>Ga0210009_1000282_pt1 | contig 62452 bp, 56 predicted proteins | sample CryGeyCG2114_065_FD_185457 | JGI IMG/M metagenome (GOLD analysis project Ga0210009, IMG submission 185457) | Groundwater microbial communities from aquifer - Crystal Geyser CG12_big_fil_rev_8/21/14_0.65 (SPAdes) (version 2) | ecosystem: Environmental > Aquatic > Deep subsurface > Groundwater ...
GAATTACTCAGGTTCCTGTTAACGCGAGCATCAATGTCACGTTTGGGAGATGCGTCCGCTCCTTTTTACGTCAAGATCCGGATGTTATCCTGGTCGGAGAAATTCGAGATCGGGAAACCGCCCAAATCTCGGCCAGAGCAGCTCTCACCGGCCACTTGGTATTATCAACCCTACACACACCCGATTCCACGTCTGCCATCACGCGTTTACGGGATCTCGGGCTTGAGTTATTTTTGATCACAGCAGCGTTAGAGGGGGTCTTGGCACAGCGGCTGGTAAGAATAAATTGTTCGCGCTGTCGTGCCCCGTACACTCCGGATGACGAAATCCGTGAGCAATTTTCTGTAACGCCTGAAATCTCTTTTAGTAGGGGGCTTGGGTGCCCCCATTGCCATCAAACGGGTTTTTTCGGCCGCCGGGGCATTTTCGAATACTTAAAGCTCACGAATAATATTAAGAATCTGATCGCACGTGAAAACTCAAATCTCGCTCTCTTTGATAACGCAATCGAACAGGGTATGATAACGCTTAAGGACTCCGGTCTTTTTTGGGCACAACAAGGCGAAACAACTCTCGAGGAAACTCTTCGCGTCATTTAATTCATTTCTTGTCATGTAATCATATGCCCAAATACGAGTATTCAGCCCTAGACAAAAATCGTTCATTACGGACCGGTACGTTACAGGCAAATTCTGAACTTGAGCTCCAACAGCTATTAGCGCAAAAGAAATTGAATGTAACTCATATCGCAGTACTTCCGGAGCATTCTCGTAAACAAGCTCAGCGTATTCGTTCTCTCAAAAGTTATAAAATCGCTCACTTTGCAAAGCAATTAGCAGCATTACTAAAAGCAAAAATGCCGCTTCTCCAATGCATCGAACTGCTTGAGCGCCAAGAATATTCCCCTAAAATGAAGCGTGTTCTGCTAAACATTAAAACAGCTTTATACGATGGTAGATCTTTTTCAGATGCTTTAGAATCAATGCCGTCTGTCTTCGATAGTTTTTTCATCAGTATGGTTCAAGCCGGGGAGGCTAGCGGAAAATTAGACATCAGTTTATCAAAACTCTCCCACCAGTTAAACAAAGCTCAACAAACAAAGCGAAAAATTCAAAATGCCCTAACCTACCCCGCCATCGTATTGGGGGTATCCATCATCGTTGTCGCTTTACTAGTCATCTTTGTTATTCCCAAATTTCAATTCGTCTTTGAAAATATGTTAGGCAATGCCCCTATGCCAGTGTTGACACAATTTGTATTCGAAACAGCTATCTTCATAAAGAACCACTTTTTATCCCTTCTTTTTATCGGCATAGTGTTAACCGTTATTGCTAAACGGCTCTTAAATCCTAAAGCCTTAAAGTCCTGGCTCCTGCGCGTTCCCAGGGTAAGAGGGGTTCTTATCGGAATTGCCTTGATCAGATTTTATAACGCAATGGGTACGCTTTTAGCAAACAATGTCCCGGTCGTAAAGGCATTGGAGATCACACACAATCTGTTCGATATAACTTATTTCGAAAAACGAATGCTTTTCGTGATCCAACGGGTTCGTGAGGGGGCTGCCATAGGAAACGCCCTTCAAGTAATCCCGCTCATACCGGAAACAGATATCAGTCTCATTTCCGTGGGTGAGGCATCAGGCAATCTCCCGGAGGCTTTTTTGAAAATTGCCGCAGATGGTGAGGAGGATCTCGAAAAACACATCGGTTCAATCGTTTCTCTGCTGGAGCCTATGCTCATTATCGGTTTAACTGTTTTTATCGGTGGCATCATCATCGCCATGTTTCTCCCGCTCTTAGGTATCTTGGATAAATTATCCTACATATGAGTTCTCTAAACTTTTAGGCCTTTACGGATTGACCTATTAGAAATTTCATATACACTTTTACTATTAGATAGTTAACTTTTTTTACATAAAACATACATCGTCATGCGTCTAACTTTCAGATTTTTTTTATTTTTCATATCCGCAATTACAATTGCGTTTGCCACCGAGCAACTTTCCGATCAAGCAGAACCAGTCAATGAATCAGAGCTGGAAAAGGAGCTCACAGAGCCTGGTACTTACCCGAGTGGTATCGCTGCTATCGTAGATGATCAGATTATTACTCTCCAAGACGTACGCTTGGAGTTAGAAGGCATTCTCCCTCAAATCCAGCGTGAATCTCTTACTGAAGCCGAATTTAACCAGCGGGTTGATGCCATTGGCCGTGAAATTTTAGAAAACTTGATCGATCGCGAATTAATCGTAGAGGACTTCAATCGCAAGAAAATGAAGATTCCACAAGCCTACTTGGATAACCAATTTGCGGACTTTCTCAGCAAAAATTTTAATGGTGACCGTACTCAGCTTCTCGAGTACCTTTCAGCCCACGGAAAAACGCTTCGCGAATTCAAGGATGAAATGCGCAAGAACGTTATCGTTTCCGTCATGCGGGATCAAAAAATGAAATCCCAATCCGAAGTCAGCCCGGAAAAAATCTTAACTTATTATCAAGAGCATCCTCAGGAGTTTGTACAAAAAGAGGGTGTCAAGTTGCGTCAAATCACACTTGTTCCTTACACAAACGAATCTCAAGAGGTATTGCTCCAACAAGCCGACAAAATCTTGCAGGATCTCCGCGCTGGAATGTCATTTCAAGCCGCTGCTAAAAAATACAGCCAAGATCACATGAAGGAAACCGGTGGAGACTGGGGCTGGATCAATCGTACAGATATTCGCACGGAATTAGCGGATGTCGCCTTTGCTTTAGAAAAGAATACCTACAGTGAGCCCGTTAGCCTAGATAACTACGTCTTCATTCTTTATGTTGAGGATAAACGTGAAGATGGCATCATGCCGCTAGAAGAGGTTCGTGACGAAATAGAGCGTAAATTGGCAAACAATCTCGCACAACAGGCCCACAAAAAGTGGATACAGCGCCTCAGAGAAAAAGCTCATATTCGCTACTACATCTAACCGATACAATCACACCTAAAGTTTTATCACCAAGGCGCTTAGTTTATACAAGCGCCTTTAATTTTCGTTTGTCATATACCCCCACTTAGTGTAAATATACAAGTATACTAATACCACTAACCCCCACCCCTTCCTTCAATGCGTTGCAAATCTCCTTCTGCTTTCATTCTTTCAGCCGTCATGTTCATTGGCTTCTGCTCAACTTCCCTCGCCAACGAAGATCAAGCTGCCTTCTATAACCAGGATCCCACTCGCCTCGAAATCGCTTGTTTAAATTTAGACAAAAAAATAACCACCTTTTCACAGCAAATCAGTACGGGTAAAATCGATAAAATAAAACTCAAACATCAAGCTGCAATCCTTACTGTGGCTTACGAACACCTCGGCAAGGAGTTAAATCACTTTCCCCAAGCCGTGCGCCTCTGGAAGGATGACTTCACAGATCTCGGCAAAGTCCTGAGGTCTGTAAACGCACCTACAAACGAGGTCGCCAGTGATTCCAATTCTCTCGAAAACTCGAGCGCCCAATTAGCGCTCCAAAAACTAGCAGACCTGCGGCAAAAAATGGGTTTGGAAGAGGCCTGATTTTTTTACAAATATATTTGCCTTCCCGCCAAAACTCCCCAATGCTACCAATCGAATTAAACCCATAAAAGCTTATGTCAGATAATGTAGTCGTTCTAGAAACAAGCGTTGGCGAAATCGAGTTGACTCTCATGCCGGAAGTCGCTCCCAAAGCCTGTGAAAATTTCATCACCCACGTAAAAAATGGCTACTATGATGGCATCATCTTTCACCGCGTTATCCCGGGGTTCATGATCCAGGGAGGAGATCCTTCAGGTAACGGCACGGGTGGCGAGTCCATCTGGGGCAAAGAATTTGAAGATGAATGCAAAGGTGACGTTAAATTTAATGAACCCGGCATGCTCGCTATGGCAAACCGTGGCCCAAGCACAAATGGCAGCCAGTTTTTCATCACCACAGCCGAAACGCCTTGGCTCCATATGAAGCACACCATTTTCGGGAAGGTCACTCAGGGCTATGATATCGTCCAAAAGATCGAATCTTGTGCCAGAGATATCCAAGACCGTCCTCGCCAAGAGAAAAAGATCCTGCGCGCTCAGATGAAAAGTGATCGTATGGCAGAAAAGAAGGACTAGTCTGCTCACATTACTTTTTTGCGTTCTTTAGTCTTCGTAGATTATTGATCAGTTCCTCGTCATACTCGCATTCGAGTTCGAGGCACTTTCCGCACGTGCATTGAATGATGATTTTCTTAACAGAGCCGTCTTCCGAAATTACCTGCACTTTAGGGATCTCTTCATCCGCTGCCGATTCTATAACAACCTCTTCTGTCGTCTCCAGTTTGTCCGTTAAAAGGGGTTTCAGCGCGTCTTTATCAGATGGCTTCCCGTTGTCGACTAGCTCATCGTCCTGGTATGAACTTTTTTTAATATGTACTCTTCCTTTTAAAAAACTTTCCATGATAACTTTTCTATTAATGTAACATTAGTTTAAGCACGACTCTTTGGTTCGCTTCTGCATCAGGAGGTAAATCCGGCAACGGGTCACTATCCGCGAACCCGCTCACTTCATATACTTTATTTGTCTCCAAAGCAAAATGTTCCAGCAATTTGCGTGTAGCATTAGCTCGATCCACACTCAGCTCCCATGGCCCATATTCAGGGTCTATTGGCTTGTACCCCGATGCCGTATGAGAATCAATGCGCAATTTTAAAGGATAACGATCCATCACCCACGCCAAATTTTGCATCACATACTTCCCCCACTCCGTAAAAATAGCACTATCAGAAACAAAAAGAGGCAGCTTAGAGCGATCAAATATCGTGATGTGCAAACCATCGCTTGCAACTTTTACATCAACCGGTGAGTCCTGTGCAGACTGATCAATATTTAATAGCTTATAAAATTCAGCTGCTAACTTATTTAAAAACGCAAGGTCTACAACACTCGTTGCAGCATTGTCCTGTCCTGAACTTGATTTTTGCTGACCGTCTTTACTATTGTTGATACTCACAACGCCGCTATCTTTAGAGAAGGTCTCCCCGATCGGGTTTTTAAAATAGAGTGAGGTCACTTCTACAATCTTTTCGTCTTGAGAGATAATCCATAATACCATGAAAAGAGCCATCATGGCCGTCACAAAATCCGCGTATGCTACTTTCCATGCGCCACCGGCCATAATTTATATATTTTTAAGGATAGCTTCTAATTCGTCCGCTCTCGGTTGAACGCTCTTTTCTAAAGAACGCCTCGCAATCTCAATCGCCATGAGGGGTGCCAATCCCTTTGCAAAAGCGGAAACCGCACGGCTGATCGTATTGTAATAAAGAAATTCTGTTTTATGTAAAAACTGTATTCGCTGTGCCAACGGGTTTACAAATCCATACGCCGTAAAAATACCAAGAAATGTTCCTGTTAAAGCAGCCGCAACACTTTGTCCCACGCGTTCCGGGCCATCGGCAATCGCGCTCATCGTATTAATAATACCAAGAACGGCCGCCACAATCCCTATCCCTGGCAGCGAATCTCCCACCAAATGAAGCATGGAAATACTTTTCTCCGCTTCTTCTTCTTTACTGTGTACTTCAGCGACCAAAATTCCTTCCAACTGTTCGGGCTTTATTTTGCCGTCAATAATCGGTCGTAGGGAGTTTACCAAAAACGTCACCTTCTCATCATCTTTAAGAAACTCCGGGTACTTCGTAAGGATGCTGCTCGCGTGCGGATCCGTCATATGCTCGTCTAGTGCAATCAATCCGCTTTTTCGACCGAGCATAAATATCTCATAAAGCAGTTTCATCAAATCAAGAAAATCAGCTTCCGTTGCGCCTTTACTTGTCAAACACGCCTTAGTATCCGCAAGGATGCGCAGCAATACAGATTTCGGGCTCGCGGTTATCAACACGCCGCTCGCTATACCCAAAATCACTACGAATTCCGATATATGAAGCAATACAAGGGGGTTACCGCCTGCAAGCATGAACCCACCGATCATGGATATGACAACAACTAACGATCCTATTATTATTAGCATACTTTTCTATTGAATCATTTTTTGTTTTAAAGAAGTTCTTAAATCTCCCAATGCTTGTGCGTGTATCTGGCATATACGAGACTCAGTAAGGTCAAAGACTGCCGCAATCTCCGCTAGCCTCAGTTCTTCTATATAGTATAAAGCAAGCACCTTACGCTGCATTTCCGGTAACTCCTTAAGGGAATCTTTTAAGAGATCGATTAACTCATGGTTCTCAGCAACATCTCTACTATTAAGCTCCGTTAGATCACAGATCACCTCATGTAAACTCGTAGAATCCGTGCTTGCGGCTGCCGGCGCACTGTCCAGTGATACGTGGGTGAGGGGCATTTGCAGGTTTTTTAAGTGCGCATGTTCTTTTTTGGTAATGCCTAGCGCTTCGCAAATTTCGTCTTCCGAGGCTTCTCGCTGTATTTTTTGCTCCAGTTCTTCAACAGCTTTGCGATACTTTTTTAAATTCACTCTGTCAGCACGTGGCAACCAATCCATACGTCTTAACTCATCCAATAAAGACCCACGAACGCGTATTTTTGCATACGCGCCAAACGAGTTTGCTTTCTTGGCATCGTAATTTTGCACGGCGGAGATTAGCCCTATAATGCCTATGCTATACATCTCGCGCATTTCTATATGCTCGGGGAAATACACTCGCATCCTGGATACAATCGATTTCACCAGCGGTAGGTAATTTTGTACCATATCCCACTGGCTCGCGTCTACGGGTGTAATAGCAGATTTGTATTCCTTGGCAACCTTGTCGATCGGAAAGCGGGTCCCCTGGGGTTGGGGCTTCTTATCTTCTGTTTTTGTGATTGCTTGAGTCATTTATAATGGAATATCGGTAAATTGAATCACGCGGTCTTCTCCGGTTCAGTTGATCTATTCGAGGTTTCCCTAGCTAGCTTTAGAATCTCTTCGGAGGCATCGGGTTTGTGGTCTTTTAAAAAAATTCTTTCTCGTTCATTGCGTGTTTTTTCAATATTAGATTCGATAATATGCAGGCAAATTTTGGTCAGAATTGCCCCGATCACCGCGGAAATAGCAGCATTTCTGAGAACGATCGTCAGTTCGTTCCCCGCTAACAAACCTATAAAAAATACCAGAACAAACACCACAAAGGCTCCTACAGTCAGGAAATATTTGCTGTTGAGTTCAACTTGTTTGCTTTGGGGGGTATGAGCCATGGGGTTAGACTATGTGTTGATTATAGAGGGAAAAGTTTTATTAATCAAGAAATCCAGTACGCTTTCTGTATATTCGCTGGTAATATTTTGTCCATATGTCAAAAATAAGGGCGAAATATGACCATTTAAGATAAATTCCCACAACTTCGAATAATTGCGCAATTCATCTAAATGTGTGAAAACAACATGCGTAATACCCATTTGTTTTCCCAATTGGTATCCATCTTTTATTAAATCGGTATCATAGGAAGCGTTGATAACCAATACGCGTGTATCGATCCCTAAGTCATCTAGCCGCTCTCGAACGGCCAACCACTCTTTTTCATCGTTATAGGGGGCTCCTGGGCTATCCACGATTAGCAAATCTTCCGCACTGATCCTATCAGACTCTATCGGATCTCTATAAAAGGGCACGCTCAAAAAATCACAGAAAACCCTAAGCGCATCATCAGAATTAGGTGTCTCGTTATCAATTTTAAGTACTTGCGCTCTCTTCTGCCGTATAAATACTTGGTTCGCTAAATATTTGCACAGGGCCGTTGTCTTCCCTGTTCCGGACGCGCCTAAAAATACAATTTTTCCCGTAACGGGATTTTGGGGAACGCTTTTAAATGAACTTTGTAGCCAATGCGATACTTCTGCTAATCCCGCAACGAGTGATTCTTGTTCCAGTACAGGAAAATTGGGTGATAGTTTTAACTTCGACAATACTTCTTTGCTAAACCCGGATTTTACAAGAATTGAATCGATTGTGTTACCGGATGACTTCGTATAAGGCCTCCTGGAATACACTAGCGGATCGCTTTTAGGCATATCGTCATAACCAGTTTCTTGTTTTCCAGAAAACTCCTCCGTTGTATTCCCAATATGCTCTTGAAAATTTGTCTGTGCTGATGTCTTTTCTTTACCGCTATTCTCTTCTCTCGCAACATCTTTTCTAGGTTGCTGCGCAGTCTGCTTTTGCTGGCTGCTCTTCTCGGGGGTCGCGTTATTACCTTCAGTTTTAGGTACTTCAACAATCACTTCTAACTGCGGGGAGGATAAAAATCTGCTTAACCCTTTTCCTTGTACTTGTTTTACAGATAATACCCGCGCGGTCTTCCCTAAGCGTTCGCGAATAATGCGCGCGGCTTCTTCCGCAGAGCCTACTAAAAATCTAAACTTGCGGCCTTCCAGGGTCTTGGGGTCTATTTCATCTGTTTTTGGCATAAGGGGGAAATTAAGCAGTTGCTACTTGGGGTTCTTCCAGCCCAGTGACTTGTGGCTGTTGTTCGTTGCTTATAGGGAGTGATACAACACCAAAGTTTTGTACTTGGGTCTTATTGGGTAACTCTTGATAAGAAAGGACAATAAGTCGAGGAAAACTTGGATCAAAAAAGCGCTTAAAGGGTAAGCGTAACTCCATCGTTGTGATAATAACAGGGTCAAATCCTTGCTCCACCATCTCATTTAAACGAGGTGCCATCTCATTTAACATCTGTCGCGTAAGCGCGGGATCCATCATCAAAGACACTTCGAACTGCGTGCGCTTTACTCTGGAAACAAGTAACTGTTCCAACTGAGGGTGCAGCGTAATTGCATTAATCAGGTTCGCTTCCGTCTCATATTCAGAAATAAAGAAATGCCCCATTTTTCGGCGCACTTGCTCCGAAAGATCATCGGGATTCTTCGTAACATCTGCAAAATCTCCAATCGTTTCCAATATCAGGGAAAGATTTTTTATCGATATACGCTCTTGAAGTAAATTTTGCAAAACTCGTTGTATCAAACCTACGGAAACCTTCTCAGGCAATAACTCGCTGATAAGTGTTGGGTTCTTTTCTTTCACAACATCGATCAACTTCTGCGTATCTTCGCGTTCTAGTAGCAAATACGCATGCTCGCGTATCACTTCCGTTAAATGAGTAATCATAACAGACGCACAATCCACTACCGTATAGCCGTTAATCTCAGCATTCTTTCGCTCTTCATCATTTATCCAAACGGCATCCAATCCAAATACAGGCTCTACTGTGGTAACGCCTTTCAACTGTACCTCGCTGCCGCCAACATTCATCGCAAGCCAACGGTTAGGCATAATTCCTCCGCGTGCTATTTCTTTATTGCGTAATAGGAAGCGGTACTCATTGGCATCTAATTCTAGATTATCTTTAACTGAAATAGGTGGAAGGAGTATCCCCAATTCACGAGCAGCCTTTTGCCTCACACCGGTAATTCTATCTAACATATCACCACTCTGCTTCTTGTCTGCCATAGGTAACAAACCATACCCGAGTTCCACCGTAAAGGCTTCTATTTGAATCATCTTTTGTAGATCTTCCATAGAGCCTGGTTTCACAAATGCGGATGCTAGCTCTCCGGTTGCCCCATCTTCTTCGCCCATGTACCCTTTCTCGCCTGGCTTTGGCTTCTGAACAGTATCACTCGTAGCCCAATCTCCAGCATGTTTCTTAAGTAAGTAAGCAATATAAGCGCAAACCAGTCCTAATATGAAAAAGGGAATTCCAGGCATCCCAGGCAAAATCGCAAAGGTAAATAACATCGCTGCGGCAACACCTACAGCCCTTGGGTACACTCTAAATTGCTTGCCTAAGTGGTCTCCCAAATTAACGCCCTCAGAGGTACGAGTAATCAATATACCGGCTGCTACCGATACAATCAGCGCGGGTACTTGAGAAACCAATCCGTCCCCGATCGATAACAGCGTATACTTCTGTAACGCATCCATCAGGGGTAAACCTTTTTGAAAAATACCTATACTAATACCTCCAATAACGTTAATCAGGGTAATTAATATACCGGCAATGGCATCTCCTCGCACGAACTTGCTCGCACCGTCCATCGCACCATAAAAATCTGCTTCTTTCTGTATCTTTTGGCGTCTTAGGGTTGCGGTACGTTCATCAATTATCCCAGCGTTCAACTCCGCGTCAATCGACATCTGTTTACCTGGCAAACTATCCAACGTAAATCGCGCGGCAACTTCCGCAATACGGCCCGCACCTTTCGTGATCACCACAAAGTTGATGACCACCAGTATCAGGAAAACAACGGCGCCGACGAGGTAGTTTCCTTGAACAACAAAGTTGCCAAAGGACTCTATCACTCGTCCGGCGTAACCATCAAGTAAAATCAAACGAGTAGAAGCAACATTCAGGCCAAGTCTAAATAAAGTTATCGTCAACAACACCACCGGGAAAACCGTAAACTCCGCCGGCTCTTTTATATAAATAACCATTAACAGCACCAGCAGCGATATACCAATACTCAACGCCAAGAGCAAATCGAGCATCCCGGTGGCAACCGGAATAACAAGCAATATCACGATACCAAAAAAACCAAACGTTAACCCAATGTCAGAGTTCGCTGTAAACTTCTTAAACAGAGTCGAATCATTTTTATTGGCAACTTTAGGGGCTTCAGCCATTTACTTTTTCAACATCCTCCTGGTCTTTAATCTATGGAAATAATATTTGTGAGCTTTGTATACATAAGACAAAATTTCAGCAACAGCCTGGTACATCTCCGCAGGGATTGGTTTTCCCACTTTCCCTACTCTAAATAGTATCCTCGCTACAGGTTTGTTCTCTACCATGGGTACGCCATTCTCTTTTGCTATCTTTTTAATGCGCTGGGCAAACAAGTTTTCCCCTTTCGCTATAACTACAGGAGCAAGATCTTTGCCAGTTTCGTATTTTAAAGCCACCGCATAGTGCGTAGGGTTTGTAACCACGACATCTGCCATTGGTATATCGTCCATCATCTGGTTCATCAACAACCGCCTCGCCATCGCCCGTTGTGCCCCTTTAACATGCGGGTTACCTTCCTGATCTTTCATCTCATCTCGCACTTCCTGCTTCGTCATCCGCAAATCTTTAGTTGTCTTATAACGCTGTAAAATATAATGTAACGCCGCAATCACCCCAAGCGCCGTAATCAACCTCGCCAACAGCAGCAAAAAGGTATCCATCAAAAACTTCCCTACATAAGCGATGTCTACCGTTGTGTGAAAAATAGGCTCATTTTGAATTTCTTTTAACGCCCCGTAGATAATCCAGCCAACCGCTATAAATTTAGCCAAATCAATCACAAACTGAAACAAACTCTGTATCGAAAATATTTTCTTCAACCCGTTGGCAGGATTCAAATTAGAGGTCTTAAGCTCCACCACTTTCGGCGTCAACTTAAACCCGCTCTGAAGGCCTCCTGCCAATATAGATGCTGAAAAACAAGCTATTAAAAGAGGGAAAACGATCTCAAAGGCTTCCCGAAATCGATACACAAAAAAGTTCACGACATTTGCCGGGTTCGCGTCAAAGTGCGCCAACTGGCTAAATATAGCATGTGCTGCCAAACCGACTCTAGACGCCCCATCATACCCATTAAACACAAACACCGAAAAGGCCGCCACCATCACCATCACCACACCCACATCCGGCGACTTCGCAAACTGGCCTTTCTCCATAGCCTCATTGCGCTTCTTCGCTGTTGGTTCTTCTGTTTTTGAGCTCTCGTCCGCGTCAGACATATCGGGGTTCTACAACCTCTATACAGAAAGAATAGTGCCAGAGCTGCAACTATTTTAAAACATCTGAACATATTTTCACTATTTTTTCATTGAACCCCCCTCCACTTTCCCCAAAATAAACAAAACCTCTCCCCTCCCCATGAAACTCTCCCAAATCACCCTAAACGAACGTCCCCAAGAACGCCTACAAGCCCTCGGCCCATCCGCCCTCTCTGATGCCGAGCTCATGGCCATGCTCCTACGCAGCGGCAACAAAGAATTCGATGTCCTTGCCATCGCCAGAAAGCTCGTCACAGAGGCCGGCTCCCTATCAGGTCTTCTCACCTGGTCTGCGGCAGACTTTCAACGCGTCAAGGGCATCGGCAAAGTAAAGTCCCTACAGCTCATCACCGTCATCGAAATCGCACGCCGCATCCTCTCCCAAGAGGAATCCAAACCCAAGCCCATGGACTCCCCAGCCAAGGTCTACAACTACTTCCTTCCCATAGCTTCCGGCCTAACCGTTGAAAAATTCTGGGTCCTTTGCCTCAACCGCAAAAACCACGTCATCCGCCACATAGAGGTCACGTCCGGCACCCTCACCGCCAGTCTCGTCCACCCCAGAGAGGTATTTAAGGAGGCCATACGTCTCTCCGCCTCCGCCATAATCGCAGTCCACAACCACCCCAGCGGGGATCCCTCCCCCAGCAACGCCGACACCGCAGTCACCCGCCAACTCCTCCAAGCCGGCCAAATCCTAAACATCCCCGTCCTGGATCACATCATCCTGGGCTCCCCAAACACAGCACCACTCCACAAACCTTTCTTCTCCTTCAGTGAACATAACCAACTGAAATAAAAATAGCTAAAATAATCCCTTTTGTGTAAAAAACGTATACAAATAAAATCGAAAATAAACGAAATTTCACAAAAACTTCCCTAAAAACTTGATTCTTCACCCATAATGTGAGATATTGTATATAATAAACAATATAATTAAACAATTTAACACAAATGCACACAACGCATCCTCATCTAGTAAATCAAATCAAGGATAAGCCCAAAAAGATGCTCGCCCACCCCGAGCATGCCGTGCTGATGCATCCCGCCAGTAAAAGCCCCATTAACCTGTTTACTACTAAAGAAGATACCGAATACCAAAACCGTGAAGCCACGATCGAAAAGTCATCCCATGACAAACTCACCAAACGCCTCCACACCAAAGGCGCCCTTCGCCTCACAGAACTCACAGACATGGGCCTTCACCCCGAGCAAATCCGCCGTCTCTGCGCCTCCGGTGAAATCATGAAACTCTCCCGCGGCCTCTACATGGCCACAGACTACGACTTCACGATCCACCACTCCCTGGTCGAGGTCACAGCCCTCGCCCCCCACGCCGTCATCTGTCTCCTCTCCGCCCTCTCCTTCCACGACCTCACAACACAACTCCCCAATCACATTTACATCGGCATCCCTCAACGCACCCGCCCTCCAAAAATAGACACCCTCAGCCTCCGCGTCTTCCGCTTCTCCGAACCCGCCCTCCAAAACGGCATCGAAACCCACATCATCGAAGGCATCCCCATCAAAGTCACCACTCCCGCCCGCACCGTAGTAGACTGCTTCAAATACCGCAACAAAATCGGCATCAGCATAGCCCTCGAAGCCCTCATCGATGCTCTCCGTAAAAACAAAGCCACCCTGGATGAAATTTCCCACTTTGCCAAACTATGCAAAATGCACAATATCATAAAACCTTACCTCAAAACAATCGCATGGATCCATAGCGAACATTGAGCAGTATCATTTCCAGCTGACCTGGTTTTTATAATCTCCTTGTCCTCTGTTCGTTAAAGGATGTATCATTAAGTGATACCCGACCCCAGTCAATGATCCGTAAATTACTCCCGCAATCTGTAATAGCTATTGGTATAACTATAGCTCTATCTGTAATTATTCTTGGAGGCGTTTTAGGTTGGTTTTTATACAAAATAGCACCGGATCCAAATTTTTTAGCAGCAGCTGCTGCCTTTGAAGGTGTAATTATTGCTTTTTTAATTCCATTAACTATTTCTATTATTGCAAAACTATCCAAACGTTACGGTTCTTCAATTATAACGGACACATTTGAAAAGAACTGGGTTCGGCTGCTACCAATATTTCTTCTGGCAAATATTGCTGCTACCATTTTGCTCATCGCTTTTATGCATGAACTTCCAACAAAAGCATGGCAAATACTTGCATTGATTCTTTTATTATTTTTCATCATCCTGTGTTACGCAATTTATCAAAACATTCAGAGGATAATCAAATTCCTTAAAGATCCAAATTACATCATTCAAGAGCTAAAATGTGAAGAAAACATACGGTTCCTAGAGGTGAAAACAGAACTAACGCATGAAGCAAGAACTGCCATTATGAATTCCTCCGAAAGAATTGGGGCAATTCTGGTTTATGCGGTTACTTGCTCAAAGTTTCAAAACCTAAAAAAAACATTATATTCAGTTAAGAGGCTTTGGTTTGAACTTGGGGAACTAGAAGACAAGGCGCGAAATGATGTTATGAATTCCTTCGAAGGAATTGGGGCAATTCTGGTTTATGAGGTTAATTGCTCAAACAATAACCTTGTTCTGCAAAATCTTCAAAAATTATCAGACTCTGGGAAGAAACTTTTGGTGGCAGCAAATTCACTAAAAACCGAAGACGACATTCAATGCAATGAAACTAGGTTGTTTTTTGAAACTCCCATCAATCAATTTGCTAAGATTTATGAAGCAGCAATTAAATCACAAAATGAAGAACTTGCAATTTACACTTTGCGCCATATGCAAGATATACTTATCTCTTTAACTTCAAGACCAAACAATGAAAGGTACATTGAAGCAATTCTGGAAAGACCAGTTTCACTAATTCAATTTGCCCTGAAACATCAAAATGAGTCCGTTTGTGTAGCTTTCTCCAAGTGGTATCCAGATGTTGTTTTGGAAAGTCAATTTAGAGAAGAAAAATTCGATCCGGAATACCTCTCTCAATTCAATCTTTTTTTGTATACAACTTCTAAATACATAATTGCAGAGAATGCTTTTTCAGTATTCAAAAAGTTTATAGAAAAAATTGTAAATGGATTGAGTTTGCTCGACATTCATCCGAAGACAAGTGTTTGGGATCTTTATGGGCTTATCCATGGAAAAATATTACATCATGAGTTTAATGCTCTATACAAATCAACTAATAGCATTTTCTCAAAAACTAAATGGGATGATTGGTGGAAGCAGTTTCAATTACTAAAAAGTAAGATACCAGAAGATAAGCAGAAAGAGGCTGATGAACTAGAAAACAAAATCAGAGCAGGCATTATACCAAAATACAAACATGTTAGCCTGCTTCACAGAATTTTCATTATAGGTGCATATTGCTTATTTGAAAAGCGCTACGATTTCATAAAAACAATCTGGCAATACAAACAACCGCCGGACGCTGGTGCAACTTACTGCGGTTCAAATATCATTCCAGAAAGTGTCAGTGATCTAATAGAACATTATTTGAGACCTGAGGTATTAGACTTCAATGATTTTTTCTGGAAAGATCGACACGGGAGTAAAAAATACTGCCAACAATATTTCTTGTTTAGTCTCGCTTATTATTTAAAACCCCTCCGCATTGAAAAAAAAAGTGGCGAATGCGAATTTGTAAAAAACTATAAATTACCGGTTGAACGTTATGAAAATAACGAACTCAGCAATATAAAATATTTTTCTGAACATTTGATTAAGGAAATTCCAGATTTAAAAAAGAATACGGATCTTTTTGACACTTTTGACTTTGAGGCTAACCGCGTGAATGAAATTTTAGATAATAGAGTAGAACCTCTTTTGAAAAACATCAAAGATCAGTCCAATAATGAACTGGAAGCTAGAAAAGCAACGAAATTAACAACAACCCCTATAAGCAATAAGCTCATTAAGGAATATAAGGATGATGTGAAAGCGAGCTTCTATAAAAAGAAACAATCTATTAAAATTTTCCAGAAGTATTTCGGAGCTGATTCTTATGATAAGAGTAAACTACGCACTCCCATCGATAGTGATAAGCGTGATGATCCACCTAGATTTGGTATCAGTAGCATATATAACCGAGATATCTTCTTTGAGGAACCAGGATATATTACCTTTGGTAGCAGCGATAAATTAGGTGTCAGCCATGGCCGGACTATTGCAAGAGATGAAGATAGTTCTATTTTCCAACAGATATGCGATAAATGTACTCCAATCGACAAGGGTGATTTTCCAAATATTCTGGATAACTTCAACATAGATGACATAATCATAATATTGGCCGGTTCTGGCCCTACCTTATACTACTTCATAAACGCTTACGATCATTGTACAATAAACCCTTCAGATGAATCGAGTGATGACATAACAGAACATGTTTACCATCATAAAGGGCGCGCTATCCCTCTGATAAAAGCTGATAAAAGAGGTGATGATTTTGTCCTGATTTTAAATAAAAGGAAAGTAGGTAAATTATTGCAACTTTCTCCGCTAAATGAGAAAAGTGAATTGGATTTTCTGAATGATATTTTCTATATGAATATCCGTGACCTGCTAGATCCCAAGCATGACGAATACCGAGAAGAGGTACTAAAAAATCCTGACAATCAAAAATGGCTTGCTGAAAGCAGTAAGGATGTAGATCATCAAAGAAAGTACTTAAAGCAATGCGTCAGTATCCAAATATTTGAGCGATTCAAATATGAACCTGCCGATCCCGAGGACTTTCAGCGATATAAGATTGATATCGAAACACTTAATCCAAAGAAGCCCCAAGAACCTTCTCAAGCTTCAGAGTTCTAATCCCCCACAAAACACCTACTTCCGCGGACCACCAGGTCTTCTACCACCAGGGCCGAAGCTACGCACAGGGTTACGCTTCACTTGATTCGGGTTCTTCATGCGGTATACGATTCTCGCTTTATTGAGGTCGTAACTGCTCATTTCCATTTTCACAAGGTCGCCAACACCGATTTTGATGAAGTTCTTCCGCAGCTTCCCGGATATGTGGGCTAACACAAGGTGCCCATTCTCCAACTCTACCCGGAACATCGTTCCCGGCAACACCGCGATCACTTTACCTGTAACTTCTATCGTCTTCTCTGCTGTCATTCTTGAATTTTAAACCTCTTGAAAGATTAGATGGTCTCTGAATTCCCGCATGAAGTCAATGCTATTATAATGATAGAGATCACTTTACACCGCTCGCCTCAACCGCATAGGGCTAATCAAAATCGTCACAAGCATATCTATCGCGCTCGCCGGGCCTTCTTCCTCGAATCTCTCGATAAGCGTGCTGGGGGGGGCTTTTCCGCCGAGTGGTTCCGGCACACAAGAAAAAAGGTGTTGACACTTCCGTGATATTTCGTATTATCCTTAATCGAGTTCCCACAACTCCCCAAATCACCTAACCTCGTATTATGAAACCTACTGTTACCACAGATACCAATAATAACCCGTCTCCCTACGCTCGCCCTACGGACCTTAAACAAAGGGGCCAGGCTGCTCGCGAGCGTACCAGGGCTCGCATCGCGGAGCGCGAAAAAAACCGTCCTCGAAAGCCGTTCAAGCTCACAGCTCCTCGTTTCACCGTGGGAGAGCTCTGCTTGAAGATCGCTACCCGTTGGCAAAAGTCAGCCACGTATATCTTATATAATGAGGGCATCAATCGTCTCGAATACATCGTGCTGGATTCTATCACGCGGATCACCAGCCTCAAGCGAGATGCAGAGCCGGGTTTCCAAAGCCTTTTCACTCGAAAAAAATCCCCCACGCTCAAGGAGTCGCTTCGTCTCTTCTCCCACCAAGCGGGCACGTCTCCGCTGTATGTCACCCACCTCGATATCGCAAACTACCTCAATATCAGCAAGTCTTCCGTCACCCGTGCCTGCCAAACCCTCATCCATAAAGGCTTCTTCTCAAGTATGCCGTTGCCGTCAGATGCTAAACAATCAGATCTTAAAGTCACACCTCGGGGTCGTCTCGCCCTGCGGGCCGCTCGCTATAAGCTCGAGGAGCTGGATAAGCTCATGTTCGACCACCTAGGCCAACGAGCGGACGACCTTGCAGACCTTCTAAAATTTGCCGTCGGTTATAATACCGTACCCGCAAACCCCAAACTCCCAAACAACTAGCGAGAAATATCAGACATATAAAGGTTCCTATACTCGCGAATAGGTCACAAAATGGAAGGGGCAAGAAATTGCCCTTTCTTTTTGTATCCTTTTCCCAAATACACAGCAATTTCCAAACATAATTCTATGATAGAAATAATACACAAACAGACCCCCTCAGTCCCCTAAAACCAAAATCACCTCCTTATTAAAGTTTTAGCTCCTAAACTTTAATAAGGAGCACGCGTTTTCAAAGAGTTTGTTTCAGGTGAAACAAACAGGCCTTTTTATGCCTAATAAATGGCGCAATAATCAGCAAATAAATACCATTTCGTACATAGTTGAATGCTATTCCGTAGCGAAATATTACCAAATAATAATTCTTTTAACACTAGTTACTAAAAGGCCTAAAATGAGTATTTTTTCTACATAATCGTTATTTTTATTGGGTATTGACACATCTGCCTACATTCCCTATCATCCTTTCTTAATGAATAAAACCGCCACAACTCGAACGACCACGCTTGCGTAAACATGCACCTGCGGTAGTTGTTGTGGAATAGAGTCAAAATAGCTTACAAGCTTCTCCCAATACTACCTGGGGGTTTTTAGAACTGTAGCCTTTTTTAACAAATCTATGAAAGAAAATAAAAAATCATTCAAACTTGGTTTACCACTAAAATTAGCGATCATCGTCATCGCCTGCTTTCTTTTCGGGGATTTTATTACCCCAACCATAAAAAGCTTCTTCTATTCTATCAGTTTGACAATTAAGGACTTACTCATATTCGTCCTCCCCCTAATCGTCTTCTCCTACATCTTTTCCTGCATTCTTTCACTCAAGCAACGCTCCTGGGTCTTTGTAGGCCTTATCCTCGTGGCGCTAACCGCCTCCAACTTCTTCTCCACGCTGATCGCCTACACCGTCAGTAAGTCATTTTTTAACATAATGGGCCCCATTGAAGCCATGCAACTAGGCGCCGAAAACGCACTTGCCCCGCTCTGGAAGCTCTCTCTCCCCCGTCTCATTCCTAACGATGTCGCCCTCTTCAGTGGCCTCATCCTCGGTGCCCTTTTCTCCATCTTTCGCAACAAAACAGTAGAGAAAATTTCCATAAACCTTAAAAACCTATCCAACCTCCTATTACACAAGGGTTTGGTACCGGTAGTCCCCCTATTCATCTTCGGTTTCGTCTTAAACCTCCAGTCGCAAGGCCTTTTGCAAAGCATGTTCAGCCAATACGGAACCCTTCTAGCCTGCATTGTATCAACACAATTATCCTACATCGCTATTCTATTCCTTATAAACAGTGGTTTCAGTCCAAAAAAATGGCTCATATCCCTTAGAAACGTGCTTCCCTCGGCCATCGCCGGCTTCAGCACCATGTCCAGCGCGGCCGCCATGCCACTCACACTCCGCGGAGCAGAGAAAAATACGGGCGATCCCGACAAAGCAGACGCCATCATCCCTATAACCGTAAACATCCACCTAATCGGCGACAGCATTGGCATTCCCATCATAGCACTAGGAATCATACACTCCTTCGGCCTTCCAGCACCTGACATGTCCACATACCTTATATTTGCCACCTTCTTCGTGATCGCCAAGTTCGCGGTCGCTGCAGTACCGGGCGGCGGCATCCTCGTCATGTTACCTGTCCTAGAGAAGTACCTCAATTTCACCCCAGACATGCTCTCTCTAATCACGGCCCTATACATCCTCTTTGACATGTTCTTCACCACGGCCAATGTCCTTGGTAACGGCGCATTTGCCGTCCTCTACATACGCTTCTACAAATGGATTTCCAGAGAAAAGTCAAAAAAAACCTGCGAATAAAAAGGCCTCTGCTAAACCGAATCAGTTAAACACATATTAGCATTGCTCTACAAGAAATTTTAGTCTACTAAAATCATTATGGACAAAATCACCCAAACACACCCCCTATCGCCCTCAATCAAATATAAAGACGACATCCCGCACCAGATCTGGTCTAGCGTAGATACAGTAGGCTACCTCACCACCCGCAAAAGCGATAACAAACCCCCTTCAATCGTCATCGAAGAGGTCAGCCTAAAGAACCGCAACATCAAGACAGTCAAGGAGTTGTCAATTGAAGGCACCCTATCTTCCCTCAAAAAACAATCCAAACTAGAAGAGGTAACAGATGCTCTCACTAAAGCCGAAAACGATAACCCTGATAACCTATACGACCTACTCTTTTCAGCCCTAGAAGCCCTCAACGAAGAGGATTCTATCAATATAGACTACTTTCTAGAGCTTATCGTTGATAAATCAGATAACGCTATCGTCACTGTTCAAAACATATTATTGCTGACAGATAAAGGCTCAGAAATGGCCCTTTGCTCCCTCATTCGACAAGCCGTTACAAAGTCTAATAACAAATTCTACGAAGAATAGCTTCAACTAGACAACAGGAATAGCCTCCAGAAGTTTTTGAGTATAAGGGTCTTGCGGATTCGAATAGATCTCCTCAGCCGATGCTTGCTCTACTATTTTCCCTTTATTCATAACAAGCACATAATCGCTTATATGTTCCACGACAGCAAGGTCATGCGCGATAAAGAGATAGGTTAGCCCCAACTCTTCCTGCAGATCTTGCAATAGGTTAACTATCTGAGCTTGAATCGATACATCCAGCGCACTGACTGGCTCATCGCAAATAATAAACTCCGGCTCCACTGCCAAAGCCCTGGCTATCCCGATACGCTGCCTCTGCCCTCCACTAAACTGGTGCGGATAGCGCCCCATTTGATCTGCACTTAATCCTACCTTCTGTAGCAATTCAGCTACACGATCTCGTTTCTTCTGCTTATCCCAATGCGGGAAATGGATCTCTAAAGGCTCTGCAATAATAGCATACAGCGTCATTCTCGGGTTTAATGAATTAAACGGATCCTGAAATATCATTTGTATCTGCTTTCTGTAAGGAAAGAACTGCTTCGGGCTCAATTCGGTGACATCATCTCCCTGATAAGCAATTGTTCCCGCTGTAACCGAAGTTAGCTTAACAAGTGCTCTACCGATACTCGTTTTACCACTACCACTCTCGCCTACAAGGCCAACGGTAGTTCCCCTCTTAACAACAAAGCTAACACCATCAACCGCCTTATAATAACCGCGGATGCGCTTAAAAATACCCTTTCGAATAGGGAAGTGAACGGCAAGATCTTTTACCTCGAGCAATCTATCTGAATTGGATTCCATTAACTATTTACCTCCAATTTACTATAATCAATCGTTCTAAGGCGCTTCTGCTTCTGGCCAAGCCTGGGAATACAGTCTAAAAGAGCCTGTGTATATAAATGCTTTGGATTTGTAAGTATTTCATGGGTAGGCCCCTGCTCAACGATTTTGCCTCTAAACATAACGATAACCTCGTCTGCAAAATCCGAGACGATTCCAAAGTTATGAGTAATCAGGAGGATAGACATCGTGCGTTGGGAGCGGATCTCTTTTAAAAGATCCATGATTTGCTTTTGTATGGTAACGTCTAACGCAGTAGTGGGCTCGTCTGCAACCAGGATATTCGGCTGACAAGCCAATGCCATGGCTATCATCACCCGCTGCTGCATACCGCCACTTAGCTCATGCGGATAGGCATCGTAACGCTCGTGGGGCTCCCGAATACCCACTTTCCCTAAGGCATCAACGACATACTGCTTCACATCAGAGATTTGCGGCAAATGCAACCGTACGGCTTCTGCAATTTGGTTACCAATAGTATAAACTGGGTTAAGTGAGGTAGAAGGTTCTTGAAAGATATAGGCGATCTCTTTTCCTCTTATTCCCTGAAGCTGCTTTGCGTTGTATTGGAGCACGTTTTGCCCATTATACAAAATTTCTCCTGAAACGGCACAGGTAGGGGGCTTTGGCAATAATCTTGTAAGCGACAAGGCTGTAACTGATTTTCCGCTTCCGCTTTCGCCCACAACCGCAAGCGTTTTCCCTTTGCATAGCGAAAATGATATACCCTGCACCGCCTTTGTGCAGGTATCTTTGCTATTAAATGAGATGGCTAGGTTTTTAACCGAAAGCAACTCTTGGGTTGGCTGTGACATGTCAGATTTAAACATTCAAAAAAAAGACAGGGGATGTCAAATACATTAAGAGCAATTTGGTATTGCTATCCAGGTGTTTACTTATTTAGATTATTTGTAATTGACCTTTCAAACGCCCCTACCCCAGGATGAATCACCTTACCTTGCAAAGGAAACGAAATACAGGACACTCATTAGTCGAGATAATGATGGCCATGGGAATCTTCGCATTAGCTGCAGTCGGCATAACTGCGACGGTCGTGCAAACCCAAAAAATCTCAAAAATCAATTTAGTTAGAAACACTGCTTATACCGTTGCTGAAGGTTATTTAGAGCAAATGAAAAACATAACTGCAGAGGAATTATTGGCGAGTTTGGAGGATCCAGAGAACACTCCACTTCCATTGAAGAGTATTACAGCAATTGATGGCGAGAAAACAGAGGCAGATGACCCTTTATATTTGGAGCAAAAAAATAAACGCCAAGTGCTAGCAGACATTGTTACAAATGCAAAGGGGGGAACCCAATACATGTACGTGACGGTATACGTTAGCCCTTCACTAAAAGATTTAAGGCAGGAAAAAATTGGCCTGCCAGCAATCGAGTTACAACTGGATTTCACGTATTCAGCTCCTGATCTTGATAATCTGCCTGGACTGAAGGGCACTGTGCGAACGTTAAAGATAATTAATTAATCTGCTCATGAGGGGTAACAACAGTTCTAAGCAGAGCGGATTTGGATTATCAGAAATGATGGTCTCTCTAGCCGTGATGGGGGTCTTAATCGCATTAATAACGGGATTTTTCATTGAAAACATAAAGGCCAGCATTGGCAGCGAACAAAAGAATAAAGTAAATAGCAATATAAGAAAGGTTACGGCTGAGCTCTTGAATAGTGGTCGAGGTGCTCAGGCTTTTGTCCTATACAAGAGCTTTGAAAGTATCGATCGTAACAGCATCGAGGATCGGCTGACCGAGGGTGGATCTGGCGATTTAATTGTTTTTTTATACGAGGGTCCTAGGCCTTCTGCTAAAGATGAAAAGCGTGGCTACACTAAAATTATCGGTTATTATAGGGCCCCCTCAAATGATGAAGATCCCTCTACTTCCGGGCCAATTTACAAGTTTGAGCAACAATATGATAAACCAAATACAGATAGCCTGGAAAGCTTACTACCTGATTACGATACAATTATGAGTCACACGCTTGTGTTATCCAATGCGATTGGCCTAGCTGATGGGCGTTCTTTTTTCAACTTTAGAAATAGAGGGGTTATGATGAACGTCCAAGTAACCCAAGGCGATTCGGTTCAGGTAACAACAAATACCTATAACTTTACCATTACCCCTAGAGGATGAAGCGTATATTTACCAACGTTTTCAAGCAAAAGAATGAAGGTGCAGCGATACTGATGGTATTAGTCGTTATCGCTTCTGTAAGTGTAATATTAGCAACTTTGCTCGATTGGGGTATGGAAGAAGGTCGCATCAACAGGCGCTACTTTACCCTATTGGAGGGTAAAAATGCTACGGAAAGCTTGGTCGGATTCGGTATCGCCGATTTAATGACCCGATGGGAGGATGCTGACCAAATAGCTAAGGATGAATTAGCACCCAATAACAGTCCACTAATGATTCCTGATGAATTTTATGCATTCTATAAGGGTTCAACCGTGCTCATTGGCAGTGAATCGCTTTCTGGTGGACCTGTCTCCGAACCTTACTTGGCCTATATAGACCCAAATGATCCTGCAAACGCTTTTGATCCGCAAAAGGGTAATTTAATAACTATACGGGATGTTAATATCTACACCAAATTATCCGTTATTGTAAAAAACAATGATAACATTCCCCTCTATGCGGCTCGGACATTAGAGATAAGGGAAATTCCGCTTACTAACTATGAGCTCTATTCCGTAATGGATCTGGAATTTGAGCCTGATGAAGATTCTGAGGAAATTATTATCGAAGGGCCCGTGTATACTGAAGGAAATTTAATAGGATCCGATAAAGCCGATATATATTTCAAGTCAACTGTGTCCTGTTCCTCCTTTTTCAAAAAGGAAACTGCCAGTAAGCACTCAAAGAAGGATGGCTCTTTAGGTAAAGTATATTGCAAAAACGGCAAAGGCGAATGGGTAAGTAATTATGATGGTAAAGGCCTACGATCCACGGAGGAAAGTTTTTTTGATTCAAATTCACGAAAAAGCAAAAACAACAAGGAAGAATCAGACTGGCGTGAAGTAGCATCTAAAAAGTGGTCCGGTAATTTCAAAACAAGTGATTACGAATTGCCTAAACTAAAATGTTCGGGCTTTAAGGGCTACAGGGGGAAGAAATCCTCATCAAAGCATGATAGCGCTCGTAAAGGGCATGATGAAACGGATTCGGATGACCGAGAGTACGATAATGAGAGAGATGACAAACACTACTCAAAAAATAGAAATAGCACTGACCCCCACAAAGAGAATGAAAAGACTTCAGCTAATACAAAAAATGAAAATGGATTAAATTATCCGTATGCTCTTATCGAACCAAACTTAAAGAAATCCGACAAATGCAACAAAGGGGATTCTGAAGAACATAAATTAGCCCGTAAGGCTGGTTTGATAGTTCGCTTACATGAGAGGAAATCTGATAAAGAAAAACTACCTGAACATGCTATTCATTTGAAGGATAACTATTACGTTACCTGTAACAAATTGAAACGGACTGATGCTCATAACCCCACCAGTAAATGCTCCTTAGATAGAGATGGAGACGTTGAAGAAGAAGCTGTTGAGTTAGATCAAGAATTCGCAAATAAGTTGTTCAAAATGCATGTGTATCAGGAAGATGAAAGGTCAAAAGAACCTAAATCCAGTTTTTATGATGCCCGCAGGGAAAAGGGCTTAGATGTTCTCGAGGTTGATATAGCTGAATTCCGAAAGGCTGTAGATGATCGGGATAAAGACTATAATCCAAAATGTTGGAAAAAGGGCTATTCACCAAGAAACGACTATAATGGCATTGTTTACGTGGAACTTCCTAGAGAAGATAATGACGATGATGATCGAGAGGATAAAATAGTAAAAAGCAAAGACAATATGGGCGTTCTTTTGACAAATGGTTCGAAGCTGCCGGATCCGGATTACAATGACACTAAAGGTCGAAAAAAGGGATTTACCTTGGCTACCAATAATGCCTTATACATAAAGGGAAACTATAATGCGGACGGAGACAGCCGTACTGGCTCCAATAAACAGTCGGACGACCGAAGGTTTCCCGATTCTTTAGCAGCTGTTGCCTGTGATTCGTTGACAATTCTTTCCAATAATTGGGAAGATAGTAAGAGTAAGGGGTCTAAAAATGACCGTGTTGCAGATTTCACCGAGTATAACGTGGCCGTCATAGCTGGAGACGCTGATTCTGGACAATCTGGTAAGTCTGTCGAAAAGGGGGGCGTGCATCGACTACCCAGGTCACTGGAAAAATGGACAGGAAATAGCTGTCGCCATCGTGGTTCACTCATCACCGCATTTGCGAGTGAAATTGCTCCGGAACCCTTTAATGCTAACTATTGTACTCCTCCCAAAAGCGATTCCTTTGGTCAATTTGAAGAGTTCACTAAGGGGAAAACTCCCCCGGGCATGATTATCTCTAGAACGTTTTACCCGACTAAATTGCGTTTTCTAACGGAACAAGAATATAGGGCTGAAATGAAGCAATTGAAAGCCGTCTTTAATCAAGACATCTAGTGAAGAGATAATTTCTAGATTGCAAGCCTCCTCAATTGCTCTAATATACCTATCGATGTCAAATACAAGCAAGTTAAACCAATATATTAAGGAAGGGGTTGGCGTTACTATTTTAAGCGTGGTCGTCAACATTTTGTTGTCTTCTGCAAAAATTTTTCTAGGGAGCTTGATACAATCCGGGGCACTGTTTGCAGACGGCCTACATAGCTTAGTGGATTTATCAACGGATATTGCTGTTCTATTTGGCTTTAAAATGGCTTCCAAACCTGAGGATGAAAACCATCCTTATGGGCATCATAAATTCGTAAGCTTAAGTAATTTTTTAATTGGGCTAATCATTATCTTTTTTAGTCTCTTATTAGTCTATACTTCTTATCGAGATCTCTTTCTATCTCATCCCTATCTGGTGTCCCCTACTTGGCTAGCCCTCTTTGTCGCATTGGCCTCAGTCATTTTTAAGGAAGCTTTATACTGGTGGACACGTTTCTATGCCAAAAAACACAATTCAAAGATCTTGATGGCAAATGCCATCCACCATCGCTTAGACTCTTTCACTTCTATTTTAGCATTAATAGCGTTGAGTGCCATTTTTTTTGGTGGTCAGGAATGGGGCTTTCTGGATAAAATTGTAGGCTTGGGCATGGGTGCCTACATAGCATTTGAGGGCATCAAAATAATTGTAAGTGCATCGAGAGATCTACTCGATGAGGCGCCTGATCAAAAAGTGATTAATGACCTTCGAGAGCATATTTTATCTACTCCAGGAGCGCTTGCTTATCACCATTTCAGGGTTCGCCGAATTGGTGACCTGTTTGAGATAGACTTTCATCTGCAGGTTGACCCTAAAATTACCGTAGTTGAAGGGCATAAAATTGCGAGTCGCGTAAAACAAAATATACTCAAATACCACAGTGAAGCTTATAACGTACTAGTACACATAGAGCCAGCCACAGAAAGGCATATCAAAGCTGAGGGCGTACATGATGCCGCTTTAGAGGAAGACGTTCATTAAGAATGTTATTACTGTTACGCTTCGATGTAAGATGCCACTTCTTCAGGACTAATACTCGCCATACAGGGAGGGCTTTTATGGCAAACATGAGGATGTCCAAAGCAATCACAATTTCCTGCATGCAGTACAATCGTATTCCTCCCTTTAGGGTGCCACTGGTGTAAAGGAGTTGGCCCAAAAAGAACAATTTGCTTTGTTCCTAGCCCAGCAGCTAAGTGTGAAGGTAAAGAATCGCCGCAAATAATAGTATCCGCTGTTTTTATCAAAGCCATAAAGTGGGCCACATCAGGTATGTCCTTAATCGTTAGCACAGAAGGATTCTTTTGTTTCAAATCTGCCAGCAATGCTTTTTCGCGTTGGCTTGGGCCGGTAGAAAATACCATTCGAGATTGAAGCTGTGGATTATTCTCATAAAGCGCTAACCACTTATCTACAGGCCATTCCTTTTTGGGCATACTCGTAGACAGATGACATAAAACTGCTTTTGGGGGTAAAATTGCTTCTGCATAATCATGATGACGGTAAATATGCAGCTCTGGGGCTAAATTTATCGAGTCCCTGAGATCGAGACCAAGAGGGCTTAAAACGTGAACATTTCGCTCTATTTCATGCAAACCTTCATTCGCCTCCAGAACACGTTTGTTATAACAATATTTCCTGCCCCAGAAACCTAATGGAGAGATAGATCCAATCCGCATCTTAGCGCCCACGGCCAACGACAGAAATGCCCCTCGGTCATTTCCAACAAAGTCAACGGATAGATCAAATTTTTCCCTACGAAGCTGTCTTATTATAGGGAAAGCTGCTTTTATCTGTGCTTTTCCTCTTTTTCGAGGGAAACCCCATGCCTTATCAATCCACGGAATATCCTGAAGTATATCAACGGCCTCATTAGCCACAAGCACATGTATTTCGGCATCAGGATAGTTTTGGCGAAGAAGTCTTAGGGCAGGAACCATGATGGCGACGTCCCCTAGAAACTTAAATTTTATTGCCAATATCTTGCGTATCGCCATGATGCTACTAAGCATAACAATGAACCTGCCAGAATCCAGCTTTTTTGAAAAAATTAAGGACGCTCGAAAAGTCCTGCTACTCGATCTAGGTTTTTTAGGAGACAGTATTCATTTAATACCCGCACTCAAGTGTATACGAGATGCTTTGCCTAATGCTCAGTTGGACGTAATGGTCTCAGAGCATATAAAATCAGTCATGGAGGTCGTGCCTTTTATCGATAATATACTGGGATACCCGCGATTCCCAAAAGGTCCCGCTTGGTACAAGAATTTTAGCTATGTAAAGCAATTACGTGCGCAAAGGTATGATGTGGTCATCAACATCAATGGTTCTGATCGTTCTAGTTTTTTAACATTGAGTACGGGTGCTAAATACAGACTTGGACGAATACCAAACAAAAAACGCTGGTATTGGCCTTTCTGCTTCACCCATGCGACATATGTTCCCCGCGGCCAATCTCCTGTTTATGAGCAAAATTGCAGATGCCTACGCCAGGCGGGGTTTCCTACTAGTAAAGCAGAATTTGTTATAAAAATACCTGAACAGATTGTGCAAAAGGTCAAATCGTTACTGGGTAAACGTACCCGTAAAAGCAATCCATTCATCCATATCAGCCCCTTTACCACGCTAGACTACAAAGAGCTTCCCATTCCGCAAATTGCTGCTTTATTAAATGCGATAAACAAGAATTATCATGAAGTGGATATTATCCTTTCTTGCGCCCCAAATGAGCGAGAAAAAACAAAATTTAAGGAACTGCTATCTTCCCTTTCATTTGAACCTGCACTGGCATTTCCGGGAAATTTATCCCTGATAGAACTTGCTGCCTTAATACAGTTAGCACAAATACATATTGGCGGTGATTCTGGAGCAATCCATGTCGCCCTAATGGCGGGAACTCCCACACTTTCGTGGTTCCGCGAATATAGTAACAAATTTGAATGGATGCCTAAAGGAGACCGTCATCGCTCTATTATAGGTGAGGCCTCTCCTGCGGGGCTCGTTGGTATTTCAGACGAAATGCTTCTTTCTGCGTTCCATGAATTACATAGCGAAATGCCGACTCACATTTAGGCATTCTCGCTTCCTCCTCAATTGCCTCTAAAGTTCCCCTGTAAAACCTAGTCATCTCAAAAAATGAAAACAGACAATAACGAACCCTCACTGAAAAAAAGAAATGACATCTTTGAACCGCTGACGTTTAAGCTAAAAGAAACTCGCAAGAATGTGCAATCAAAGATAGAAAAAAAATCCAAAAACAAGTCTACACGTTTGTTCAAGAATGTCTTGAAGGGCATTGAAAATTTGAATATCGGGGAAAAGGAAAAAGTTATATTTAAGCCACTAGACAAAAGAATTTTGCAAACTGATTCAAAACCCAACCAAGAGTTTAATCAATTAATAAAATTTTTAGCACAAAATGAGTCTATTGCTGCTGCTATTTTTCCGGATAAAGAAGTTCGCCTGTATTATTTAAATCCGGACAACTTTATTAGCCCTGAAAAATATTGGCTAGGTTTTTTTCAATACTTGACCCTAGCAGAAAAGAAATCAGGTAACGCACCGATCATGCTTTTAGCGGATGATGGTTATTTAAGCAATCTATACGCTGTCTTGCCAAGTACACAAAAGCCTCACCTGCTAAAATTTATGTCCAAAAAATTCGGCAACTTTACCCCTTTATATAGGCTTGTGTGCTTCGGGCATTTTACTGATTTCGCCAACGGGATCTCAAAAAAGCATCAAAGTACCCTAATAGAGTCTTTAGCTACAAATGGCTGCAATGACTATACTACCCTTCTACTGCTGGCTGAACGATATCATGTAGATTTAATAACGTTCTTTGAGCAACTGGACAGTGGGCTATATAATCGCTTCAAGGTTCTGTTGTATAAATGCGATGCTGTTACCGTTTTGCGTGATAAAATTAATGGGTATCAGCCAAAACAAATCACAAAAAAAGAAGAGCTTTTTAATATGCTTAAAATGCTAGACCTACACCATTTCCTGTAATCCCGTTTTACTCTTCTGTATCTTTGAGAAACAGGATACGCGTACACTGATCACACTGCTGTAGTTGGGCACCTTTCACCATGCTACTATAAATGTCATTGGAGACTTTTAGATAGCATCCCTGGCAGCGCCTTTCTTCTAAATCAAGGGGTACAATAAAGGGAGGTTTTTTCCGGGTTTGGCGCACTCTTTTATATAAAGATAAGGTAGGAGCGTCAATTTCCCCCTCAGCTTGACTCAGGTTATTTTCAAGCTCTGTTAGGGATTCCTTTAAGCTCTTTTCCTGATCACGCAAAGTCTCAATTTGACTTTTAAGTTCAGAGGACATCTCCCGAAGCTCCACTTCATGCAATTGAAGAGCCTCATTTTCTTCGTCTATTTTTAACAACAAAGCCATCTCTTCATCTTCCTGATCCCCTATCGTAGCCTGTGCCTTTTCAATTTCATTATTAAGCGCTTCAAATTCTTCTGTTTTCTTGACCTGCAATTGTTGGGATTTATGCTTCACGATAAGGTCTTCTGTGGACTTCAGGACTTGATCCAAATCGCGCCTTTTTACTTCCAAATCTTGCAAGTTTTTTCTTTCTTGCGCTACCTTTGCCTCAAGATCCCTCGCATTTTGCTCAATCGCATTGATCTCTTTAGGGATCTCATGCAATCGATGCGTTGCTTCCATGAGGCGCTTATCAAGCTCTTGGATCTTTAGTAATTTCTCGATAAATGGATTCACTCTTGTCTACATTCTGCAACTCTCTGAGTAAAATGCAATTGCTTAATAACCTAAACTGCATTTTTTTACAGTTTTTCGTTGACACTCTTGAGGTTAATTTCTTTATTTGAATAACCACAATAAGCCAGGGTAGCTCAGCGGTAGAGCAGAGGACTCATAAGCCTTTGGTCGGGTGTTCAAATCACCTCCCTGGCACCATTACTTCGTAAAAGTTATCTGTACTTTTTATTGAGTGACTCTTTTAGTTCCTCAACCTTTATTGGCTTCGTAATAAAGTCGTTCATACCACATTCCAAACACGCTTCCCTATCTTTTATCGTAGCACCTGCGGTTAGGGCGATAATGTAAGGCTGGTTTTTATCGTTCTCATAACAATATTTTCGGATTTTCTTGGTGGCCTCGACACCATCCATCACCGGCATTTGCATGTCCATGTAAATAACATCGTAATCATTATTTTTAATGATTTCAAACGCTTCTAATCCATTACTGGCAACATCAGCGCTATATCCCATTTTCGTCAACAAGAGTAAGCCAACCTTTTGGTTTACCTTATTATCCTCAACAAGCAGGATTTTACGTGCTTTGTTTTCAGCAGTATCTTCATCACTCAAGAAAATCGCTTCTTTTATATACGTGGCTTTAGTGTTAGCAAAGGCATCTGAAACGGTTTTGATCAAAATAACTTCTTTTAATGGTTGTGACATTAAATACGCATTTTTTAAATGATGCATATCGTTTCTTATTTTAGAGTCCCCAATTGATGAATATAAAATCAAGGGAAGCCCACTAAATAACTCCAATCCTCTAATTTTGTGAGCCAAAGATATGCCCTCCATATCCGGTAAAATAGAGCTCATTAATACCGCATCAAAATCTTCCTTGGTTGATAAGACTTCCATCGCTTCCTGGCCGGAATGGCAACACATCGAATGAATCTTATGCTTATCCAATATGGATGTCATTACCTCGGCAGTACGCTCACGAGGAAGAACCAATAAAATATTTTTGCCAATGATTTTCTTATCTTGCAAGGGCACTGGATTAGCATCGTAATTCACCTTTGCGGTAACGGTGAAATAAAATGCGGATCCTTCTCCAGGAATGCTTTCCACCCACATCGTACCATTCATCATTTCCGCCAAACGCTTACTAATACTTAACCCCAAACCGGTTCCGCCAAATCGGCGTGTTCTAGAAGAGTCAACTTGAGAGAATGGCTTAAAGAGCTTATTTATTTTATCGCGATGAATCCCAATGCCAGTATCTTGCACAACAAATTGCAAATGGCAATTATCCTTGGAGGTAGTAGCAATACTCACCCCTAAGTAAATCACCCCATTTTCAGTAAATTTAATCGCATTACCTACTAAATTAACAATAATCTGCCTCAAACGAGTCGCATCACCCACAATGTATTGAGGCACATCCTTTTGTATAAAATATAATAACTCAAGCCCTTTCTGATTTGCTTGAACAGCAAACAAATCCATTACTTCGTCTACCGTAGCGTACAGATCTAAAGAACGGTTACTAAGCTCCATCATACCAGATTCTATTTTGGATAAATCCAAAATATCATTAATAATGCCTAATAACGCCTCGCTGCTTTGGCGAATGGTTTCCACAAAGTCACGCTGTACCGCATTTAAATCTGTATCCATCAGCAAAGCAGCCATTCCCATAACCGCATTCATAGGCGTACGAATTTCATGGCTCATATTCGCTAAAAACTCACTTTTCGCTTGGCTCGCAATCGTTTGCCGCTCGGCCTCCCCAATTGCCAATGCTAGCTGTTTATTGAGATTCTCCGCTTCTTCTTTGGCTCTTCTTAAAATCTGCTCCGTATTCTTTGTCTCGGTAATATCGGTAATCAGACACGCTAAATACAGGGGGCGAGAAGCTTCATCATTTATAGCAAAAAAATTGACAATTGTTGGAATTACTTTCCCTTGCAAGGTTACCATGTTTAACTCACCGGTCCATTGGCCAATTTCTAATACTACCGGCAAAATTTCATTTTTTATCCTACGGGCTACTTCTTCATTATAATAGCGCAAAATGGGTTTTCCAATCGCCTCTGAAATACTCTTTTCATAGACAAGCCTTCGGTAAGCAGGATTCAAATAGACACTTTCGTAGTTTAATAATGCTATACATAACCCCTGTCCCGCATTTTCAGCAAATTTGCGAAAAATCATTAGTTGACGGTTGGACTCAATCAGTTCTGATGTTCGAGCATTAACTTGGTTCTCGAGTTCTTCACTGTATTTCTCCAGTTTTATATCACGCTTTTGAATCTCGGAAAGCATTTCATTAAACGACTGAATCAGTACCCCTATTTCGTCCTCCGAATAATTCCGTAGCCTTAATGAATAGTCTTTACTCTTGGAAATCTTTCTAGTCGTTAAAAAGAGGTCTAGAATCGGCTTGAGAATTATATTTCTCAGTCCTCGAGAAATAACAAGCCCAATGAAAATGGACGCTAATAACGTTCCAACAAGTGCCAATCCATAATTACGTATCTGAAAGCGTATATCTGATAAATCGTACCTAACATACAAAACCCCTATTTTTTCCGCATTATAATATATCGGCTGAAACCATGACAAAAACTCTCCCGTGAAATGGTATCGAATGCGGTCTACAGAAGTTACATTGGGAATACTCTCAAGCGCAGACTCTACACTGGGTTGCTTATACATGGACAATACTTTCCCTTCTTTATCGTATAATATCGAGTAATCAATATTTGTATTGGCTTGCAAGGAGCTCAGTATGTCTCTTATCCCTTCTTCGTCATCATATACAATGGCTTTGGAACTGTTTTTTGCGATAATATTTGAGACCATGCTCAACTCCCTAACCAATTCGTCCCTAACTTTGATCAAATACGCAAGCGCCAGAACTGTTGTTGCCAATAACAAGGAAATTGAGCTCGACATCGCAATGATGACAACCAACTTCTTCTTGATCGAAAGATTTTTGAAAAAATTCATTTCTGGGTAGGTTCGATCTTCATTACTTCAAGCGATCTGGATAAACGGGGGGCAACCACTAGGGTGAAAGGGGGCATTCCTGTCATATGATGACTATACTCTAACGTTAATTAAAATATCTTCAATTGACAACGCTATTTTTGGTACGGTACTTTTCAAAATGAGAATTAAACGGGCATGCATTTGTCTATGTTGTATAAAAAAACCCCGCTCGGAGAAGATGTCCGTCTCGTCACCTGTATCGAGCATTTTTTGATCGCAAAGCCTCCTGGCCTAATCTACTATATGTCTGCTTATGGAAATTAAGGTTTTCGAACTCGGTGAATTTGCCACCAACGCTTATCTTCTTTTGGATAAACAGCTTGGAGAGGCTATTCTTATAGATGCCCCAGAAGGCACCACTAAAGTAATAAAGTCTCATCTCGAGACATCCCATTGTACCCTTAAGCATATACTCATAACGCATGGCCATTGGGATCACACATTTGAAATGGAGAATATTCGTAAGCTAGGAGTGCCTTCTTACGCACATACAGGAGATCAATCGCTCATCGAAAATCCGGCAATCATGTCCGCAGTGGCGATGCGGGATTTAGGTGTAGCACCTTCTAAAATTGATCACACGCTTACCGATGGAGATGAAATTTACCTCCTTAACCAAACGATAAGGATCCTCCACGTCCCCGGCCACTCACGCGGTAATATTGCGTTCTATTTTCCGAAACTAAACTGCGTTTTTCCTGGCGATGCCTTGTTCGCAGGCTCTATAGGCCGATTCGACCTCCCAGGCGGCAGCAAGGAGCAATTATTTCAATCTATTAAGGAAAAACTTTATACACTTCCCGATGAAACAATCGTTTACCCTGGCCATGGCCCAAAAACCACAATCGGCCATGAAAAAAAATTTAATAACTTTGTGCGTGGCTAAGCCCGAGAACATAAGAAGCATATGAATGTTGCTAGGACTACAATAGAAAAAAAACTGAAGCTCTTTATCGCCTCTAATAATTTGGATAAAGTTAAAGAAATTCAGCAACTCTTAAATGAACATGGCCTGGAAATTGATGTCATGCCCGCGCAATCGCTTCCGGGTGGCATGCCTGAAGTTGAGGAAAACGGGGCTACATACGCAGACAATGCGCGCCTGAAAGCCCTTGCGCTCTTAGATAAAGTACCTGAAAATTGTTATATTCTAGGGGATGATTCCGGTATCGAAGTCGCCGCGCTCAATGGTGCCCCCGGATTGTTTTCAGCAAGATACGCAGGCCCTAAGGCTACCTACAAAGATAATTACAATAAAATGCTTCAGGAAACTAAGCATGTTCCGGAAGGCCATCGTGGTGCTCAATTTCTTTGTGTACTTGTTTTACTAACCCCCAGTAGGCAGGAAGAAATTTTTGTCGGGGTGTGTAAAGGTAAGCTGCATACGGAGCCTTCTGGCACAGAGGGTTTTGGCTACGATCCTATTTTCATTCCTGATGGTTATGACCAAACATTTGCACAATTAGGGCAAACGTTAAAAAACCAAATCTGCCATCGCAAAAAGGCCATCCAAAAGCTCGCTCAGTATTTCGAATAGCAGCTAAAGTGCTTTTAGCGCTTCGTAAACACTATCAATAATGAAATTTGGTGTAGAAGCTCCTGCTGTTACGCCAATCTTATTATATTTTCTCAAGGCTGCACAATCAAGATCTGCAGTAGTTTCTATATGGAAAGCCGGCCGACCGTAGCGCTCCACTAACGACACGAGTTTCACTGTATTGGCGGAATGTTTTCCCCCGATCACGACAACTGCTTCAATCCCCTGCTCAACAAGCTTTAAAACATCAGTCTGCCTCTCTTTGGTTGCGCCACAAATTGTGTCTAGCACCACAACAGAGGGGAAACGCTCCTTTAAATAAGCCGCTAATGCATTATAATCATCCACAAACATTGTTGTTTGAGAGACCATGCAAATTTGATCGCCCAAATCGGGCAACTGATCAACATCCTCTTTGGTCTGTACAGCGTAGCCCCTGCCAGCAGTATAGCCTAGCAAGCCGATTACTTCCGGGTGATCTGGGTTGCCGAATATCACTGCGGAAAAGCCTTTCTTAGCGTGTAATTTCAATTTGCCCGCAATGATCCCGACATCCGGGCAGGTAGCATCTTTAAACTTTAAGCCGAGTGACTTTAGGTACTCACGCCGCTCTGGTGCTATTCCGTGGGCTCGTACTAACATCACGGCTGAGGCATCATTTGTATCAAGTTCGACTTCGGATTTGCTTTGGTAATCGCCTACTTCCTTAATGTTGGAGGCAGTTAGCTTGGCCATCATTTGCTTGTTGTGGATCAAGGGTCCATCAGTATAGACGCGTCTCTGGCCGGACTCACTCAGCTCTTCAGCCATGTCAACAGCTCGCTTTACGCCCCAGCAAAAGCCTGCAGAATCAACTCTTATAATCTCTCGTTCTTGGGTCGTATCCATAAAATGTAGGTAAAATATAGTATTTTTGCCTATTGGATGCAATCCCGATGTTTGATTTATTCTGCGAGTTTGTTTCACCTGAAACAAACTTACCGCAGACTTGTGCTCTTTTGTTCACTTACTGTATTTGATAAAAACCAAAAAACTGGAGCTTATAAGAAGCTCCAGTTTTTAAGATTTCATCAATTTCTAATAATTCTGCAATCGATCACACAGGGAATGATTTTCCCTTTGGTTGATTAAGTGCTGGAGTCGAGAAGTGAAAATGACGGATCTTCCAGTCATTGTTTTCTTTCTCGAGCACGGTAGTGCAACGACCACTTACGCTCTGCGTCTGGCCATTGTTGAGTTTTACCTTGGCATTGACTTCAGCGGCTATCCAAGCCATTTCGTTTTGAATATTGGCTGAGATGAGGTGCGTATCCGTTGTGGTCCCCTGTGACTCTGCGAAATCACGCTTTAAGAGGGCTTCTATCTTTTGTTTACCTACTGTCTTGTCATCAATCCCTGTTCCAATAAACGTTGTATCGGGTTTATTGCTGAAGCAATCTAATGCTGCTTTCATGTCTTGCTTGCCGTATGCATCGAGGTATTTTTTAAGCGCCTCTACCGCTGTTTGTTCCTTTGCAGTTGTTTGTATAGCCATAATTTGGGGTTAGTTGAGTTAACAAGCAAATCTTAGCCGTATAAAAACAACACTGTAAAGCACAAAATTTCTACCGTTCATTGCGGGCTAGTACACATGCCTGCTAGACTCGCATTTTAGGGTCTATAATGTCTCTTAGGACGTCTCCAAGAACATTAAAGGCCACAACCGAGATAAAGATCATAACTCCCGGGCTAAACATCCACCACAAATTAAGCATAAAGACGCGCATCTCTTGTGCTTGGCGCAACATCAGCCCCCAAGAAGATGAGGGTTCTTGTATCCCCAGGCCTAAAAAGCTCAACGCTGCTTCACCTAATATATAAGCCGGAATGCTCAACGTGGCAGCCACCAGCAAGTAACTCATTAGATTTGGAAGGATATGCTTAATCAAAATCTTCCTAGTTGACTGCCCCATAGACTCGGCTGCCTGGACAAAAGCTCGATTTCGCAAAGCCAAAGACATCCCCCGGATCACCCTTGCGGTACCTGCCCAACCGATGAGTGAGAGTATAATAATAATGACCAGGTACATGTGGTCTGAGCTGAAATAGGGTGCGAGCGTAGATCGTAACGCAAGTAACAAATATAGCCCGGGGATGACCATTAGAAGCTCGACTAGTCGCATGCCTATAAAATCAAACTTTCCGCCAAAGTAGCCAGAAAGGCCGCCTACAAGAAAACCAAGCACCATCGTAATCGTTATGCCAATAAAGCCTATACTCAGGGAGATTTGAGCCCCGTAGAGCAACCTGCTAAAGAGATCTCTACCGGTTCCATCTGACCCTAGCAAATAAACGCGGGCATCCGGATTTTCGCTCACCAGGCCAAACAGGTGTCGCTCCATCGGTATCAAGCCAAATAGCTTGTAGGAAAAACCCTTAACAAAAAACTTTAGCGGTATGGATTCTCCATTTATAGCTTCATAATGGGTAGAAAGGGCGCTATCACTGTAATAGTCCTGTACACGCAACCCACCATCTTTCCAGAAAATTTTCGTTGGCTGATGAAAAATTTTATCTAAACACTGTTTTGTCTCCTCGTAAGGGGCAAAGAAGGGGGCAAACAAGGCTGCCACATAAAGGATCGCCAATAGGATGAGTGCTGCAAATCCAAAAGGCCTGCCTAATAGTTCTTTAAATAGGGGTTGAGGCATAACAAAAAAAACAGCCCGCAAATTACGAGCTGTTTTTATTTAATAATCAACTAAAGTATAAAAGCAAGACTAGGCTTTTGATGTTGAGGCACAATACTCATCGCTACGCTTCTTCATTTCTGCGGGGCTTACATCCTCGATCTGTGTCGCAATTTCCCAAACATGGCCAAATGGATCTTCTACTTTGCCGTAGCGGGAACCCCAAAACGCGTCTTGCATGGGCATAGCTGCCTTAGCGCCGGCGTTAACGGCCTGATTAAACATGCCATCCGCATCATTAACAAATAAATGTATATTAACACTTGTGCCGTTAAAATGATTGGGGCCGAAGCATTTCAGTTCCGGAAATTCGTCTACGAGCATAATCATAGAGTCACCAATACGCAAAAGAGCGTGTATGATTTTATTAGAACCCGGTGCCGGCATACGGCCAAGTTCTTCCGCGCCAAAAGCTTTCTTATAAAACTCGATCGCATTTGCGGCATCTTTAACAATTAAATGTGGGGTAATCGTATGAAACCCACTGGGTACTGGTTGTACATCTTTTTTCATGAAGCGGAGTATAGGTTCCCTTGCTTTAGATCGTCAACGATTTCTTTCTATTTTGATGTCCACACCTTACTCACACGCACGGAAAAAGCAAAGTTTTGCATCAATCCTCCCCCAGCCTAACCTGTGGATCGTTCCAGGCCAATAATAAGTCAGCAAAAAGGTTTCCAAAAATAAGCATCATACAACTCATCAAAACAGCTGCCATCACGAGGTGTTGATCTTGCTTCATAAAGGCTTGGTATAAGAGCTGCCCCAAACCGGGGTAATCCATAATATTTTCCACCAGTAATGCGCCCGACAAGAGACCGGAAAAAGCAAAGCCCAGGGCGGTGATTAAAGGGTTTATGGCGTTTCGCAGTACATGGCGAAACATGACAACGGGTTCGCTTAGGCCCTTTGCGCGAGCTGTGGTTACATAATCGGCCCGGATGTGATCCAAAAAATTGGCGCGCATAATCCGCATCATGCCGGCTACCCCCCCGATTGCGAGGACAAAGCTGGGTAAGATCAGGTGATAAAGAACATCGACAAATTTTTCCCAACTGGACATGAATTCGTACGTAATCGTTGTCTGGCCGCCAATGGGGAACCAACCTGTTTGAGCGGCGAAAAAGATGGCTAATAGGGCTAGAAAAAACTCCGGTATAGATAAGGCAGCGTAAGCAAGAAGAGCGCTTATTTTATCAAAAATTGAATCTTTGTACATAGCAGCCAAAACGCCGAGGGGGATGGCAATACTCCACGCAATCACGAGCGCGGTGCCTGTTAATAAAAGAGTAACGGGAATACGCTCGATTAGGAGTTCGAGCACAGAAACCTTAAACGTCCAGGACTCGCCGAAGTTGAGTGTTAGGGCATTTTTTAGCCACAAGAAATACTGCGTATACCAAGGCTCATTTAGCCCATACAGTTTTTCCATTTCCCGGATATACTCTCTAGGAATATCATGTTGGGCTCTTGCTTCACTGAGCACATCGCCTGGGGTGAGGTATATCAAGAGAAACACAATCAAGCTCACCCCTAAAATCATGGGAATGATACTGAGCAATCTATGGGCAATATATTTAATCATCGTCTTTTACATCAGTCCACACCTCATCGAGATTCCATAACGGAGGGGACATGGGAGAGATACTCACGTTCTTCCAACGGTTTTGTATGCCAATGAAGGTTATGGGAATATTCAAGAAAATCAGGGGTAGCTCTTCACTAATAATTTCCTGTATTTCGTAAAAAATGGCAATCCGCTTCTGCTCATCAAATTCCCTCTCCTGTTTGCGAAACAGCTCGTCTATTCGAGCCTCCCATTCAGTCTCAGGCTTTACCTGATCGGGATTCCATAAATGAAAAGCGCCATCGCTTTTATAAATTGCTTTTCCACCGGAAGGATCCCCTCCACCAGTGAAACCAATTGAGGTCGCCTCGTATTCAAAGCTTTCCGTACGCGCGAGCAAAGTAGAAAAGTCCAGAAAGGTTATCTTTAAATCAATTCCCAATTCCTTCATATTTTCCTGAAAGATGGTTAAAAAGGGCGCCTGCCCGCGTCCCTCTGTTATTAAAAATTCGATTTCGATAGGGTTGCCATCTCGGTCACGCAACTTGCCATCGGTGTTATACCAAAAGCCCATCTCCTTAAATAGCATTTTTGCCTTCAGCGGGTCGTAACGATATTTTTTCGTATTAGGGTTATACCATTTTGCATTTGCAGGACTGATGATAGAGTCTAATTGCTGGCCTTTTCCTAAATACTGCGCGCGAATCATGCCCTCGCGATCGGTGCCATAAAGAATTGCCTGACGAAAGCGTTTATCAGTGAACCATTTTAATTTTTCCGGATTCACATAGTAGTCACCCTTTTCATCTTTTCCAGGCTTCATGTTAAACCAAATAAAAGCTATACTACTATCCGGGCCACGGGCATGGAGCGTGAAATTATATTTTTTTGCTGCTACTTCTAACCAACTGATATTTGCCGGGCCGATCGCGGAAGCAGGCGCATCTACCTCGCCCGTGGAAAAGAGCATCAACATGGTATTTGCATCCGGAACGAACTTATAAATCAAGTAGTTCATATAAGGCAAACGTTTGCCATCGGTATCAATGCGCCAATAGTAGGGGTTTGGCTCATATACAATTCGCTCGCCGGTTCTAAAGGTGTTAATGCGGAAAGCCCCCATGCCGACAATTTCCTTGGGCTCGGTTAAGGCTGTCTTTAACGTCCACTGCTCTAACAAACGGCCATCTGTGTAAAACGTTTCCAATTTATGCTTGGGGATGATCTCAACACCTGCGAGGTCATAAACAAAAGGGGCATATAGGCCACCAGTTTCAAAAGCCACCGTGTAGTCATCTATCTTACTTACCTTCAGTGGCTTGCCATCAACGATAAACTGCTGTTTATAACGATTGGGATAACGTGCATCAAAAAGCGCATTAAAGGTAAATACGACATCATCCGCAGTAAAAGGAGCACCATCACTCCAAAGCAGCCCCTGACGCAAATGGAAAGTATAATGCTTTTTATCCTCTGCGAGCTCCCAAGATTTAGCTAATCCGGGTAGTAGTTCTTGTGTAGTTGGGTTTACCCGAATCAATGCCCCCATTAAATGGCCAATGGCAACCGAAGAGTAGAGGTCTGCTGCCACAAGCGGATTAAACGTTGAAGGCGCAATGGCATCTGCGATGACCATAATATGGCCATATTGCCCAGGCTCACCCATAAAAACATCCGCATCTTTAGGCGGTGGTATAACATCTCTTGGAGGCCTTTCCGCGGGCTTGCAGGCAGAAAAAAGGAGGCAGAGCAGAAATATTAGGGGAACAAAATGCTTCACTGAGGAATATATGTAAGGAAAATACACCTAGAAAGCAATGTGATTTCCCTGAAAGCTATCTAAATAGTGTGTTGCGTATGCCGTAAATAGGATCCTTACCTACTAGTATGCAGCAAAGGATGGCAAATGCACTAAATGAGTTAGAATACTGATTTGCTAGAACTTTTACGGGAAAAGGCTGTAAACCCTGAATCGGCCCAGGCTATTGAAAAATCCTTTGTATCATCTTTCCCCATAACACACTTACCAAAGTTATCCCAAAAATTCATTGAACGCTCATTTGTAAAATAGCAATGGCTTTTAGCACGATGATTTGAAAGTATTCTAGGATCCCAAGCTGGGTATTTACCCCGATTTATCTGATCGCCAAAAGTGTCAAGTAAGCTTTCCACATAACTGCTTATACCATCACTGGCAAAATTGGCAGTTATCCAAACGATAACCGTTTTAGCCACTTGGAACTGCCTTTTTGTAAAATAGTCCAAAGATTCCTTTCGGATGCCACCAGCGATTCCACTCTTAATGGCGTTTATAATGCGCGCTCCTAAAGCAACCTTCTTTTCATTTTGGATGAAATTATCAATGCCTGCGCCAAAGAAAGCCTTAGTAACACCTATTCCTGTATAGACCCTGAGAGCGTATTGCGGGAAATAGCTGACACCCTTAATTACACCCTTATAGATCCACTCAACCTTGCCAGAAAACTTTTTAACTGAAAGCTGAGAAGGTATCTTGGTTTTAATATTTTTGGAAGACTCTGTTTTGTAAGCATATCCTAAAAATTGTTTTAGCAAACCTAGACCATCCATCTTTTTACAGATAGCCATAAAGGCACCCTGAAAAAATGCCCGATAGGCTCCCACGTAAAAGGGATTCGCTGTCACCCAAGCTAAGATATAAGTTTCTAAAACGGGCCAAACCACACGTGCAAATGTTTCATTAATAAGCCAACAAACCTCTGCCTCCCAAACAAAATCTGCGATAAAGTCTTTTGCTTCAATGGCTTTTTTGTTGGCCCATTCCTTCCATGTAAGCTGGTGCTCTTTTGTCAGATCTTCTACTTTTCTTGAATTGTTGTTGTCACTTACTGAGGTAACTGTATTGCCTAGGTCAGATGAAGGCAATCGAGCCGTAAATGAACTACTAAAGCAAGAGTGTATATAATTGTAGACAAACATAATCTAGTGGATCCTAGAAGTGTCGTACAACTAGTAATATGTCAATAAAATTTGATACAATCGATCGCCATTAACAAGATCGATACTGCAGGAAAAGCTCAGCTATAAGATCTTTAATTATTTATGACTATATATGTAGTTATTATTTAATTGCAATATAATAAAATAAATATATAATTAAATATGTTAATAGTACTAACGCAGTATTAAAAGATGAATGCAATTATCAATAAAAACATATGCTTAGCGAAGCAAATTTCAAAAGAAAACAATTTACCTAAAATGCTTGTATGTGAAGAAAAAAAGATAAACCTGGGCTTAAAGTTAAACGGGTATAATTTCTTCGAGGGCAATCTAGCAAGGAATTTCATCAGTAAATTCAATTTATTAACAAGCAATAAAAGCTTTGCTGACGACTATCAGCGCTATTTAAACGAAAAACTGACAGAAATTTTCCCTGAAAAAGCAGTTAAAACGCACAAAGAACGCCTCCTTAAAAGCGCTTACCTACAGATAGCTGAAGAAAAAGCCAAAGGAATAAAGGAAGGCAAACTTAAGAAAATTGAGGATATGACGATCAAGGTAGAAGAAGTTTTTGATCGTTATGAAGCTCTTTATGCCAGGTGTTATATAAAGTCATCGGGCAAGATAATTACTTTTGAACAATGGAATGAGCTTAAAAAACTAGCTAAAGAAAAGGGTTTTGATGATAAGCCTGATACGCTTCTAAAGCTGGTAGATATGTATCAAGACTATGAAAAGATCAAAGGTGAGCTCTCTAATGAAAAAGAAAGTCTGGAATCCTTTTCAAAAGAAATGAAGCAGCACAGTGATAATAAAAATAAATTCAAAGACTGCATAAGCGAAGTAAATAAAATTTTTTACTCGGAATCACTGACAAACAGTGCAGGCCATAAGATCAGTATTGAGGACTTCAATGAATTGAAAGAATTAACGACTGAAAGCGAGCTCGAGATGCTTAATGATATATACAAACAATTTGAAACACTGAAGATAAAAGACGAGTTTAGCAATTACGAGAATGAGATTGAATCCCCTAAAAATGTATTCATAGAAGAAGATGACGATAGCGAGGATGAGGAATCAATCGATGATTTCAAGGAGTTGTTTAAGAAATTTGAGGATTTAAAAAAGAAAGACAATATTTTTGTCGAAGAGAAGGACCTGGAGTTCCAAGAAGAATTTTACATCGAGCCTGCGTTTGAAGACGAAAAAATCTCGGTAAACAAGATAAGTGCTAAGGAGTTCAAGGCGTTGAAAAAATTAGCAGAGAAACGGGTTATAAATTGCGATGATAAAGCATTGCGCGATCTCTGTGACCTATATCTGGATTATAAAATGGTAAAAGAGGAGCTCATCCTCATACAAGATGAGGATGAGGGCGCTTATAGCTTTTCATCGGGACTTGAAGACTATGCCCTTGGTAATATATCAGACTTCAATGATGGCTGGGAAGATATCATGCTTTTACTTGATCATCTGCAGATAGACGGCGCTGAGCGTAGAAGTCTCATTTATACGCAAATAGTGGGTCTGGAAAATGACGTGATTCACTGTTTATTAAGTAAAGAGAAATTTTCATCTAAAGACATGGGGCGTACTCAATATAATGCGGCCAAGCTAATTGCTGCCGAAAAGAAAACCATATTAAAAGAACTCCTGAAACTTCAAAAGGATAATCAGTTAGGTAACATTAAATTGAAAATATTCCTCAACAATCGAATCGAACAAGCCAAACAAACTATTATCAAATCATGCAAAGAGGAAAAAGAGCAGTACGACTTTCTTGACAAACGAATGAAAGATATCGAATTAGATATTCGCATTGAGCTTAAAGAGAAATTTACGGAAGAGGATTTGGCTAATTTTGAAAATGATCATTGCATATATCGTGTGACAGAAGATCTAAGGGATCTGATAAACCCGTTTCCCGATTCATACGATTTCAAAAATCTCAGCGAATTCAATCGTTTTATAGACGAGGCCTACTTACTTAATAAGGAGGTTATGCTAAAAGTGGCAACTGAGTTTATATCCACTAACCTCCAATACTACAAACATCTGTCCAAAGAGAATATCGAGTTAATTGAAGCCGGAGTAAGGAAGATCAGTAAAGGCGTAGTCGAAGAGTTAACCAAATCGACTGAATACGAAAATGATGACGGTTTTATGGAGGTTAAAGAAGGCAAATTTAACCAAAAGGATCTTAATGCTTTAAGGCACGATCTAGCCAGGGAATTGAAGAGCGTTAAAAGTATACTTATAAAAGAAAGTAAGTTACTTAAAACGATTGATAACGAAACAATTGGAAACCTCATTAGCAAAAGAATGCAAGATCTTCAAAATGAAGTAATTGACTCTATGTTGCGGATAAAAAATTCTTCTAAATTAAAGAATTAAAGTGCCCAAGGCGGGACTCGAACCCGCACGTCCTTTCGGACAAGGGATTTTAAGTCCCCAGCGTCTACCATTCCGCCACCTGGGCAATAAAGTGACATCAAAATAGTATAAAAGTCGGTTCGTTGGCAAATCAAAAATTAAAAATTTGTTGAGCAAAAGCTACAATCCACTCTTTAACGTGTATGAGCCCCTGCAAGCCATAAACAATAAAGATAAACAGGGCTGCCGAGTAGATACAAAATGCAATAAAACCGGCACAACAAGCGAGCAAACAAATAAGACCGTCATCTTCTACCAAACCTACCGCCATTAAGAAAATAATCATGGCGGGCAGTGTATTTGTAAGCGGTATGGGAATGATCATGATACAAGACATGACCACGAGCAATATGCCCATAAATATTTTGCCTCGTTTACCACAAACAAAACTTAATCTGGGATATATCCAATGCTCTATTTTTTTGAGAAACCAAATCGTTGAGCGTAGCATTTTATCCGCGAGTTTCTTGTTGATGACTATGTTTCTAGCTTTTTCGGGCAGCCAAGGCTCATTCCTGCAGAGTATCATTTGCAATCCCAATAGGCATATGACGATCCCAAAGGGCGTACTATAGCCTGGCGCTGGAATAGGGAGTGCACTTGGCATGGATAAAAATAAACAGAGAATACCAAAGCCTTGTTCTCCCATGGCATGAACCAATGACGCAATCGTGATTCCCTTGGGGTGTTCGTGTGAAAGCAATGCTTGGAGGCGATTCGATAGTTTGGGGCGCGACATCTATAAAATAAGATAAGTTAAAAATTAAGACGGGTTTCTTTTATTATCTGCAATCCACTGCCCTACCCAATCCTTGTTATTTAGGGCTAAGCAATCATCCAGGAAATCCGCCATAAGGGCGATGTGAGCGCTTGTATTGGCATTCATTAGGATAACAATACCTATTTCCTGTTCGGGCAATAGTGCCATAACACTACCAAAGCCACTTAGAAGGCCTGCGTGAAACAATAAAGGGTGTCCCGCATAATCAAAGTTTCTGATACCATAGCCATAGTGAGTCGAACTAACACGCCCGTCTGCCCACTTAATCTTAAGTTTGTGAAAACGCTCAACAGTTACAGTACGGGGTTTCTGTACTTCTTCAAGCAACTTATCTGAAGCGACATAGGGTATCATTCCCAGATAAGCCTTCAGCCACAGAGACATGTCTTGTATACTCGCATTAATGCCTCCTGCCGGCGCTACGCGGTAATAAAGGGAATCTGTATTTTTGGGAACCATTTTGCCCCCTTTTTCTACGTGGGGTGTGGTTTGTTTTTCTGCTACGAGATAGCCTTCATGAGTAGCAGAACTGTTTTTCATGCCCAAGGGTTTGAAAAGGTATTTTTTAAGAGCATCCTCGTAACTCAGGCCTGTTTTCTTTTTTACCACCTCACCAAGAAGTGAGAAAACAACATTTTGATAGGCATAAGTTTGGCCTGGCTGAGTCACAGGAGCACAAAGCTTTATGCGTTCTATTAACTCAGGATAAGGAACACCAGCCTCTAAATCATCATCCAACGTATAAGGCGAAAAGCCCGATGTATGACTCAATAGGTGTTTTAGTTTAAGCGATTGATCGAATGAAGCATCTTTGAACCCCAATTCAGGAAGATGTTTTTTTACAGGATCATCCAAACCTAGCTTACCCTCCTCAGCGAGTTTAGCGACCATCACACCCGTAAAACTTTTACTCAATGATGCTATTCTAAAAACGCTGTCCTTATCTACGAGGTCGGATTTACCGAGTTCGCGCACTCCATAAGTGATGACATATGTGCCGTGCTGTTTATGCACAACTGCAATAGCTGCACCGGGAACACCTTTTTCATGAAAAGCATATTCGGCCTTTTCTTTTAAATGGGGTATGATCTCGTGCACATAACGATCATGCGATATCAGTTGTTCTGCCACATTGGCATTCATAGAGGACACAAATATGCAGAGAGAGCAACTCACTGCTTTAAGTAAATTCATACTAAACAAAGCCTCAATAAGGCAATTTAAATTGAAGGCATAGTGCTAAAACTTTTGCTTTGGCTGCTTGTACAGTCGACTCCGAATCCGGATCACTTAACACAGAGGCGATCAAATCTGCTATAATGACCATTTCCTCCTCCTTCATATCGCGGGAAGTGACGGCTGGGGAACCTAATCTTAAACCACTTGTCTGAAAAGGACTGCGCGTTTCGCCCGGAACCGTATTTCGATTTGTCGTGATATTTGCTTTATCCAAGGCTACCTGAGCTTGTTTACCCGTTAGATCTGGGTGACTTGTTCTCAAATCAATCAGCATCAGGTGGTTATCCGTACCATCGCTAGAAAGCTTAAAGCCTTTTGCCATAAGCTCTGCAGCTAGCTTTGCCGCATTTGCACGCACTTGCTTTTGGTAAATTTTAAATTCCGGCTTAAGGGCTTGCCCAAAACAAACAGCCTTGGCTGCGATGATATGCATGAGCGGCCCCCCTTGAATACCAGGGAACACTGCAGAATCCAATGCCTTTGCAAACTCTTCTTTACAGAGAACAAGACCACCTCTAGGACCACGAAGGGTCTTATGGGTAGTAGTGGTTACAAAATCAGCATATGGGAAAGGTGAGGAATGCTCGCCTGCAACAACAAGGCCTGCGATGTGTGCAATATCTGCCATCATAAGCGCACCGCATTCTTTGGCGATTTCGGACATTCGTTTAAAGTCAATCTCTCTTGGGTAAGCAGAAGCGCCTACCGTGATCATTTTAGGACGTTCCTTCATAGCCTTTTCATGAAGGTCATCATAATCAATACGGCCATCGTTTAAGCTAACGCCGTAGTTAGCGACTTCGAATAAATAGCCACTGATGTTTTTAGGATGCCCATGCGTCAAGTGTCCCCCGTGCTCTAAGCTCATCGTCAAAATTTTATCCCCGGGTTTGAGGGCTGCCATATACACCGCCGTGTTTGCCTGGCTGCCGGAATGGGGTTGGACATTAGCGTGATCCGCGTTAAAAAGCTTTCTTGCTCGGTCAATAGCGATTTGCTCAACCTCGTCCACATAATCACACCCGCCATAGTAGCGTTTTCCCGGGAGACCCTCCGCGTACTTGTTTGTTAAAACAGAACCTGCAGCTTCCATGATAGCGGGAAGCGTAAAGTTTTCCGAAGCAATAAGCTCGATATGGTCTTGCTGGCGTTGTTTTTCACGCTCGATAGAACGATAAACATCCGCATCTAAGCTTTCGAGAGATTCATTATTAAGCATATAAAATAAAAAATTAACGTTTAGCCAAATTCAGATCAGACAAGGCATCCATTTTATTTAGCCTGCGGTCGTGCCTGCCCCCTTCGTATTTAGAATTCAAATACGTTTCCAAAAACTGCTCTGCCATGTAGGGAGTTTGGTATTTGCCGCCAAAGCAGACTACGTTTGCGTTATTGTGCTCTTTGCAAAAGCGCGCGATATCGTTATTATACAAAATAGCGGCATGGATGCCCCTGATCTTGTTTGCAGCCATACAGATACCCATACCAGAATCACAAACAAGGATACCGAAATCCGCTTTTCCCTTAACGACATCCTCCCCCACGAGCTGGGCATAATCCGGGTAATCAACGGAATCGCGGCTTAATGTACCGTGGTCAATAATATCGAAGCCCTGCTTTTGTAGATATTGAATGAGTTGTTGCCGGAGGTCGACTCCACAATGATCAGCGCCGATACTTACTTTCATGTTTGGTCTAATTGAGGAATTAATTGTTGTTTTAAAAATTGTATAATAGAAGGGATGGCAGCTAGCATAGTATCACGACAAATGATATAGGCGCTCAGGTCCTGGCCGATAGGATCGGGAATACCCGCATGAGACGTCTTGCCCTCCATAAGGTCTGTCATCAGGAAAAGGTGCTGATCTTTGAGATTAAAGTAGTTACGAATATAATCACGGTGAGCCTCAGTCATACAAAATATCGCCCAAGATTGGTCGATAATTTCCTGGGTAAGGTACTGGCTACGAAAATGATCCAATTTAACCCCCAACTCGTTAAGTGCGGTAATAGAATGTTGGGATGCCCGTTGACCATCCATAGCGGATGTACCCGCCGAAATAACTCTTATAGAGCGCAAGGGCTCCTCCTCCTTCCCTAACGCGTCTAATAAAAGGCCTTCCGCAATTGGGCTGCGGCAAATATTGCCCGTGCAAACAAAGGTGATTACTGGAGATTCCGTTCCTTGTTTCATATGAAAAAAGAGTGACATTTAAGATAGGGAAAGTAAAGTATGATTTCGGAGCCAAAATGTGTTATATTTACACAAAATAACTTGAAAGTTTTAAAAATTGGGAATATAATTGGGGCATGCAATTTTTGTCTGGGGAGAGAAGAGGTACAACTTACGCCATACTATCGGGTCTATTTTATGGGCTATTGGGATATTTTGGGGTAAGCATTATTGATGGTGGCGGTTTTTCCGTTTATAACATGCAGTTTTGGCGATTTGTTGTGGCCTGCGCTGTTATGCTGCCCTTTATTTTGCCGAAAATAAAAGCCTTTCGCGGACATTATAGGGAATTATTGAAAGCCTTTCTAAGCGGAGCAGCCTTTTACGGAACCTCTGCAACCTTTTTCTTCTTAGGTAGCCAATATATCGGAACAGGGCTTGCAATGGTGATCTTTTTCACGCACCCGATTTTTGTGATATTATTTGGTTGGTTGATGCATAGAGCCCCTATTCCAAAGGTGTATTTCTTTGCCGTTGGATTGATTATGCTTGGGTTGACATTTTTTGTCGATACGGGAGAAATGACGTTCGACTTAATAGGAATCGGCTTTGCGATATTGGGAGCAATCTTTTACTGCGGCTATATTTTGACCAGTAAGAAGAGCAAGTTGCCCCCCATGATATCCACATTCGTGGTTCTTCTGGGCTGCGCTGTTACCTGTTTTATATTTGCCAACATTGACGGTACATTTGAGGTTCCTCAATACAGGGATGTATGGGCCAATATTTTAGGGCTTGGAATTATTTGCACTACCCTACCGGTCATCTTCATGTTTGAAGGCCTCAAGACGATTACTGCTGAAAAAGCGGCAATCCTATCCGTTCTAGAGCCTGTATTTGTAGCGGTTTGCGGAGTACTCCTATTGGGGGAAAAGATAACCTTCGCGCAAAGCATCGGAATTGTAACGGTATTAAGTGGTGCCTTAATCACCTTAGTGAGCAAAAACATGATCCAGAAAGCCGCGATGAGAAGAAGCGCCAAGCGCATGAAAGTTGCGGCTTAGCGCTTTATACGTTAGCTGAAAATATTTATAAATAATTATTTTTGTTTATCTTAGAAGTCACTTATTTTGCCTGCTGCAGCAACGTTTCAATCTGTATTCTACAACCCTTGATGTCCATTATATCATCCTTTGCATAAGGATCTGTAGAATGTTCCATTTTCACTAGAAAATCGTAAGCGGTTAGGCTATCACCCCTTTTCGCAAAAATTTTAGCGCACTTAAAGTATGTTTCTGGCAAACGTGATCCCGTGAACTTTGCAAAATACCTAACTTCACGTTTGTTACCAAGCTTTGCGTATTCTTTTGTTATTTTATAAAAAAGATATTCCTCTGGTTCTGAAAAATTTATATTTAACTTCTGATTTTTTAAATAGGCAATGAAGACTTTTAATTGATCCGGAGACTTTTGCTTTTCCCATAAACGAATCATATATTTACCTTTATTGCTGCTAATCATTTCGTTTATAAACCCTTCGTTAGCTGTGTCTTTTCTTAAAAGCTCCAGCACGGATATAAGCTCCTTGGCATCATACTCGCCTAAACGAATGCGTTGGGAAATATTTTTGTCGAAATAAAACGTGAGATCACCGAATAGCTTATTCACAATTGTTTTTGCAAGCTTATCGAAATCGTTCCTGAGAAAAATGAGCTTACTGAGTATAAATCGAAAATTATTACTATTCTTATCCCCCTTAACAAGCTCTGTTTTGCGCTGTTGAATGTGGCACAAAACGGTACCGTTCTTTCCCCATAAAGAAAAATAGGAAGCTAAATTAACGGATTCCAATTTGAGCAATTCAGGGAGGTTAAGAAAAGAAAAAATGTGTACCCAAACATCTGAACTAAATGGAGCATAATCGGCTCTTTTAATAGTAGGCTCAGATAATGTAAAATGCTGCTGTTTGTTGTGCAGAATTAATTTAATCAAAGAAGGCTTTTCCATAAAATGATTGCTGGGGTTTCCCAAAAATTGCTGCAATTTTACAAAAAAGCAACCCTAGAATATCTACACGAATAACGATCACAGAATTAGCAATAACGTGCATCTAAAAATAATTAAAAAAATTAAAAAATAAGTTGACAGTTGAATCGATTTATATGATAATTATGACCATAAAGGTTACTTAAACTTTTACAATACACTGTTACCACTAAACGAATTTTGAATTTCTCCCATGGGAGTTTGGGGTAACAAAGACTAAATAGTCAATGAATGGCGGGTAGCTTAGGGGTAAGCTACCCGCCAATATTTTTGGAGATGAAGATCACTTTGCAACAGCGTTTCCGGATCATTCTTCTGAAATTATACAAAATTGCTTAAAAATTCATAAATTTTATGCAAAAAGTTATTGACATTAAGCCAATATTTGGTCACAATTTATTTTATAAACAATAAGAGTTACTTCTAAGAATAAAATGCTTTAATACTTTCTCCCATGGGAGTTTGGGGTAACAAAAAGACAAATAGTCAATAAATGGCGGGTAGTTTAGGGGTAAACTACCCGCCAATATTTTCGGGATTCGACATTAGACGGATTGAATGCCCTTCACAAAGAGGATTACAGGGTTTAGACTTGCGTTCAGGGAGGGCTGTGATTTATTATGAGTATAGGTTCCTCGACAGTGTTCGAAGCAATTGTACGTCCTTCTTTCCTTATTCAAACAAACATGGGAGCTTGCACCAGTGGGGATGGTCGGCAAACCTTTAATTAAGGTAGCCAAGATTTCCTGGAAAGCACCCACCTGTACATACAGAGGCAGATAGGATCCCTATTAGAGACGGCACAGGTGGAGGAACCCCTTTTTTTACTTCGTGCTCAAGCAAACGTTTGAGGAGAGATGAGTTGATTCATTTTTTGAGAAAAAAACCTGAATGGATCGTATTTTCAGCTTGAACATGTCTTCTATAAGTGCTTTTATAGGCATTCCGTGTAATTTACATGTATGGTTGGGCGCGGTAGCCAAGTGGTAAGGCCGGAGTCTGCAAAACTCCTATACGTCGGTTCGATTCCGACCCGCGCCTCCAATTAAAACGAAAAGGGAAGTGGAAAGAGTATTAGTAGCATTATCAGGCGGGGTTGATAGCGCTGTTGCGGCACTCCTGTTAAAAAACGAAGGATATGAAGTATCTTGTGTTTTTATGCGTACTTGGATGGACGAAGCTAGCCAGGGTGTTTTTGCAGATTGCCCTTGGAAGGCGGATATGGAATCAGCCCGAGAGGTTGCGGACTACCTATCCCTACCCTTTGAGGTGATTAATTTAATCGATGACTACCGAGAAAAAGTGGTCGAATACCTGGTTGAAGGCTACAAAAGTGGTATTACCCCGAACCCGGACATTATGTGTAACCGAGAAATTAAGTTTGGGGTGTTACTGGACTACGCAATCAGTAAGGGATTTGATAAACTAGCCACAGGGCATTATTGCCGAGTAAAAACAAGATGTGATGGGAATGTGGAACTATTGGAAGGCATGGATCCTAATAAAGATCAATCCTATTTCCTGGCCATGGTTAAGCAAGAAGCGTTGAAGCGCGTTCTATTCCCTATTGGGGAATACAATAAAGCAGAAATACGAGCCATCGCAAAAGAGTATAATCTGCCCAATGCGGATAGGAAAGACAGCCAAGGGATTTGCTTCTTGGGGAAAGTACCCATAAATGAGTTTTTAAAGCAGTATATACCGGAGTCTCCCGGTCCAATTGTTAATACGGCCGGAAAATATCTTGGAGAGCACAAGGGGCTACATCGTTATACGATCGGCCAACGCAAAGGGATAGGTATACCGTCTAACAGAGATTTTGAAAAGTATGTGGTGGTTGCCAAAGATTATGAAAGCAATACATTACGCGTTGCCTTTGACAAGCCCGATGCGCCGGGTCTCTACACAAAAGAGGCAATGCTTCGTGATCTACATTTCATAAACGAGCCTATTACGGATAAAATAGAGCTCTTGGCTCGGCCCCGTTATCGGGATCCGGCTCAAGAAGTTGTTTATGTGCCCTTACAAAATGGGCAAGCTAGAATCATTTTCAAAGAAGAACAGCGGGCATTGGCCTCAGGGCAAGTACTTGCACTCTATCAAGGAAATGTGCTGATTGGCAGTGGTTACTACATATAAGTCGCAATAAAATTTCGCAAATTTTGAGCAAAAAGTAGAAACCTGTGTTATATTTTGTACATGGGGAGAGCATCCGTTATCATGATTGTGTTAGTTTTAGGTGCCTTGGGTGTCCTATCAAGTCAGAGTCATGCGGATGTGAAGTCTGTTAATACTAATTTTATTGTTGAGGGTTGGTATGTTGGCAACTCTTGGTATGTTGAATTTACAAAATTAAGTGTAACGGTTAATGGCCAAATGACAGATGGTAACGAAGGACCCATTACTGTTTTCCCCAAAGGAACCCCACCTCAGTTGAATACGCTACCGCTTGCAGTAAAAACGGTCAATTCAATCAGAATTGAAGGGAGTATTACAGCATACGTTGGTAGAGTTTTTGGAAAGACCCAAAAAGGAACTGCTAATATAGCTTATTCTATTCCGCTAACTAATGGAATAGCATACAATCAACCCGTTACTTTAGGCGCTGCTAATGGGCTGGCAAGCATAGATGCTACTACAGATACTGTAAAAATACTCTTTCAGTTTACAGACCAAGAACTCAGCAAAATTTGCACAGAGGATTATAATCCTGAGCGGAATATAAATCCCGAACGAATGGTAAACATCACTATTCGCGATATTAGCACTTTAGGGCTCGTATTAACACGAGTACAGTAGCATGTGATGAAAAAAAGGACTTCCCTGGTTTGGGAAGTCCTTGAATTTTTTAAATATAAAGACGTTTTATAAAAGCTTTATGATGTTTTTACATCATGCCACCCATACCGCCCATGCCGCCCATATCAGGCATTGCAGGAGCAGGTCTGTCTTCAGGAATTTCTGAAATCATGCACTCAGTAGTCAACAAGAGGCCGGCAACAGAAGCCGCATTTTGCAGAGCAGAACGCGTTACCTTTGTTGGGTCAACCACACCAGACTTAATTAGGTCTTCGTATTGGCCTGTAGCAACGTTGTAACCTTCGTTACCCTTCTTGCGAAGGACTTCTTGTACGATGAGAGAACCATCAACACCCGCATTTTGGCAAAGTTGGCGAAGAGGAGCTTCAATAGAACGACGAATAATACGTCCACCGACTGCTTCATCCATAGCGCCTTCTTTTTCAAGTTTTGCGATAGCTGTTTCAATTGCCTCAACTGTACGCAAGAGAGCAACACTACCACCGGCAGAGATACCTTCTTCAACAGCAGCGCGGGTAGCATGCAACGCATCTTCTACACGAGCCTTCTTTTCTTTCATTTCAGGCTCTGTAGCTGCACCAACATGAATAACCGCAACACCGCCAGCTAGTTTAGCCAAGCGTTCTTGTAATTTTTCACGATCGTAATCAGAAGAGGTTTCTTCGATTTGGCGACGGATTTGTTTAACACGAGCTTGAATCTCGGATGTTTTTCCACCACCTTCGACAAGAACAGTACTTTCTTTATCAATTGTAATACGCTTTGTGCGACCGAGGTCTGCCATCTGAATGTTCTCGAGCTTAAGGCCGAGGTCTTCAGTAATACACTTACCACCGGTAAGAACTGCGATATCTTCGAGCATTGCTTTACGACGATCACCAAAACCAGGAGCTTTAACAGCACAAACATTTAATGTACCACGTAGCTTGTTTACAACGAGAGCAGCAAGTGCTTCACCTTCGATGTCTTCAGCAATGATCATGAGTGGCTTGCCTGCTTTAGCAACATTCTGGAGCAGAGGCAGCAGTTCACTTAGATTGCTGATCTTCTTTTCGTGAATGAGGATATAAGCATCTTCTAGTTGACACTCCATCGTTTCCGCATTGGTTACGAAGTATGGGCTGAGGTAACCTTTATCGAATTGCATACCTTCAACAACATCCAATGTTGTTTCGATACTTTTTGCTTCTTCGACAGTGATGGTACCATCTTTGCCCACTTTGTCCATTGCTTCAGCGATGATTTCGCCGATTTCGCGATCCCAGTTAGCGGAAACGGTTGCAACTTGGCGAATTTCTTCACGGCTGCTAACTTCCTTGCTGTTCTTAGCCAATTGAGCGATTGCAGCGGCTACGATCTTATCGATACCACGCTTTAGGCTGATTGGATTGGAGCCTGCAGCAACGTTCTTAAGGCCTTGGCGATAGATTTCTTCAGCCAAAATGGTAGCTGTTGTTGTACCATCACCGGCGTTATCTGAAGTTTTTGAAGCAACTTCGCGAACCATTTGGGCACCCATGTTTTGGTAAGGATCCTTGAGCTCAATTTCCTTAGCAACGGTAACGCCGTCCTTAGTAACGAGTGGAGAACCGAACTTTTTGTCGATAAATGCATTACGACCTGCTGGCCCTAATGTTACCTTCACTGCTCTTGCGAGCATTTCTACACCCTTTAGGATTTCTTTTCTTGCTTCTTCATCAAATATGATTCTTTTTGCTGACATAATTTATTCTTTCTAAATTGGGTTAATATTAATTAGTTTAGGATAGCTAGGATATCATCCTGGCGAACGAGCTTATACTGCTCACCGTCAATTTCAAATTCGGTACCACCGTATTTGCTAATGACAACGATGTCATCTACTTTAACATCAAAAGCGACTCGCTTACCACTTTCGTCCTTTGGACCGGTACCGAGAGCTATCACCTTAGCTTCCTGTGGCTTTTCTTTAGCCGAGTCAGGAATGATGATGCCGCCTTTAACTTGCTCCTTATCTTCATCCATGTGCTTAACGAGCACACGATCACCGAGAGGAGTGATTTTTACTGCTTTTTCTGTATTTGCCATAATTCTTTTTTATTCTTTAAGGTTAATATTCAATGGGTTGGCTTGCCAAAAGGCAAGCCAGAAGAAAGGTTCAGACAAGGTTAATTTACTTTTTGTCGTTACCCTCGTCTATGATTTCAGCATCGACAACATGTTCACCCGCGTGCTTACTGGAGCCCGAAGGTTGTTCTTGTTGCGCTTCTGCAGAAGCTTCTGGGCCTTGTTGAGCACCTTGCTGAGCATAGATACTTTGGCCAATCTCCTGCATTTTCTGCGAAATCTTTTCAAACATAGCTTTTAACTCTTCCGTAGAAGCTTCTTGGTTATCAAGAACCTTCTTACCGTCCGCGAGCATAGGCTCTAATTGAGCTTTGAGTTCAGCAGGTATCTTATCCTTGTGCTCTTCCAATTGTTTTTCAGTTTGATAAACAACTGAATCCAACTGGTTGCGCGCTTCGATACGCTCCTTGAGCTTCAAATCTTCTTCAGCATGAGATTCCGCTTCACGCTTCAAATTCTCAACTTCTTCCTTAGATAAACCGGAAGCACCTGTGATAGTAATCTTTTGATCCTTACCTGTACCCTTGTCCTTTGCGGTAACATGTAGGATACCATTGGCATCAATATCGAAGATAACCTCGATTTGCGGGACACCGCGAGGTGCTGAAGGAATACCATCTAGACGGAAATTACCTAAAAGCTTATTTTGGTTAGCTAATGGGCGTTCGCCTTGAAGGATTTTAATATCCACGCTAGTTTGGCTGTCACCGTAAGTGGTAAATACCTGAGATTTCTTTGTAGGTATCGTTGTATTGCGGTCAATCATTGGTGTAGAAACGCCACCTGCGGTTTCAATACCCAAGGTAAGCGGTGTGACATCCAGTAAAAGAATATCACGAACATCACCCTTAAGGACAGCACCTTGAATGGCAGCACCAACGGCTACTACTTCGTCTGGGTTGACACCCTTATGTGGCTCTTTACCTGCAAGTTCACGTGCGGTTTCAACGATCTTAGGCATACGCGTCATACCACCAACAAGCACGAGCTCATCGATTTCTCCCGCTGCTAGGCCGGCATCTGCCATACATTTCTTAACCGGATCGATGGTACGACGGCACAAACTATCAGTCAATTGCTCTAATTTAGAGCGAGAGAGCGTTATATTTAAGTGCTTTGGCCCACTGGCATCTGCTGTAATAAACGGCAAATTGATGTCTGTCTGTTGCGTTGAAGACAAAGCAATTTTAGCTTTTTCCGCTTCTTCCTTAAGACGTTGTAACGCCATAGGATCCTGACGCAGATTGATTCCGCTTTCTTTTTTAAATTCATCGACTAGATATTGGATGATAGCGTCATCCCAGTTATCTCCACCAAGCTTAGTGTCACCGTTAGTTGCTTTAACTTCAAAGACACCATCACCGATTTCGAGAATAGAGATATCAAACGTACCGCCGCCTAAGTCATAAACAGCAATTTTTTCGTCTTTCTTTTTGTCCAGACCATAAGCGAGCGATGCTGCGGTGGGTTCGTTAATAATACGAAGCACTTCGAGGCCTGCAATCGCACCGGCATCTTTGGTTGCTTGACGTTGAGCGTCATTAAAGTAGGCGGGAACAGTGACGACTGCCTGGGTTATTTTTTGGCCTAAATAGGCTTCCGCGTCTGCCTTTAGTTTGGCAAGGATCATGGCCGAAATTTGTTCCGGAGCGAACTTTTCTGTCTTATCACCGACTTGGCATTGTATCCACGCATCCCCATTTTTGCCCTCAACTAATTTGTAAGGTAAATTTTCGGCAAGATCTTGAACTTCGGACAATTTATGACCAATCAAGCGTTTTGCTGAAAAGATTGTGTTATGAGGATTTGTGACCATTTGACGTTTGGCAGCTGCGCCAACAAGGCGTTCCCCCGCTTTAGTAAAAGCGACAATGGACGGTGTCGTCCTGGCGCCTTCGGCATTAGGGATGACCACGGGCTCTCCGCCTTCCATAATGGCCATACATGAATTCGTGGTACCTAAATCGATACCCAATACTTTGTTGCTTTTGTTGTTATCGTTCACGCCTATATTGTTCGCAAGGAACGTGCCAAGTTTTTTAGACCACATGCAAGTATTACTCAAGTCGTTCCTTTTGAAAGGGTTGTAAATTTTTATATTTATAAACAAAATTAATTTCAGAAATAAAATCGTACTTTGGCATGAAAGGTGCGTCACAACAGAGACAAGATGTCACTACCGATGTCCCTCTAATGGGCAAAACGAGTCACCCGATCCGCAAACTCTTTATTGACTTGATTTTTAACCATAATGAATGTACCATTACTATATATGATCGTTGCCACAATAACCCCGGACGGCTTTGTTCAGTTACCCGATGAGGTATTGAATGCGTTATCTTTGACAAGAGGGCAAAATGGTCAAAAGCTTACCTTTGATCTAGATACACAAAACAACCAAGTGATTGTTAAATCTTCAAGAGAGGATAGTAGAAGACTTTTAGGGAAACCACAGGATGCAAAAAAACCAGGAAGCAGGAGCCCATTTGCCGCTGGGCCAAGGTTTCGCCCCAGAAGGAGAGGTGTTGTAAGTGAAGGTACTCGTGGGATTGTAAGAACCACTAGACCGCAAAGCCCTACAAGAGGCCCGAGTGCACCCGGAACGCATCCGCCCGCCAAGCGGGATAGCAGGACACGGTTTTTGTAGACCTATAATATTAAACTATATCGCAGAGGCCTGTGATGCCACGGGCTTACTATGTAGCATCGCAAAACGAGCGGCTCCTATAGAACCCGCTGTATTTTCTAATTGTGCGCTTTGGATGGACACTTGGATACCCTCCGGTCTCCATTCTACATCATCCATGAACTTAGCCAGCGGTTTAAATAAAGCATCTCCTGCTTTACTGATACCACCGCCCAATAGAATAATTTCCGGATCTAAAATATTGATAAAAGTGGACAACGCACACGCTAATGCGTGGACGGATTTGAGCCAAATTTCGGTTGCAAATTTATCCCCGGCCAAATAGGCCGCTACGAGATGCTTAGTTTCATTAAAGCGACCTTCGGTACGTTCTTTAACGGTACACTCTCCTATCATAAGCTCGATGCTACCAGGTGAGTTGCAGATATCCTTTGGCATGTCCGGGTTGAGGCATGTGTGCCCTAAGTGACCTGCTCGACCCGTTGCGCCGCCAATAAGTTTGCCATCAATTAAAAAGGCACCCCCTACTCCTGTGCCTAGGGTTAAGAAAACGACATTATCGATACCAGCAGCTGTGCCAAGCCAGTGTTCTCCATATAGTGCAGCGTGTGCATCATTGAGAACAGTTACTTCGGTGTCACGCTTGAGAAAATCGGTCCAATTAAGTTTAGCAATACCTTCTAGGCGGCCAGAAAAAGAGAGGATGCAAGAGTGGTCTCTTGAAGCCATGCCTGGTGCGGCAAGACCAATCCATTTGGCAGAATAGCCCTGTTCTTGCTCGATTTCGCTAATCATCTCAGCGATATTATCACGCCAGAGAAGGCGTTGTGGATCATTATAATCCTGAGTAGGGCGAGATTTCTCACAGAGAATGGCTCCTTGCTCATCTATAGCGAGCATTTTAATATTTGTCCCCCCCAAATCGACACCTATAGCATAGTTCATGGCTTAATTATTCAAATGTTTTAGATAAGAAATATTGTTTAACTTTTGTTCTAGAAATAACCCAACAGACCCAGCCGCTAATGACACATGAGACAATTGCCAGCAGGACAGTCCAGATATTGGGAATAACGGTAAACATATTTAAGACTTTTAGCCAGTATAAAAAGAGGAGGGTGAGGATAATGAGGCTATAGATGAAAACAAAAGATGAGCAGACAAATGAGAAACGCCTCCAGAATTCGCTTCTACGAAGTAGGCCCCAACCAGCGAGGAGGAATATTACCCGAATATCCAAGAAGAAGACACCGCGAAAGGTTTCCGCAACAACGTTAGCAGCAGATAGCGCGCCCAATAAAAGAAGCGTCCATGCTATGATGCGTATGCTGCGCTGTGTTTTTTCTAACTCTGTTAAGGGGTGATGTGTAGGGGTTGATGCGTCTTCTGTCATGATGTAAAAGAGGTTTAGATTGTTTTTGAACCAAGGGAAAGAAAAGGTCAAGGTCTTAATAGATCTGAAACGGAAAGCCCCAGGGGCATCGGCCCACCTGAAAGGAAAAAACGCACGCTCCCTGATTAACGGCATTTCCTGTACACAGGAATACAAAAAGCGTTATACATAATGCTTGAAGCCAAGAAGAGATCTGTTGCGAAAGCCTATTTCTTGTTCTTTTCAACTAACTCTTTAACGTACTGGTAAAAAGATCGATTGGGGTAATCGTATTGAAGTTCGGAAAATAGTTTTTCCTCAATAAATGCCTTGTCTTCAATCCTATCAACCATATCTTCCATCCAGCCGAAACTTTCGCGAATATCACTTGATCCCGATTTTGGAGCCTTCATATACTTGGCAACGACTAAGGCCAATTCTTGTAAGTCAGATTGTTCCGTAATTTTTGCAACTAAAGACGTTAATCCGAAAAAATCGTTCGTCCATAAATTCGTCCACTCAGGCTCACGAGGATGAATCTCTTTTTCATACCATAAGGCGAACAACTTTATAGTAAACTCATAGCTCTTTTTGGAATCGAGTTCTTGAGGAAAAGCTTCTTCTAAAATATCGATTAGCCGTACTAACCCTCTATAATGCGCACCCTTATGAGATTCAAGAAATTGAATAACGCGGTCTAAGTCTAGCTTGGTTTCGTCTTTATCTTGCGAAAATTCAGCTTTCGCAAAACCGACAAACAGTTGACGCAATTCATTTTTAAATAAGTCATCTTTAGCAGGGCAACTGGAGTCGCAATATGTGTTCAAGAGCGCAAACTGGTATTTTTTTTGTTTATGAAACTCGGAATTCTGTGTCAATTCTTTGTAACCATCTCGCCAGTCTTTTAAAATGCATTGCCGAAGAAGGGTTACTTTGTCCGCTTCTTCGTCCACCAACGATAGGAAAGCCGAAAAAGATTCAACTTTCTTCTCTTTAATCGAAATGCTGGCAGCGTTAATAACCTCTTGTCTGGAGCCCCCAATATATTTGATTACATTGGATGCATTGTAATGAGCGGCTGCGCACAATAGAGTACTTTTCTCCTTTGTATTGTAAAACCAAAAATCTGCTGTTTTAGAGATCCCGCTTTCCTTTTCCAATTGTTTGAAACGCTCAATATCATCGTTCTGAAGACATGATTCAATATGTAACCGGGATGTCATCTCCTTCAGTAATTTCTTTCGCTCTAGCAACAATTTCCCCAATTCTTTGGGTTGCTTCGGTAAATCTGTAACAATTCTCGCTAAATCCCAACCGAAATCGGGTATTACAGGTAGCTTTAGATTCGTATTGTTCCATTGATCCAACCCAAGTGACTTCAAAAAATGAACGTGCTTATCTACTTGCTCAATGATCTTTTCGTCTGAAAGGTTTTCTATTTTTTCAAGCTCTGCTACAAGCTTGTTCAAGTCAAGGCTGTCTTTTTTAAATGCGTAATCGCGAAATACTACATCTACTAAGTCTATCCATTGCTTACTGTACAGGTTCATGAAACTGCCATCGTGGTCAATCTTGCCTAAGTAATGTTTATTTTTATCCTTTCTAATCATTATATTTGATAGATGGGGATCCGCTTCTGTCAAAAACAACAAACTCGCTAATACGGCATAAGAATTCTCGTCCTTACTATTCTGTTTTCCCAACAAATGATTATATGTTACTTGACGATTATACTTAACCTCAGTGTCGTTCAGTTCATTCACTCGATACTCATGAATCGTCTTGAAACCTTTATCCAAAAACCGTGACCCTAATAGAAATTTATCTTCTTTTGCATCGTAGATAATCCTCATATCCGGAGCACATTTGATCTCTTCGTTCCCTTCCTTAACATTGCAAAAAGGCTGGTAGAGATTACCAAGGTAAGAACGTATTTCGTTATCAGAAAAATGCTTTTCGGTAATAATCCATTGCTCACCTGTTTTTTCGTCAGTGGCAAAAGTTTTTATAGGTCTGCCTCTCGACTCTTCTGTTCCATCGGTATGCTTTTCCCCAAGCTTGAAATCAGATAAGTTCTTTATCTCTTTATAGGATTCAACCAGATTACAAAGATCTTTATTTTTAGGTGAAATATTTTCCCATTTACCGGATCCCACTTGCTTCACCGAATAATCCACCAGGCGCTTCTTCAGCTTCTGATCGAGGTTCTTCACTTCGGGAAAGTTCTGGTCAATATAACTTTCCGCTCGTGAATAAAAATCCTCTACTAACTCGTCCTTTAAATTTCCGAGATAAGGCAAGTTCCCTATCATCCATTTAACACTCCCGAGATAATAGTCGTTATTTTTATAGAAAGGCAATTCGTATAATTTGACTGAAAGCCTACTATTATTCTTCTGACTACTATCCCCATCTCAAACTCGAAGTGCAACAGTGTGGTAAAATACTGTTGCAATGGAAAAACGATACAAGCACTTAACCTTAGAAAAACGACATATAATTCAACGCATGCTCCGTGAGAGAGCCAGCATGCG
>Ga0210009_1000286_pt1 | contig 62000 bp, 59 predicted proteins | sample CryGeyCG2114_065_FD_185457 | JGI IMG/M metagenome (GOLD analysis project Ga0210009, IMG submission 185457) | Groundwater microbial communities from aquifer - Crystal Geyser CG12_big_fil_rev_8/21/14_0.65 (SPAdes) (version 2) | ecosystem: Environmental > Aquatic > Deep subsurface > Groundwater ...
TGAACCGGAATGATGAGCATCAGAGCTCGAATGGGAGGTTAACGGCTCCATCACGTCACAGTGTTAACGAATATTTTTAAAACAAGGCTCTCGGTTTGTTGTTGACAGAGGGCTTTTCATGGGAGGTTTTAATGAGTATTACGAAAGAGAAGAAAAAACAGGTCATTCAGAGTTATCAAATTCATGCCAAAGATGCGGGTTCAAGCGAAGTGCAGATTGCGCTTTTAACCGAGCGGATCAATGATTTAACCGGGCATTTGAAAGCGCACCAAAAAGACAAGCACTCTCAGCGCGGTTTGATGACCATGGTTGAAAGACGTAAACGGCTGTTGGCTTATTTGGCAAAAGTTAATCCTGATTCATATGCAAAATTAATTCAAAAGCTAAAGATCAGGAAGTAGTAGTCGTCATTTAAAGGGATTCATAGAGGAAAAGGAAAGGGATTAGGTTAAAAGAGTATGATTACACGAGTGAGTAAGAAAATCGGAAAAGAAGAATTGATCATTGAAACTGGCAAATTGGCTAAACAAGCAGATGGTGCCGTTTTAGTCACTTACGGCGGAACGGTGGTGTTGGTGGCTGTTTGTGTCGCTCCAACGGTAAAAGAAGGGCAGGATTTTTTCCCGCTAACCGTCGATTACCGCGAAAAAACATACGCGGCCGGTAGAATTCCCGGAGGCTTCTTTAAGCGCGAAGGGCGTCAAACCGAGAGAGAAATCTTAACCAGCCGGTTAATTGACCGACCCTTGAGGCCTCTTTTCCCAGAGAACTATTTAAATGAAGTGCAAATCACCGCTACCACTATTTCAGTTGACGGCGAAAATATGCCCGATATCTTGGCCATTATTGGGGCATCAGCGGCTTTGGCCATTTCAGCCATTCCATTTTCAAAACCGGTGGGCGGTATTCGTGTTGGTTCGAAAAACGGCGAGTTTTTCTTAAATCCAACGTTTACTGATTTAGAGACCAGCGATTTAGATCTCGTGGTGGCTGGCACTAAAGACAATATCACCATGATAGAGGCCGGCGCTCAGGAATTGAGTGAAGAAGACTTTTTAAAAGCCATCGAGTTCGGCCACGCTGCGATTAAAGAAATAACAGCTTTACAAGCAGATCTTGTTTCAAAATGCGGCAAAAAGAAGCAAGCCGTTGAACCCCGTACAATTGATGCAGACATTGAGAAGAAAGCGGCTCAAAAAGTGGGCAAACGATTCTTTGACATTTTCAAATTGTCTACGAAGGACGAAAAAAAGAAAGCCAGGGAAGAGCTGTACCAAGAAGTTTTGGCACAATTTGATGTGAAAGCAGAAGGCTTCAAGGAATCGGAAGTAAAACATGTCTTTGACGGTATCGAACAGCAAGATGTCCGCGCTTTGATTGTGGAACAGAAAAAGCGTCCGGATGGGCGGAAATTCGATGAAATCAGAAAGATTACCTGTGAAGTCGGTCTTCTGCCGCGAACGCATGGATCCTCGCTTTTTACACGAGGTGAAACACAAAGTTTAGGGACTGCTACTTTAGGCAGCGGCACGGATGAGCAGCGAATTGACGCATTAGAGGGCGAATTGTTTAAGCGGTTTATGCTTCATTACAATTTTCCTTCCTTTAGCGTCGGTGAAACCAAGCCAAATCGCGGTCCGGGAAGACGAGAGGTTGGGCACGGTGCATTGGCTGAACGTGCGTTAAAGGCTGTTATGCCGAATCAAGAAGAGTTTCCGTACACAGTGCGGCTGGTTTCCGAAATCTTAGAATCTAACGGATCAAGTTCAATGGCCTCCGTTTGCGCAGGCACTTTAGCACTGATGGATGCGGGTGTTCCCATTCACAGACCTGTCAGCGGCATTGCGATGGGTTTGGTGACCGAAAGTAAAGGCTGGGAAATCCTAACAGACATTGCCGGTATTGAAGACCATTTGGGTGATATGGATTTCAAAGTGGCAGGAACGACTGAAGGCATTACGGCTTTACAGATGGATATCAAGATTGAAGGCGTAACTTCTGAAATCTTGAAAAAAGCATTAGCGGATGCCAAAAAAGCTAGGTTGAAAATTTTAGAGACCATGCTTCAAACGCTGCCCGAAGTCAGGAAAGAAGTATCGCAGCATGCGCCGCGCATCATTACGCTCCAGATCAATCCCGAGAAAATCGGTGCTTTAATCGGGCCGGGCGGTAAAATGATCAAAAAGATCATTGCTGAAACGGGCGCCAAAATTGATATTGATGATGACGGCAAGGTCCACATTGCAACGAATGATAGTCAAGCAGCTCAAGCTGCTATCGATCAAATTGAAGCCATCACGCAGGAAGCGCAGATCGGAAAGATTTATCAAGCGAAAGTTAAAAAGATCATGGCTTTCGGTGCTTTTTGCGAGATCATGCCTGGCATTGAAGGTTTGTGCCACGTTTCCGAGCTTTCTGACGGTTTTGTCAAGAAAGTGGAAGATCACATTAAGTTAGGCGATGTGTTTCCTGTTAAAGTGATCAAAATCGATGATAATGGGAAAATAAGTCTCAGCAAGAAAAAAGCGCTTCAAGAAGCACAGGGATCTGGTGTCGAGCATTGAACGAACCTGTCGAAATAGCTGTTAAATGTTTGCCGCACCACGAAGGTTTAGCGCTCCCGGCAACAAAAAGTAAGGGAGCGAGCGGCGTTGATTTGTCGGCAGCCATTTCCGAACCCATCACGTTAGATCCGTTGGCGCGCACACTTATACCAACCGGGATTGCCATCAGCTTACCGGCTGGCTTTGAAGCACAGGTGAGACCGCGAAGCGGTTTAGCCTTGCGTCATGGCATTACCATCCTAAATTCGCCCGGCACGATTGATTCTGATTACCGGGGCGAAATCCAGGTGATTTTAATCAACCTTTCCCAAGAACCTTTTCAAATTAACAGGGGCGACCGAATTGCGCAAATGGTTATCGCCCGTTCTGAGAAGGTGGGCTTTAAGATTATTGAGGAATTGGACGTTACATTAAGGGGAAAAGGTGGTTTTGGCCACACTGGTGTTTCGCATACATGAAGCAGGAACGCATTAATGAAATCTATGGCGTTTTATTCCTGTTAGCAGGGCTTTTTATCTTAATTGGCCTGCTATTTCATAACCCGTCTGACCATCCTTACTACACGAGCGTTCCCAATCAAACCATCGAAAATCCTACCGGCATTATTGGTGCTTATGTTGCGCATTATTTGTTGTTAGCATTCGGCTTGAGTGTTTATAGCGTTCCTTTCTTATTCTTGTTTTGGTCCGGCTGCTTCTTTCTCCAAAAGACCCCTAACCAAAAATTGATCGAGTTTGTCGGCATCATCGTTGCTATTTTCTCGCTCGCAAGTTTGTTGGCGTTAGTCGCAGCGTCGACCTGGAAGGTAAAGGCGGGTGGCTTGATCGGGTATTTGCTTGGTAATTTTCTCGAACACTATTTTGGTTTAGTGGGAGGCGTTATTTTTTCAGTTTCCTGCCTGATGTTGGCTACCCTCTTATTTACCGATTTTCTCCTTTATCCCATTTTCGAGAAATTAATGGGGATGGCAAAGGAATGGTTCCAATCTCGGTTAGCCAAGAAGACCATTCGTGAATCAAAAGTTGATGCTAAAACGAAGCGTCTTAAACCAGAAAAAACCGAAGAAAAGAAGAGTCGGTTTGGAGAGGCAATCCCTTTGCGTGTCAAACAATACCAAGCTGCCTCAACAGATGAAAAAGAAGAAACAACGCCGGCACCCGAAAAAGAAAAGCCGGTTTTGAAGAAAATTACGTTACCGCCTAGGCCGAAACAAGAAGAGAGAAAACAGGCAAGTGAAAGTCCGGCAGAGGAAACCATTCAGATACCGAAGCAAGCGGAAAATCTGTCAGGCAAATACTTTTTCCCTTCGCTTGATTTATTGGCTTCGCCATCAAGAGATGCGCAGCCGGTAAGCGAAGATTTTCAAAAGAATTCAAAAATTCTTGAAGATACATTAAGAGATTTTGGTATTGAAGTTAAAGTGGTTGAAGTTGAGCAAGGACCTGTGTTAACCCGCTATGAAATAATGCCGGCACCGGGTGTTAAAGTCACCAGAATTTTATCGCTCTCGGATGATTTGGCTCTTGCCATGAAAGCCACCAGCATTCGGATTATCGCGCCCATTCCTGGGAAATCAGTTGTGGGCATTGAAGTGCCTAACTCTGTGACGACCAAAGTGTTTCTCAAGGAATTACTACAATCGAAAGAATACCGAAATAACACGCATAAATTTCGCTTGCCGCTCACGCTCGGCAAAGACACCAGCGGTAAAAGTTTAGTAGCAGATTTATCGGATATGCCGCATTTGTTAATTGCAGGGACGACAGGCAGCGGAAAAACCGTTTGTGTCAATGCGATTATTGCGGGTTTGCTTTATTCAAAGTTACCCGACAATTTAAAATTTGTTATGATTGATCCTAAAATGGTTGAATTGGCGGTTTACAATAACTTGCCGCACATGCTCACTCCTGTGGTAACCGATATACGAAAAGCTGCTGCAACGCTTAATTGGGTGGTTCAGGAAATGGAACGCCGTTATAAATTATTTGCGCAATGCGGTATCCGTAACATTCAGGCATTTAATGCACGTCCACAATCAAAAGATCCGGAGCTGCTCAAAGACGATATCCCCGGTCACTTGGCCTACATTGTGGTCGTGATTGATGAGTTGGCTGATCTCGTGATGGTCGCACAGGACAAAGTGGAGGGAGCGATCACGCGATTGGCGCAATTATCACGCGCCGTCGGAATTCATCTCATTTTAGCAACTCAGCGCCCGTCAGTCGACGTCATCACGGGAGTGATCAAAGCAAATTTTCCTGCACGTATTTCATTTAAAGTGGCGTCCAAAACAGACTCAAGAACCGTGTTGGATGCGAATGGTGCCGATCAATTGATCGGAAAAGGGGACATGCTCTTCCTGGAACCCGGCCGTGAAAAGCCGGTGAGAGGCCAAGCAGCGCTCGTGACAGACGAAGAAATATTAGCCTTGGTTGATGCATTTAAAAAACAAGGCCCGCCTCAATACCATGAAGAAATTCAAAATATTCAAGAAGGTAAGACAGTTAACTATGGCCATGAAAAAGACGAGCTTTATGATGAAGCCGTGCGGGTTATTTTAGAGTCAAAACAGGCCTCCGTTTCCATTTTGCAAAGACGGCTCAGGCTCGGATACGGCCGGGCATCCAGAATTATTGATATGATGGAAGAAGAAGGCATCGTCGGTCCGCATCAAGGAAGTAAGCCTAGGGAAATCCTGGTGGACAGCGTTGAAGAGAACGTCCAAGAAACCTCATAGCACCCAAATTCAGTACCCGGAATACGATCATGCCAATCAGAAACGCGCTTATCATTAAGCATGTGCCGCACGAAGGCGGCGGCACTCTCGAAGAGTACTTAAAAAATCAATCAGTCACCATTGATTGTTGCGAACTTAGCCAAGGTCAAGTGTTGCCGAAAGATCCTTCTGCTTATGAGTTGATTCTTATCATGGGCGGACCGATGAATGTGGATGAACATCAAAAATACCCTTTCTTACCGCTCGAAAAAGCATTTATTCAGCGCACGCTCAAAAGTCAGGTGCCGATGGTTGGGATTTGTTTGGGCGCACAGCTGATTGCGCAAGCCTTAGGCACACGCGTCTATCGGGGACCTCAAAAAGAAATTGGATGGAAACCGATTGCTTGGACACAGGATGCTCAAGAGGATGAGGTCTTAAAACCTTTTGCCAAAACCCCCTTAACGGTTCTTCATTGGCATGGCGATACCTTTGATTTGCCAAAAAAAGCAAGACGCTTGGCCTCGACAGATTTATACGAGAACCAAGCTTTTCGATTTGGTGAGCGGGTTTATGCTTTTCAATTCCATATTGAAACCACGCCCGCCATGTTAAAAGTTTGGTTTAAGGAGGATCTGGAAGATTTAAAAAGCGTTCCCCATCTAACACCGGCGTCTATCGAAGAAGATACTCAAAGATACTATCCTCAGTTAGAAAAAGAAGCTTTTGCTATTTATGAAAAGCTGTTTAACCGATGGGGATAAAATAACGAAAGGCGCTCAACTTAATCAAGTCGCGCTACTACTTGATTTCGCCCCCCTCGTTTAGCATCATAAAGCAGGGTATCAGCTTCACTGATTAATTGCGTAGCGGTGCAATCACGATCTCCAATGCTCAGAAAAGTAACGCCAATGCTGACCGAAATGGTTATTTCGCGTCCGTTCCAGTTGACCGCCATGCTGGCAATGTTGTCTTTTAAGCGTTTAATCAATCGCAAAATGGTTTGGGTGTAGTCAATATTTTCACTGACCAAGATTGAACCGTCACGGCGTACCAAATCAGTAAAAAGAATACAAAATTCTTCACCGCCATAGCGGAAACACAGGTCGCTTGAGCGTACATTTTTCTTTAGGTTTTGACTCACTGCTTTCAAGATCTCATCTCCGGCTTGATGACCCAATCGGTCATTGATGAGTTTGAAATAATCGATGTCAATCATGGCCAAAGCCACTCGATTGCTTTCTCGGTTCCCTCGCTTTAAAAATGCCTGCTGCAAGGCTTCTTCCAAGTATTTTCGATTGTATAGCCCGGTTAACGGATCAGTAATTGAATGTAAATAATATTGCTCTTTTTGACATCCCACGGCAATTTCATTGGTAATGGTTTGGAAAAATCTGACGGTTTCTTGATCATGTTTTTTCCCGTCGCGGCGCGGGCCGATCATTAAAATACCCGTTAATTGATCCTGGATGAAAATAGGGAAGCACATTTCGGCATTAAAACGTTTCATTTCAGTTCGCGTGTCATGGTCACATTTTTCAAGCGATAGGTTGATTTTGAGATCGCGAATCAAAGGACTATTCTCGTCTAGCTTAACCAATTTTTCAGGTACTTGGCAGTCATCCGTCGACATCTTAACAAAATAAGAGTTTTTATCCCGGTCGTAGACCAGCACCGCCACATGCGACGTAAAGATGCTGTCTGCCAACGATGTTTTGAGCTGATCAAGAAACTTTTGCGTCGACATGGTCTTCAGCAGCCAATCGCTCGTTGCTTCTAAGATCTGCTGTCTAACCTTCTGCTCATCCCTTGGTTTAGGCATCTTGGTTTTTCTTCCGTTGGTTGTAAAGGATCAATTTAGTTAAGCAACTAATTCTCTGTCCCTATTTAAATTCTACCTATGTTATTTTTCAGTTTGCAAGTTTGAGCACTTTTTAATTCAATTTAAGAAGTTGCTGCGGTTTGTTTGTGAATAGCGGGGAGGGGATAGCGGATCTCTAACCCCTAAAAATACGCCTAGCAGCCCCTACTTTTTGATGGAAACCGCTAACCCTGTTTGTTATACTGACTCCTTCGGCAGCAGGCTCTGTTGGGCTTTATTATATTTAATTCTGATACTTTAATGACCGTTGCAATACCTTCTGAGAGATCCTGCCGCCACACAATAGAGATTAATTTCATGATGGCACCTGATCCGATTACGGACACCTCTTTCTTCGGGCGAGAAGAGATTTTAGGTCTACTTCGCAAACGAACAGAAGCATTTCGAAAAGGGTACCGCCAGAACATCGGTTTAATCGGCGAGCCGTTCATTGGTAAGACGTCAGTTCTCATTCATTTTTTACGTCATTTTCCGCACGACGATATCATTCCAATTTTAATCAAAGTTAATGAGGCGGAGTCTTTCCAGGTATTTCTCCAAAAATGGCTAGGAGCCATTCTGTACGGCTATCAACAATTTTTAGGGATGCCGGTTGTCAATGATTACCAAATGCTGGTCAAACAAATGCGCCGTTTATCTCCCCGCGTCGTCAAACAAATGCGCTATGCCCGCCGTCTTGCTGAGGGACAGCAATATGATGAAAGTTACCGGGAACTTCTTAATTTGCTGCAAGTTTTGAAGCAAGAGACCAATCGGCAGATCCTCTTAATCATCGAGGAGTTTGATCGTTTGGTACACTTACCTCTGAGTGATCCTTTTGCTCAAATGGGGAAAGAGGTGATGGTTCAAAAAGATACCATGTATGTGGTGACAAGTTCGAAACCGACTTTTGCTCGTGAAATCTTTCGGGACAAATTGTCGTTTTTGTTTTCAAATTTTGAAATTGTTGATCTTCGGATCATGCCTCAAGAAGAAGCGGAGGCTTGGATGGCGCGGCAATTTGCGTGTTTAGAGCATGATGCGCTGGTTCGCAAAGTGGTTTATTTAATTACGCACGGACACCCGTATTACATGCGGACATTGCTCACATGTATCGGAGAATTATTAGCAAGTCGTCAGCTGTCAGATATCAGCGAATCGATTTTGATTGAAGCGCTCACGAAAGAATTTTTTGATCAATCAGGGGTCATCCATCAGCACTTTATGATGAAGATTTTCTCCGTGACCCGCAATCGATTTGGCTTGCTTTACGGAGATGTCCTCTTAGCCATCGCACTTGCTAAGAAGAAAATGGCTCAAATTGCGCATTATTTAGGTAAACCTCATGGTGAAATAAAAAAGATTCTGCAGCGGTTAATCCTGGAAGGTTTTATTGTGAAACGAGGGTCGTTTTTAGATTTTACCGATATGACACTCCGATTTTGGATGTCGGAAGTTTACTTTCGAAAGCGGGCTTCGTTGAGCTTAGATTACGAAGACGAGAGAAATCAATTCCGATCGTCTCTCAAGCAGTTTATCCAAACCGTCTCAGACGAAATGAGACGAGACCTGCCATTGCGGATCGAAGCTTTATTTAGACAATTCAAAAATGAAGTGGTGGATTTAGGCCGGCACCGTATCAAGTGCCCGCGTTTTCAAGTGATCACCACCAAACCTTCCAATGGACGGATGTTTCCGGTATTGGCTGAGAGTCACAGCACCCGCTGGTTATGTCAAGTGGTTAAAGAGCAAATGGACGAAGATGACGTCCGTGCATTTGTGAATGATGTCAAACGACTCAGGAAACCGCTTCAAAAGAAAATATTAATTTCATTAAAAGGCACGGATCTCAATGCTAAGATCCTGGCACAGGAAGCCAAAATTCAAATTTGGGACATTGGCGAGCTCAATTTGATGATGGATTTATACGGCAAACAAAAAGTGGTATTTTAATAGGGCCGGTACACGCTGATGACGCTTATAACGCGGGCAAATATCGAAGAAAGGGAGAGGCAGTGGCTGAGACCTGCCGCGCTTCGCAGCGGCGAATCTCAAGGCCGGCGTTACACCGAAAAAGAACATGATTATCGAACGGCTTTCCAAAGAGACCGCGACCGGATTATCCATTCCACTGCTTTCCGACGATTGGAATATAAAACACAAGTTTTTGTTAACCACGAAGGAGACCATTACCGAACTCGTTTAACCCACACCTTAGAGACCAATCAAATCGCCAGAACCATTGGCCGGGTTTTGAGGCTCAATGAGGACTTAATAGAATGTATTGCGTTGGCGCATGATTTAGGCCACGGTCCATTTGGACATGCCGGACAGGATGCTTTGCAAGTTTTAATGAAACAATATGGCGGGTTTGAGCACAATCAACAATGCCTTCGAATTGTTGAATTGTTAGAGGATAATTACAGCACCTTTCCCGGATTAAATTTAACGGCGGAAGTGCGTGATGGTTTAAGAAAACATCAAAAAAAAGCCGTCCCGTCTCTTGAAGCGCAAGTGGTTGATTTGGCGGACGAAATCGCTTATGACAGTCATGATTTGGATGATGGGTTGCGGGCCGGATATTTTCATGAGAAAGATTTGGACAATCTTAAGTTGTGGAAGAAAAATAAAGATTATTTAAGGCGGCATAAAGTTAACATACAAGAGACTCACGGGCGTAAAGCTGCTATTCGATTGATTATCAATCAACAGGTGAATGATCTTTTAAAAATGACGGAACGCCAGCTTGCACGGTTTAAAAATGTCAAACCCTCAGTGGTTCGGGCTAAAGCCGAAGAGATGGTTAGGTTCTCACCGCAAATGAAGCGTGACAAAGCAGAACTTAAACGTTTTTTGCATCGCGAACTTTATCATCATTATCGAGTGGTGCGCATGACCGATAAAGGGAAAAGGTTTATCGAAAATATTTTCCGGGCTTACCTAAAAGAACCAATGCAATTACCCCCGGGTATCCGTCTGCGGCTCAAAACGGATCCGCTCGAGCGTGTTATATGTGATTATGTAGCTGGTATGACCGATCGATTTGCATTGGACGAGTACAAACGGTTATTTGAACCTTATGAGCGTGTGTAAAAAAGAAAAACCTTAATAGTTTACCAATGAAAAAAGTGTTAACCAAGACCGCGATAGAAAGATTTATGCTGACCAATAAAAGTTGGTCAGATGGCTACCGCCGCTTTACGCGTCTATTGGGGAATCCTTCCGGCTGGCTGTGCGTTTTTATTGACGGTCATATTAAGATCATGCGGTTGGATCACAAGAAAACGAATACCTTTTTTTCAAAATCAAAGGAAAACGAGGAAGCTTATACACAATTTCTTCATAAATATTTTACCCAGTTGCGTGACAATGAAGAGCAGCAAAAACAACTTCCTTATTTCTTCAGATGTGCCTATGGACGGCAAAATGCCATCTTTGGCTTGTGGCACTTGGATCAGCTGAGAGGATTTCTATTTTTGTCAGATGTTAATCGAAAATTAAAAGACATGACTCAAAACCTTTTCCTGGTTAATTATTTTCTAACGGGTCAGGTGGAATTGGCGTATAAGAATTATGAGTTGCATAATTTTTATGAGACTGTCCACCCCAGGGCACTTGCGCTTTCAACCATGCATTCGGTGAACCGAATCATTAGTTCACAGCTGAGATTGAGGGAACTCTTGCCTCAAATTGGCAGACTTTTTGCGCAAGTATTAAAATGCGGTGACTGTGCTATTTATTTTGTTGATGGTGACGGCGCACATTTGTCGCCGCAATTCATATTGCAAGACCGTAAAGCCGTTCAAAATAAACACCGAATTAAATTGGGCAGGGGGCTCGAGGGCAGGGTAGCAGAGACGGCAGAATTTTATTTCTCTAAGAAAGCAATTTGCATTCCTTTAATCGGCGAGGATGTGCTGGGCATTGTCACGATGTCAAATAAAATGGATCAGCAGCCTTTTGCAGAGATGGATTTAGAGATTTTAAAGGCCTTATCCGAACAAGCGGTCGTTGCGATCCGAAATGCTAAACTTTTTGACGAAACGGAAGCTTTAACAGTTAGCAGTATTCAGGCGATCAATCAGTTATTGGAATTGAGTTATGGCAACTCGCATGCGCGTCTGCCATTATTTGGTGAAATGGTTTTTGAAATCGGCAGAGATTTGAAGTTTTCAAGCATGGAACTGACACATCTCCATCGCGCTACTTTTATTATTGATACGGGGCATTTGGTGGTGCCTGAGAAGATCCTGACCAAGAAAACAAATTTAACCAAATTGGAGTATGATCAAATTAAGCGGCATCCGCAATTAGGCGCTGACATCTTAAACAAAGTAGGTGCGCTGCAGCCTGTCATTCCCATTATTTTGAATCACCATGAACGCTATGACGGAAAAGGTTACCCGAACGGTTTAAAAGGCGATCAAATACCCTTTGGCGCGCGCGTTATTTCGCTTGTGGACGCGTTTACGGCGATGTTGTCTTATCGGCCATACCGCAAACAGAAAACCCTCAAGGAAGCTATCGGTGAAATCAAGCATCATGCGGGCACTCAGTTTGATCCCCGTGTGGTTGAGAGTTTTCTGAAAGTTGTTGGAAAACCCGAAATTCTCAAGAAGGCCCGTCGTTTGCTGGACAGGAAAGGGTATGAAGCTGATTAGTTTTGATGAAGAAGAGGTTTATTTTAAACAGATTTTGTGATACAACTAACATCATTAACTCATGAAGCGTACAAGGTGACCTATGGCCGATTTATCAGCTGAAAAGTCAATTAAAATAGGGCTCAAAATTGCCAAACCCCAAGTCATCAATATTCATCCAATATATGTCTTGATGGCGGCGATGTCATTTGCTTTGATTGGGTTAACGCTGTGGCTGTTGGTATTGGAATATATGGGCCAACCGCCTTTTCCGTGGCTGCGTTCTTTTGTCGAAGATTTGACGCTGTCCATCTAGTTCAGCATGCAAAAAATAAAAACCATCCTGACGCAACTTATTGCGCTAGTCATTGTTATTTCGCTGTATTTGGGTGTTGTTTATTTACCGGTTTGTTTTTTACTGAAAGAACTAAAAACAAAACCTGAAATCCAAATAAGCGGCTGGTGGGTACCAACCTCCTTTTTACCTGGCAAGTATCGCGTCATATCGCCTAAGATTTCATGGAAGGAAAAATTTAATTTATTATCCGGAGAAGTTCAAATCGCATTGGATCAGAAAAAATTATTCACCACGAATCAACTGATTACTTTGTCGGCAAAAGATATCACCGTTCAGTTGGATCAGGATCTCTCTTCGTTCTCACCGAAGCATCAATTTGAAATTGAACACGTCAAAGCAGTGCTTGAGATGGTTAATTTTGAAGACCCGGTGATTCATTCAATCGAAATTCAATCACCCGAATTACAATTTCGGTTTGCGCCTAGGTAACGAAAATGTTTAATTTGATTACAGGAGAACAAAAGCTTGCCCTTGCCCTATCAGTGATGTCCCACGCTGTTTTTTTAACAATTGGCACACCGCATTTGATGAATGCTTTTAACACAGTTTCAAAAGAAGCGGTATCAATTCAATTAGAATTTAATACCTTCCAAGCACCTGTCAGCATTAAGACCCCTTTACCATCCAAAGAGCAGCCCCAACCCAAGCTAGAAGCGGATGAGCGGACGCAGGAGGCATCTAAACCCGAAGTGAAAGAGGATTACCAAAAAATAAAGGAAGAGATCCGCGTCAAACAAGAAGCGCTTGAAAAGAAAATTAACGCCATCCGCGCGCAGCTAAACCAAGCCATCCAAAACCAACCCGCTCCCGCTGAGCCTGAATATGGGGTGGTTTCGATTAAAAATGCAGGCCGCGTATGGGATCAATACCTTGAAAAAATTCGGCGCCGAGTTATCCAGTCGTGGCATCCCATGGTGATTGAGAATGAAGAGAATTTAGAGCCAAGTGAAGTGCGGCTCGATTTTATCGTTGATCCAACCGGTCAGGTGCTCTCATATGGCATTGTGGAGTCAAAAGGTTCTTCTGCCTTCAAGGTCATTGCACTTAAGTCCTTTCAATCAGCACTTCCGTTTGAACCGCCTCCAGTTGAAGAGATCAAACAAAACAAAAAGAAATCCTACGCCATTTCATTTTATTTTTATTATCGCTAGCATTGTTCGCCAAGCCGCTCTATGAAGACAAGCTCATCAGCTAAAACCATCGAATCCCTGTTAACATCACTTTCTTACGAGTGGAATCATCACGGCTCACTTGATCAGCTTGTCAAAGGCGTGACGGCAGATTCCAGAGAGGTGAAAGAAGGGGATCTTTTCGTGGCCATTCAAGGCCCGGTGCTCGATGGCCATGAATTTATCGAAGATGCGATTCGACGCGGCGCGGTTGCCATTGTGACAAATCGACAAAAAGAAAAGGCGCTTCAGCTCACGCATGTGATGGTGGAGGATACCCAAAAAGCTTTTGCTCAAATGCTGCTCAGGTTTCACGGTTTGGACTTATCGCAAATACAGCTTATTGGGATTACGGGAACAAATGGCAAGACAACCATCGCTCATTTGTTGTATTTTTTACTTAACCGCCTTTCATCGGCGGGGATGATTGGTACGATTGACTGCCAATGGAAAAATAAAACGCTGAAGACGCCCAATACGACACCGGGTCCCGCTTTTCTTTTTCCTGTTTTATCCCAAATGATCAAAGACGGTATCCAATACGGCATCATGGAAGTATCGAGCCATGCCCTTGATCAAAAGCGAACTTCTCAATTATATTTTTTTGTCCGTGTCTTTACCAATCTAACCCAAGATCACCTAGACTACCATCCCACCATCGATGATTACTTTCTGGCAAAAAAATCGCTTTTCACCCAATTGCCAATGCCCCAATGCGCCGTCATCAATCAAGACGACCCTTATGGCCGACAATTAGTAAAAGCGCTGGATCCGTCGATTATTTTAACTTACGGGAAAGATTCTAAGGCGCAATTTTCCGCAAGTCATATTGTCTCAACACTTGATTCGACTCGATTTATCCTGCAGTTTCAGGGAGAAACTTGCCCCGTTGAAGTCCCTCTTGTCCTTGAACATAATGTTTCGAACGTGCTGGCTGCTCTTGCTGTGATGGAGGCGATCGGGTTTTCTATTAAACAAGCCACCGAGCATTTAAAAAGTTTTCCAGGCGTTTCGGGACGCATGGAAGCCGTTCCTTCCGGAAAAGATTTTCACGTTTTCGTTGACTATGCGCATACGCCTGATGCTTTTCAACACGTCTTAAGCGGCATTCGGCCCTTAATTAAGAACCGGTTGATCGTCGTTTTTGGATGCGGCGGTAATCGGGATAAAGGGAAAAGACCTCGAATGGGAAGAATTGCGAGCCAATATGCCGATCTTTTGATTCTCACCAATGACAATCCGCGTTTTGAAAATCCGGCAGAAATCTTAACTCAAATTCAAGAAGATCTGGTGCCCGGATTTAGAACCAAGCATGAAGTTGTGCCGGACAGGCGGACCGCTATTCAGAAAGCCATTAACGAAGCGAAGGCGGGAGATGCGGTTTTGATTTTGGGTAAAGGGCATGAAGCTGAGCAAATCGTAGGCAGTACCAAATTGGCTTTCTCTGATCAGTTAGTAGCACGGGAATGCATACAGGCGAGAGGCTGTTGATGGCGTTTGCGCTGAAAGAGATTGTAGAAATAACACAGGCACAATGCTTGGGAACTTTGGCCGGTCAACGCATAGAGGCGGTCTCAATTGATACCCGCACTTTGAAACCCGGAGCGCTTTATGTGGCACTGAAAGGAGAAAAGTTTGACGGGCATGATTTTATTCAAGAAGCTTTTCGACAAGGCGCCGTTGCCTGCCTGGCGAGTCAAACCTTTGTGAAAAGTCAAGCGCCGGCAAAAAATGACCAGCCTTTGTTAGCCGTGCCTGATGTTTTGAGCGCCCTGCAACAGATTGCGCGGGCGCATCGAAGACGTTTTCATATTCCTGTCATTGCTGTGACGGGCAGCGTCGGTAAAACATCAACGAAAGAATTTATCCATCATCTGTTAGGGAAGAAATTTAAGGCATATGCGAATCAAGGCAATTTCAATAATCATATCGGATTACCGCTCAGCCTGTTGGGGTTGAATGCCAATGATCACATGGCTGTGTTTGAAATGGGGGCTAATCATGCCGGTGAAGTTAAAGTGCTTTGCGAATTGGCAGAACCCTCTTTTGGAGTCATCACCGGTGTTTCGCCATCGCACTTAAAAGGTTTTGGATCACTGGACGCCATTTATGGAGCAAAACTTGAATTGGCAGATTATTTGGGTCTGGCGCATGGCCGGTTAGTCGTTAATGGGGACGATCCTAAACTCATCGATGAAGTTAAAAAGAGGGACGTTTCTTACACAACTTTCGGTGAAAATGAATCCTGCAATGTTAAGCTCAGTCAAATAAAGCAAACGGAAAGCAGTATTCAATTTACGATTAATGATCGCCATGTTTTCAACTTAAAAGGCCACGGTCTTTTTCAAGCCCGCAACGCAGCCGCTGCTTTATCCATGCTGCATTTGTTGGGGTTTGATTTTGCGGAACTTAGTGAATATTGGAAAGAGCTGCCTGTGATTGCTAAAAGATTTCAATTGGACAAGTGGCCTCGAGGTATCCGGGTTGTTCAGGATTGCTACAATGCAAACCCGGCTGCTTTTAATTGTGCCATACAGTCTTTTGTTGCGATGGAAACGACAGGGCGGCGGATGGTGATCGCGGGTGATATGCTTGAGTTAGGGGATTGGTCGGAACGTTACCATGAGATGTTAGGGGAAGTGTTGGCAAGCTATCCGATTGATGCGGTTGTTGCGATTGGCCGGTACGCGGGATTTATTAAAAAAGGCATTCAAAACAAGAGACCGCTGATGCACGTTGAAATATTTGCCGATAATGAAAAAGCAGCCAATTACTTATCGAACCAGTTAAAGCCAATGGATCATTTGCTCGTGAAAGGGTCCCGTGCCTTAAAGTTAGAAACATTGGTTGAATCGCTTAAATTAAAATTTGAATCAATCGCAGCGTTGAAGGGATAGGAAGCCGTGTTTTATCATTTTTTGTATCCGCTTAAATCTTATTCCATTGTTTTTAATATTTTTAGATACATTACGTTTCGTGCCATCGCGGCCAGCGTGACCGCTTTCCTGATATGCCTCATTCTGGGACCTGTTTTAATCCGTTATTTAAAGAAATTGAGCATCACCAACGAGATCAAACGCCCGCACGCGGACTCTATTCATCAATTCTACGCACACAAAGGAGATGTTCCCACCATGGGCGGTGTTTTGATTGTAGTCAGTGTTTTGCTGAGTTCATTTTTGTGGGGTAATTTTAACAATTCCTTTTTTATTTTATGTGTGGTTTCGCTCATCGGTTATTGCATCGTTGGCTTTATGGATGATTGGATGAAATTAAAAGCGCAAAATTCTAACGGTCTTGGTGCGCGCGTGAAATTATCGAGTCAGGTTTTAATAGGGCTTGTGCTCGCGTTTTATTTATTCTTGGATCCTACTTTCGATAAAAGTATTTCAGTCCCATTTTTAAAAAATACACAATTGTTGCTGGGGTGGGTATTTCTTCCTTTCACCGTTTTGGTGCTAGTCGGCACATCAAACGCTATCAATTTAACGGATGGTTTGGATGGCTTAGCGGTTGGCTGCTTTGTGATTGCGGCAGGGATGTTTGGCTTGATGACTTACGTGGCCGGCCGTATCGATTATTCAACCTATTTGGGAATTACTTACATCGAAAAAGCAGGGGAAATGTCTGTTTTTTGCGCTGCTTTGGTTGGGGCGGGTTTAGGGTTTCTGTGGTTCAATTCTTTTCCGGCAACCATTATGATGGGAGATACAGGCTCTCTTTCTTTAGGCGGCGCTTTGGCCACGGTGGCTATTTTGGCTAAAAAAGAAATTATTCTATTGGTGGTGGGTGGGGTCTTTGTCTGGGAGGCTTTGTCCGTGATTTTGCAAGTGACCTCGTTTAAGCTGTTCAAGAAAAGAATATTTAGAATGGCACCCTTTCACCACCATCTTCAATTAATTGGGTGGCCGGAATCCAAAGTAACCATTCGTTTATGGATCATCGCATTTATTTTGGGGCTGATTGGCATGAGCATGTTGAAGTTAAGGTAGTCTGGATGGATTGGCAGCATAAAAAAGTCACGGTGCTGGGTCTGGGTAAAAGCGGATTTGACTGCGCGTTTTTTCTGAAAGAGAAGGGCGCAGATGTTTTTGTGAGTGAATTGGCCCAAACGGAATCAGTACTGGAAAATAAAAAAAAAATAACGGCAGCCGGCATTGCTTGCGAGGTAGGTCATCATTCTACCAATCTCATTCTAAAGTCGGACATTATTATCATCTCACCGGGCATTTCACCTCAGCAACCCATCTTTCAGCAGATAACGGCCGCTCAAATTCCTGTTTGGAGTGAAATTGAACTTGCTTACCAGGGTATGCCCGGACGTGTGGTGGCAGTGACGGGGACCAACGGCAAAACAACCGTTTCAACGTTGGTTTCACAGCTATTGAGCGAAGCGGGTTATCCGGTTGTATTATGCGGCAACATCGGAAACACTTTTATCGGGTGTTTGCCGCAAATGAAGCAGGATTCCATCGCAGTGGTTGAGGTCAGTTCTTTTCAGTTACAGCAAACCTTTTCATTTCGGCCTTTTGTGGCTGTCATGCTCAACTTAACGGACAATCATTTTGATTGGCACGGCAATTTTGAGCATTATGCTGCGGCCAAATTTAGAATTTTTAGTCAGCAAACGCAAAGTGATTTTGCCGTTTTAAATGCGCGCGATCCTGAGATCAAGAGGCGGCTTTCATCCGTTAAGTCGCAAAAACTTTTTTTTAATGAATCAGGCGGGGGGAATCCAAACGAAGAAGTGTGTTTTGCCATTGGTAAGATATTTAAAATTCCGATGCCGAAAATACAGCAAACCTTATCAAATTTTAAAGGCATCCCGCACAGACTAGAGCTGCTGAACATTAAAAGTGATATTCAATATATCAATGACTCAAAATCTACTACCATCGCATCGCTGAAATGGGCGCTGGAACGTATGGAAAAGCCCGTCGTCTTAATTGTAGGGGGACAGTTTAAGGGTGGAAGTTTTGAATCATTGAAATCATTGGCGGCCTCAAAAGTTGCTCACGCCGTCTTAATCGGTGAAGCGGCCGAATTGATCCGCAATGCTTGGCAGGATGTTGTCCCCATGACCGTGAGCGGTTCATTTCGTGAAGCCATTCAGAATGCAAAACAAAATGCAAAAAAAAATCAAACCGTTCTTTTATCGCCTGCTTGCGCGAGTTTTGATATGTTCAAAAATTACATTGACCGCGGTAATCAATTTCGTCAGGTCGTACAAGAAATAGAAGGTGTCTACACCAAAACGGCACGGTAAGCACTTATGCCATCAGAATCCAGAAAAATTATTTTAATTATGTACTCGCTGATTGCGATCGGTATCGTCATGACTTACAGTGCAAGCGCTGTTTATGCTGATCAATATTTCGGAAGCGCAACTTATTTTTTTAGACGTCAGCTTTTTTATGTGCTGGTTGGTACCGTCATTTTCAGTTTTTTAATTCACCTTAATCCTGACAAACTAAAACAATATGCCAAGCAACTGATGGTGTTAGCAATTTTGATGTTGGCGTTGGTTTACATTCCGCCGTTTGGCCAATCGGCGGGGGGCGCTCGAAGATGGATTCACTTAGTTGCATTTAATTTCCAGCCTGTTGAATATGCCAAATTAGCCGTCTGTCTTTACTTGGCAGATTATTTGTCTCGAAAACTAAAACCCATGGCCGAAGGGAAAATAATGGTGTTGGTACCGCCCTTGTTTGTGATCGGGACAATTTTGGTGCTGGTCATCGCACAGCCTGATTTAGGTTCCTGTGTTTTCATTCTCATGGTCTCAGGCCTTCTTTTTTTTCTGGCGGGAATCAAGCTGCGCTTTGTGGCGATTGCGACAATTCCGGTGATGGCGGGCTTTATTTTCTTGGTGATCAGTGCTCCTTATCGTCTGAACCGGATAGCTGCTTTCCTTGATCCCTGGAAAGATCCGTCCGGAAGCGGTTTTCAAATCATTCAGTCTTTTTTAGCGTTTGCTTTGGGCGGTATTAATGGTGTTGGTTTAGGCCAGAGTACGCAAAAACTATTTTATTTGCCGCAAGGGTATACGGACTTTATATTTTCGATTATCGGGGAAGAACTTGGTTTAATCGGAGCCATGACCGTCTTGATTTTATACGGCGTGTTTTTATTATTTGGCATTAAAATTGTCAACAAATGCCGAGAGCCTTTTTATCGGTTGTTTGCGCACGCGTTGGTGCTGATGATTGTTTTGCAAGCACTCTTAAATTTACTCGTGGCAACCGGCATGATTCCGACCAAGGGCTTGCCGCTGCCCTTTATCAGCTATGGCGGAACGTCACTCATATTTAATATGATTACAGTGGCTATTTTAATTGCGATTGATCGAAAAAATTCCAGCCGTTCTTCACCCATGAGCCATTCATCGTTATGAAACTAATGCGCCGGATTGTGATAGCAACAGGGATGACAGGAGGCCATTTCTTTCCGGCGCTTGGATTAGCGCAAGCTTACCGGAAAGAAGATCCTGAAATGGAAATCATTTTCCTCGTCTTTAAACGGTACGAGGTTTTCCCAATTGAATCATATCTGAATGACTTTAAATGGCAGGCAATCGAAATCCCTTCGCTATCGCAGTTATATTCAGTGCACGGCCTTCAATTTCTTACCGATTACATTCGAAGCTGTGTTTCTGCACGCCGTTTTTTGCAATCAATCCGGCCGTTAGCGGTCATTAGTTTTGGAAGTTACGGTACATTTCCGGCTATTTTAGCAGCGCATGGAAAAAAAATTCCCATTGTCATTCATGAACAAAATCGCTTATCCGGCTGGGCCAACCGCGTTGCCTCCTTTTTTGCCAAACGAATCACCACAAGTTTCCCCGATACCATTGGCATCTTTGGGAGAAAAAAAGTACAATATGTCGGCTATCCCCTTAGAGATCCCCTGAGTCAAATAAGCGGTCATAGATATGAAGTGAGTGATAGGGGTGGGCATCGCAAGCATTGGATCTTGGTTTTAGGGGGTTCACAAGGTTCCGCAGTTATTAATAGGATCAGCCGGGAATTTTTCACTAGTTTAAACAGTGCGGAAAGAGAAAAAATTGCCGTTATACATATCACGGGGAAAAAACAAATGGCAGAATTCCAACAGCTGTATCAAAGGCTAGGCATCGAAAGCGAAGTGTATGATTTTTGTCTTGATGTCGCACCTTTGTATAAGCGGGCCGATTTAGCTTTGGCGCGCGCCGGTGCCGGCACCGTGTTCGAATTAATGGCTTACCGGATTCCAGCCGTCTTGGTGCCTTATCCTTACGCGTATAACCATCAAAAACACAATGCCGTTTACTTTGCGTCTCAGGGCGGTGGAGAAGTTTTTGAAGAAAAGAACTTGAGAAGCGTTGATATCAACGGGGCAATTCGTTCATGGTTATACGATGAGAAAAAATTGACGCATGCACGTAACCGATTGATGCGTTCAGAAGAAACGGAAGCAGGGGTTCGTTTGGTCAAAGTGATACAAGAGGTGATTCAGCAAACTCAACCGATCAGCATTTCGATGAACGGCAATGGTACCGATGAAAGGGCCGCCACATGACAGCCACTGCGCAAACCGATGTTAAACTACAAGATTTGTTGAAAGCCGGCAATCGCGCTTATTTGATTGGTATCGGCGGGGTTGGTATGAGCGGTTTAGCAAAAGTGCTAAAATCACGAGGTCTTCACGTCGCGGGATCAGACCAGCAAGAAAGCGAAACAACGCGGGATCTGATTCAATCGGGTATTCCCGTGTACATCGGTCATGATCTTAATCATGTTCATCACCACGATTTCGCTATTTATTCTTCGGCCATCACCATCAGTAACCAAGAACGACGCGAAACCATTTTAAGAGGGATCCCTTCTTTTCACCGCGCCGATGTTCTTTCGGCGTTAATGAATCAAAGTATTTCAATTGCGGTGACAGGGACACATGGGAAGACAACCACTTCGGCGATGCTCAGTACCACTTTGACTTTGGCGGGGTTAAAACCAACTTGTTTGATAGGAGGCAAGGTAAAGAATTTCGGCACAAACATTAAATTAGGTGATCCGCATTTTATGGTAGCCGAAGTGGATGAAAGCGATAAATCACACTTGCTATATCGGCCTGATTACCTGGTGTTGACCAATTTAGAAGAAGACCATTTAGATATTTATGAAAACTTTGATAATTTGAAGCAATCGTTTGTGGAATTATTGAAAAAAGTCGGAAACAGCAGCCACATTATTTATAGCGGACATGATGTTTGTTTGAAAGAGCTTGTACAAGTGGTAAGCAAGAAAACGTCATTCGGTCTCTCTAAGCAGTTTGACTACGGTGCAGAAAATATCACGATCCAGAATTTAAGGACACAATTTGATTTATTTGAACTAGGCCAACGCTTTACACGTGTCACACTGCAGGTAGCCGGAAAACATAATGTCATGAATGCATTGGCAACCGTGGCTACTTTGAGAGTTTTTGGCTTATCGATGGCAAAAATTACCCAGTACTTAAGTGAATTTGTAGGCGTGAAACGGCGTTTGGATGTTATTTTGTCATTACCACAAATAACCGTGATTGATGATTATGCACACCACCCGACAGAAATCGCCGCTTCCCTGCAAGCCATCAAGACCTTGCAGCAAAAGCCCTTGGTGGCGGTGTTTCAACCGCACCGTTACTCACGCATGCAGCACATAGGACACCAATTCCCAAAAGTGCTAGCGCTTGCAGATCGTGTTATCATTACTGATATTTACGCCGCAGGCGAAACGAACACCTACGAGACACATGCGCAGGATTTAGAGCAGATGATGAAAAGCGCTGATTATCCTAATGCCGTGTATGTGCCTAAAAATGAGTTAATTGATTATTTGGTTAAAAATACCGGTTTAGAAGGCGTCATGGCTTTTATTGGCGCCGGGGACATCACTGAGGTTGCTCATGAATTTGCCGATCGAATTACAAACCCTGATCCAGTCTAATGTGCCGCTGTGCCGATTCTCAAATTTTCAAATTGGCGGGCAGGCCGAACTCTTTGCCCAGCCTCAGACACGCGAAGAACTTAAATATCTCCTTCAGTTCCGACAAGATTTCCGCTTACCGCTGATTGTCATTGGGCGCGCTTCAAATTTGCTTTTTTCAGATGAAGGTTTTGAAGGTCTTGTTATTTCACTCATGAAATTCGAAAAAGATCGCGTTTCATTTCGTGAAACAGACTCGGTTAAAGCGTCTGCCGGAACCGGTTTATTTAAGTTGTCCCAACTATGCCAAGAAAAGGGTCTCGGCGGACTAGAATTCTTATGTCATATTCCAGGAACAGTCGGCGGGGCCGTCCGGATGAATGCCGGGTTCAATCGACCGGGAAAAGCGTATCGCGAAGTAAAAGATGTTCTGATAACCGCCACGGCGATTGATTTAAATGGATCAGAAAAAGCATTAGCGTTAGACGACATTGATTTTCGTTATCGTGAATCTAATTTAGATGACAGAATTGTTTTAGATGCAACATTCAAACTGAAGCCATCAACACCGGGGCAAGTGCGGGAAGAGATCAGAGCTAATTTTGCCTATCGCAATTCCGTTCAGGATTTGCAATATCCCAGCGTTGGTTCAATTTTTAAAAATCCGAAAAAACAAACCAACCTGACAAGCGGACAATTGATCGAGAAAGTTGGTCTGAAAGGCTTTCAGGTGGGAGGCGCCATGTTTTCGCTCAAGCATGGTAATTTTATTCTTAATATAGGCCATGCGAAAGCCCAGGATGTATTGGAATTGATTGCGGTTGCGCAGACAAAAGTTCGCGAGGCGTTTGGCGTTGAATTAGAAACAGAAGTAAAAGTGATTCCTGCAAGACCGACCAACGAAGCGCTTGAGGTAGGAATGATAGCGTGAAGTTCTTTCGCCGTGTTTGTGTGCTCTATGGCGGCACCTCCGATGAGCGGCCTATTTCAATCAAGTCAGGCAAAGCAGTTTATCAAGCGCTGCTGTCCGTTCAGATTCCAACCATAGCCCTCGACGCCCGAGGCAGTTTTCTCAAACGTATCAAACAATACCAGCCGGACATGGTTTTCGTTGCGCTGCATGGCCAAGGCGGCGAGGATGGTCTCATCCAGCAAAAACTTCAAAGGGCTGATATCCCATTTGTTGGTTCTGATGCCCGGTCAAGTCGAAACGCCTTTGACAAAGTCCTATCCAAACGTATTTTTAAACGCCATCGAATCCCAACCCCGGCTTGGCGTCAGGTGACGCTCAGAAACTTAAATGCTGCACTGCCCAAAATTACCTTGCCGACAGTCATCAAGCCAACCCGGAATGGATCTTCGATTGGGATTGAATTAATTGATGCCAGAGATCAGCTGGCCAAAAAAATTCGAAAAAGTATTAAGCAATTTAAGACGATAATATTAGAGGATCGTATTATCGGGAGGGAGTTTACGGTCGGCATTCTTGGTAAACAAGCCTTGCCGGTTATCGAGTTAAAGCCAAAGCGTCAATTTTACGATTATAAAGCTAAATATACAAAAGGCATGACGCGTTATTTGGTTCCAGCTCCGATATCGAAGCAAGCAGCCGGACGGCTGCAAATTCTGGCACTCAAAACGCACCGCGCGCTGGGCTTGAGCGATTTCTCTCGTGTTGACATGATGGTTGATCGACAGGGTAGACCATACGTACTTGAAGCAAATTCGATTCCTGGTTTTACTGAGTTTAGTTTACTCCCAAAAGCAGCGCAGTTGGCTGGTATTTCATTTTCTGAATTGTGTCAAACATTATTAAAATTAGCAGCACAACGATATAAAAATAGCAAGAAGATATGAAGCGTAAATCTTCCGGAAAAAAAAGAAATAAATCACAAGGTGTTATTGGGTTTCTCTTTCGGACTGCATGGAAAGCGCTCCCTTTCGTTTTAATTTTAACAGTTCTGGCTTCAGCATGGATTGGCGCCAAGCAGCTGCTGTATGCCGATCCTTATTTTCAAATTTCGGCGATCACCATCTTTCCAAGGGGCGTCCTCAGTCAAACGGAATATGAAAGACTTGAAACAACTTGCCGTAGTCAAAACCTCCTTGAAATTAATTTAGATCAAATCAACCGCATTGTTCGGTCAAACCCAAACGTTAAAGACGCCAGAATTTTGCGAAAACTTCCGAATGAAATTGAGATTTCATTGATTAGCCGCAATCCTGTTGCACAGCTTCAGTTGATGCCAAACGGGCATTGGTATTTGCTGGATGAAGAAGGGATTGTAATGGAAGTGCTGAAGGCGGCGAAAAGCGAATTCTTAATGCTGACTCAATATGATTATCAAACCAATAAGTTGGCTCTCTTTGATCGTTATCGAGATGAGTCTCTGCCGCGTATTTTAAAGTTTCTGGAAATTTTTAAACAAAACAGTGTCTCCAAGAATGAACAAATTGATTCAATTGCCATCCGCCAGAATGACATGTATTCCATTTTCTTGCACAAAGGACCGGAGCTTAGAATGTGCGGTAATTTATCATTAGGCTTTGAGAAAATTGATGCCATTGAGCCCTTGTTAAAGGGGCCTGAGCGGTTTGGATTATCATATGTCAATTTATGTTTAGATGATGTTGTGGTTCAAGAAAAAGGCTAGAAGTTACTTGTTGAGAGCACTCCCATGATTGAATATTTATTACATATCGGCACCAGCCGCCTGACATGCCTCAAAACAAGAGTGGATCGCCATGGCCACAAGAACATCGAAGAGATCAAGACACGCTCGGCGGATGGATTTGACAAAGGAATCGTTAAAGATTTAGGGAAAGCCTCAGAAACCTTGAGAAGCATTTTCCATGAAATGGACAATGCTAACAAAGAAACCATTTATCCAATCAAAACCATTTTATCCCACCATTCGCTTAAGAATTTTATTTATGGCAGTTCTATTTATTTCCACGGTACGCCAAGGCCGATTACCATGAAAGATGTCCGCGAAGTCATTGCGCAGACGCGCAGTGTAGCGACTATCCCGCTGGATCAAATTATTGTTCAAGCAGTTCCGCAGGAATTTATCGTGAACGATATGTCAGGTATTTACAACCCCATTGGATTGGAGGCGACGCGCTTGGGTGTCATGTTGAGGTTGTTTACGATGGATTACTCAGTTTGTAACAATTTAATCAGAGCCATGGAGCGCGTGGATATTGAGTCACGGGAGTTTATCCCCGCCTCGCTCGCAGCAGGTCAAGCTGTATTAACCCCTGAAGAAAAAGAAGAAGGGGTGATTTTGGTTGATATCGGGGGGTATGTGACACGTCTTGATTTTTATAAAGACTCCATTTTGGTAAAGACTGTTACCTTAGAAAAAGGCTCCGAAGACATCACGCAGGCAATTGCCAAACAGGTTGGTCTGCGTCCGGATCATGCCCGGCAGTTAAAAGAAAAATTTGGAACCGCAGCACTGGATGCGGATTTTCAGGAAGAATTGATACCGATTACGACTGCTACTAATGGCGAAAAACGCCATATCGCGCGCAAACAATTGGAAGCAGAATTAAAAGAACCAGTCGAACAATTATTAAGCAGCATCACACACGCCATTCAGGAGATGACCAATACAACCTCGCCCATCGGCCATGTGGTTTTTACAGGCGGCGGCGCCAAACTAGATGGGTTATTAGACCAAATGCAGGAGCGTATCTCGTACTCGCTCCGGCTAGGAGTGCCGAAAAGCAAATTTCAGATACCGCCGTCACTGCAAGATACCGCTTATTCCTGCGTGATCGGTGCTTTGGATTATAGCAGTTTGATTCTCGACCCCTTAGAAAATAATGCCGCCGGTGATAGTGTTTTAGCCCGCGCCGTTGATTCTGCTAAGCGGTGGGTTGCCGAATACTTTTAAAACACATCTCAAGCACCATGCCTCCTTTTCTGCTGTGCTAAAGCTTTGCTTTCCGACTCGCCAATGCTATAATGCCCCCTTATTATTTTGAAACGGCCATGACGACAGATTCAATGACTGCGCACAAACAACTTCCAGTTCATACAGAACACCTGGCACTCGGCGCCAAAATGGGTATTTTTGGCGATTGGGAAGTACCGCTTTATTACCGGTCGGTTATTGAAGAACATGATTGGGTGAGAACAGGTGTCGGTGTCTTTGACATCTCCCACATGGGCGAATTCTTTGTGCGTGGCAAATCAGCTGAAATCTTTTTGAATCAAATCGTCACCAATCAAGTGAGTCGTTTGGAGGATGGAAAGGCATTGTACACGCCTGTGTGCCGTCCGGACGGCGGTATCGTAGACGATGTGATAGTTTACCGCTTAAAAGCGGATTCTTTTTTGGTGATTGTTAACGCCGCTAATGTAGAGAAAGATTTTGAATGGTTTGTCAAAAACAACCAAACCGACACAGTCGTGAGTAACGAAACGGATCGTTTTGCCTTGTTTGCTGTTCAAGGGCCTCGCTCTACGGCCGTGACGGAGAGGTTGCTTGAGCAAACCGTTAGTGAGATGCCTTATTATTCGATTAGACAAGCGGCGCATTGGAAAACAGGTTATGTTGCCCGAACAGGTTATACCGGTGAAATTGGTTATGAAATCCTTTGCCCCGCAGAACAAGCAACCAAAATTTGGCGTGCATTGATGGCTGCAGGTAAAACCGAGGGCATTCAGCCGATCGGATTTGGCGCACGGGACACGTTGCGCTTAGAAGCCGGGATGTTGTTATACGGCCAAGACATGACGGATGAAACCACGCCTTTGGAAGTGGGTTTGGAGCGAACTGTTTTCTTTGAGAAAGATTTTATCGGTAAGCATGCTTTGTTGAATCAAAAAAAGAGTGGTGTCAAAAAAAAGTTGGCGGCGTTTGAACTCTTAGAACGCGGAATCCCGAGACATGGTTACGATGTTTATGTGAATGGTCAAAAAACGGGTGTCGTGACAAGCGGATCTTATTCACCGACCTTGAAGAAGAATATCGGTTTAGCTTTGCTGGAACAGCCGCACGTTCAGGCAGGTGAGATAATTGATATTCAAATTAGACAGAGCCAAGTCAAAGCAAAAGTAGTAAACTTTCCATTTTATAAACGTCAAAAGAAGGAGAAAGGATGAATATTCCGAAAGATTTACGTTACACCAAAACTCATGAATGGATTAAGCCCAATCAAGAAACCGTGACAGTCGGCATTACAGATTACGCGCAGCACGAGATTTCCGACATTGTATTTGTTGAGTTGCCAAAAGTGGGACAAGAAGCTGCGCAAGGAAAGGCTATATGCGTGGTTGAATCGGTGAAAGCAGCGTTTGATATTTACGCGCCCGTTTCCGGTGTTGTTAAATCAATCAATACCACATTGGAAAGTGATCCGGCCATGGCCAACAAGGATCCTTACGGCAACGGTTGGTTTTTTGAATTAACTCCGGCAGATTCTGAGGAAATTAACAATTGTTTATCGCACTCTGAATATGAAGATTTCCTTAAACAGTCAACGCACTGATTAATCATGCGATATCTCCCGCTATCTCAGGAAGACAGGCAAGTGATGCTCGATACCATCGGGGTGGAACACTTTGGTCAAATGCTCCAAGCCATTCCCGCCAGTTTACGCAATCCTGAAATCCGTATTCCGGAAAGTTTAAGTGAGCATGAAATTCGCGATTTGCTGGGAGGACTTGCCAAAAAGAATTTAAATTCGAAAGACCACAAATCTTATTTGGGAGCGGGTGCTTATGAACATTACATTCCCTCCGTTGTTCAAATGGTTTTGATGCGGAATGAATTTTATACGGCCTACACACCCTATCAGGCGGAAGCGTCACAAGGATCCTTGCAAGCCATTTTTGAATATCAAAGCATGATTTGTGAGTTGACAGGTATGGATGCGGCCAATGGATCGCATTATGACGGGTCAACAGCCGTAGCAGAAGCTGTTTTGCTTAGTTTAAGCAAAACCAGACGCCGGAAAGTATTAATTGCCCGGAGTTTAAACCCTGAATATAAGCGCGTGATTCAGACCTATCTATCAGAATCAAACTTGGCATATGCGGAAATTCCCTTCGACGCCAATGGGGCATTAGATCGCGAACAGCTTAAACAGTTACTCACCGATGAAATTGCCTGCGTGGTGGTCGCGACACCAAATTTTCTCGGTTTGGAAGAAGATTTAACTAACATGGCGTCATGGGTGCACGAAAAGGGTGCTTTATTCATTTTGGTTTCGAATCCGCTCGCGCTTGGCTACTTTAAAACGCCAGCTGAATGGGGTGCTGACATTGCCTGCGGCGAAGGTCAGCCGCTGGGCATTCCACCCAGCTTGGGCGGCCCGTGGTTAGGTTATTTTGCTACTACCAGGGCACTTGTGCGGCAAATTCCCGGGCGTTTGGTTGGTTTAACGAAAGACACGATGGGAAATCGTGCGTTTTGTCTTACATTACAGGCACGGGAGCAGCACATTAGAAGAGAGCGTGCGGCATCTAATATTTGCACCAACCAAGCGTTGTGTGCCATTGCTGCTTGCGCTTATTTATCGTGCTTGGGCAAAGAAGGGCTCAAAGAGGTTGCTGCTCTCAATATGGATCGTGCTTGGTATTTTCGGGACGAGATAATCAAACTCCCGGGTGTTAAATTGATCACAAAAGGGCCTATTTTCAATGAATTTACCGTTCAGCTGCCGAAATCCGTTTCAGCGGTGAATCAAGCTTTATTGTCGCATGGAATCATGGGAGGCTTTGATCTTGAAACCGTTTATCCCGAACTCACGAACACAACAGTCCTGTGTGCAACGGAAGTCAAAACCAAGGCAGACATTGATTTCTTTCTCGAATGTTTGAAGGCGGTGCTTTCATGATAACAAAACCGCTGACGGGTTTGATGACGAAAGATGAGTTGATTTTTGAGCGAAGCAAAGCAGGAAAGAAAGGCATTTCGTTCCCAAAAGAGAGGATTTTTTCTAAGCCATTAGCGGCCCGAATCCCCGATCTTTATCAGCGAAAACAAACGACGGCATTGCCCGAAATAAGCGAGCCTGAGATTGTGAGGCATTTTGTAAATTTGTCACGCAAGAATTTTAGCATTGATACACATTTTTATCCGCTTGGCAGCTGCACCATGAAATATAACCCCAAAATTAATGAGGAAATCGCGCGGCTGGACGGTTTTGCCTGGATCCATCCCTTTCAAACACCCGAAACCATTCAAGGGGCGCTTCAAGTTTTATTTGAATTACAGGAGATGCTTTGCGAAATAACGGGGATGGACGCGTTTTCTTTACAACCCGCGGCGGGTGCGCATGGTGAATTATGCGGCATGATGCTGGTCAGAGCCTATTATCATCAGCGCCAAGATTTTAAACGAACAAAAGTGATTGTACCGGATTCAAGTCACGGTACGAATCCTGCCAGCGCAGCACTTTGCGGTTTTGAAGTAGTGACAACGCCATCCGGACCGGATGGCCGGGTTGATTTGATTGCACTTGAAAAAGCGATGGACGATCATACCGCTTGTCTGATGCTGACCAATCCCAATACACTTGGTCTTTTTGAAAAAGATATTCTCCAAATTACGCGGCTGGCTCATCAAAAAGGGATTTTGCTCTATTATGACGGAGCCAATTTAAATCCTTTGCTTGGCATTGTCAGACCGGGTGATATGGGCTTTGACATTGTGCATTTAAATTTACATAAAACATTTTCAACTCCGCATGGCGGCGGAGGCCCTGGCGCAGGGCCCGTGGGTGTTAAAAAATCACTGATTCCATTTTTACCAGTTCCGGCTATCAAGAAAAAAAATAGTGTTTTCGAGTTGGACTCAAATCAGCCTCATTCAATCGGAAAGGTGAGATCCTTTTTTGGTAATTTCGGCGTTCTTTTACGCGCTTATGTTTACATCCGGACCATTGGCTCAGATGGTCTAACCCAAATCAGCCGTGACGCTATTTTGAATGCCAATTATTTAAGGCGGCGATTAGAAAAACTACTCGAAATTCCCTATAATGATTATTGTATGCATGAATTTGTTGCCACCGTTCGGCAATATAAGTCGAAGGGGCTGCACGCCAGTGATTTTGGGAAGCGAATGCTTGATTTTGGCATTCATGCGCCCACGGTTCATTTTCCGCTGGTGGTAGAAGATGCCTTAATGATTGAACCGACTGAGACGGAATCAAAAGAAGTGTTAGATCAATTAGTTGAAGTTTTTGAAATCATGGTCAAAGAGGCAAATGATGACCCTGAAAGTTTGAAAAAAGCACCTTACACCATGCCGATTCGCCGGCCTGACGAGGTTCAGGCTGCACGAAAACCAATTCTGAGTTGGCGTGATTATAGTCAGGATCTCAAACGGCCGTCTTCGCCCGATATGCCGAGCACCGGTTAGATCATGTCAATCCTTTTGTCCTACCCGACTGAATTAAAAGACATCACCTTTCAAATGGCGCTCGATGAAACAATTCTAGAGTATGCCGTTCAGATGAGAAGCTTGGCAGTTCACCTGCGTTTCTATCGTGCTTATCCGAGTATTTCGATTGGGTTTAGTCAGCGGCACTCGGAGATGATTCAACTTTTATCGCACTCTGGCCAGCCATGGGTGCGTCGGATCACGGGTGGCGGGCTTGTAGAACATCAAAACGACCTTATTTTCTCTATTTGCACACCCATTCAAATGAATCCAATCTTCTCGTCTCCGTCCGTTTCTTACCGAGCGATACATGAATGGCTCAAGCAATCGATGTTAGCTGTTGGTATTCAAGCGGATTGGCGGCGTCCATGCCAAGCAGAGGTGCGAAAGCCGGATCACATGGTCTGCTTTACTCACCCAATTTGCGATGACCTGTTGGTGAATGGCAGGAAAGTGGCGGGGGGTGCACAAAAACGCACACGCGGATATCTGCTGCACCAAGGCTCCATTCAACTTTATCAGCATTCCCAAATTTCTCAATTAACGCATGAGCAAACCACCAGGATGATCAAGCAATTTCAAGATGAAATGTGCCATTCGCTTGAGCTCTCAGTTTCAGAGCATAATATGGACGAAGCACTAAAAGGACAGGCGGAACTTTTAGAACAACAGAAATATAAATCAATCGAATGGAATCACAAAGGGCGGTATGTTGTTGAGTCACACCAGCTCCAAACAGTTTTTTTGTAAACATGTCTAGATTAACACCAAACTCGGCAATAGCCATTCAGATCTCAAAGTTACCGCATCTCGATCAGCCTTATGCTCTCGAGGCGTATATTTTTATGCTTGAGGCGGTTGATTATGCACTCAAAAAACTGGCGAAGCCCCGTCATCTGACGGCAGTAGAGTTGTTACGTGATATTCGTGAATATGCCTACAGGCAATTTGGGCCGATGAGCGCGCTCGTGTTAGAAAAATGGCAAATTCAGGACACCCTTGATTTCGGGCGCATTATTTTTGATTTAATCGAAGTGGAGCTTCTCAGAAAGCATGAAAAGGATTCGCTGGAAGATTTTAAGGATATCCGCGAGTATGATGACATTTTTCAGTGCCGATATGAATTTGACGATATTGACTACGTATGAACGAGACTTCTATCCTCCAAGGCTTGAATGATGCCCAGCGGCAAGCTGTTACGGCTGAATTTAAGCCGTTGTTAGTCATTGCCGGTGCCGGCAGCGGGAAAACGCGGATTTTGACCCGCCGGATTGCCTACCTAATTTCACAAAACGTTCCCTCGTTTCATTTGCTCGGTATTACTTTTACCAACAAAGCAGCCGGGGAAATGCGGAAAAGAGTTGACGCGCTCGTTAAACAGTTTGTCTGGGTATCCACTTTTCATTCGACTTGCATGCAGATTTTACGGCATGACGGTGAAGTCATAGGACTCAAGCGTCATTTTTCGATTTATGACGAAACCGATCAGCTGGTCTTAATTAAAGAATGCATGAAAGAACTCTCCATCAACGACCGGCAAGTCAATCCGAAAGCCATTCGGGAAATTATTCAGCGCGCCAAAGATCAGCTCACGGATCCCGTTCAGTTTCAATTGTCCGCACATGATTACTTTGAAGAGATGGTGTCAAAAGCGTATCAGCTTTATGAGCAAAAACTAAGCTTTATGAACGGATGTGATTTTGGGGATTTGATTCTAAAGGTGGTACGGCTTTTTGAAAAAGACAACGTTGTTTTAGAGCGTTGGCAAGACCGTTTTCGGCATGTTTTGATTGATGAGTATCAAGATACCAACCATGCACAATATCGTTTGATTCAGTTGATTGCCTCACGCTACCGCCAATTGACGGTGGTGGGCGATCCCGACCAATCGATTTACGCTTGGCGCGGAGCTGATATTAAAAATATTTTACGGTTTGAAGAAGATTATCCGGATTGTCAGATCTTGAAGTTGGAACAAAATTACCGTTCAACCAAAGTCATTCTGGAAGCCGCCAATCATCTCATCCAACATAATTATCAGCGGAAACCAAAGCAATTATGGACCGAAAATGACGAAGGGGAACAGATCGCTTTGTATGAGGCAAGCGATGAAAAAGATGAGGCCGGTTATGTGGTTAAAAAAATCAAAGAATACCAGCGGCAGGGTTTTCCTTTGACCGACATGGTTATTTTTTATCGAGTTCATTCGCAATCACGTGTTCTGGAAGATGAATTGAGACGTCATAAAATCAATTATAAGATTGTGGGCGGAATCCGGTTTTATGACCGCCGCGAAATCAAGGACTTAGTCGCCTATCTAAAATTTATTGCATCGCCTGATGACGAAGTCAGCTTAAAGAGAATCTTGAACGTTCCGAGCCGCGGGGTCGGTAAGAAGGCCTTTGAGGCGATCGCCGAATATGCCGCACAGCATCAAAAAACTTTGGGCAGTGCCTTGGGTGGCATTGAGCAAGTGACAGGCGTTAGTTCTAAATCTAAAAAAGCGATCAGAATTTTTTACGAACTCATCACCTGGTTACGGGCAAATCACGCACATTTGAATATTACAGAACTTCTCGAAAAGATTCTTCATGAGACGGGCTATTTGAATGAATTAGAAGGCGAAAAAACCATGGAAAGCCGAGTGAGGATCGAAAACATCAAAGAATTTTTTTCAGCTGTACAAGAATTTGAAGAGACGTGGGAACCTTTTTTAGATGAATTGCCGTCTCATGCTCAACCCGCACCATCGACGTCTATGCTGCAAAATTTTCTGGAAAGCATCAGTTTGCAAAGTGATATCGATCGGTGGAGCCAGGACAGCGAGCAATTAACTTTGATGACACTCCATAGCGCCAAAGGATTAGAATTTCCAATTGTTTTCATGGCAGGTTTGGAAGAGGAAATATTTCCGCACGTGAATGCATTAGGCGAAGCTGATGGGGAATTAGAAGAAGAAAGGCGTCTTTGTTACGTGGGGATGACACGGGCAAAGCGGAAGCTTCATATGACGTATGCGAACAGCCGGCGGTTATATGGATTTCGCAATCACAATCTGCCTTCTCGGTTCTTGAACGAAATTCCTCAAAATTCATTTGAAGCGCCTGACCGTTTTGATTTTCGAGTCGAGTTAGATGAATTCGATGATTTTGACGAATTGGACGATCCTAAACGCCGTATTCTTTACGATTAATCCTTATGACATCTATCGAAAATAATCAAACGAAAGCAAAATCATACCAGCGGGTCAAGAACATCGTTTTGCTCATTCATTACGTTTTATTACTCGTTCTCTTTCTCATTATTTTATTGCCGCCAAAATCCCTCATTGTTATCCCTGAAAGTCTTCGCTCGTTATCTCCTTATATTCAGTTGGCGGCGTTTTTTGGTCTATTTTCATTTTATTTTTTTCTAGGTCGGTTACCGCTCAGCATCTACAGCGGTTATATTTTAGAGAAGCAGTTTGAGCTTAGCCGCCAAACCTTTTGGGGCTGGTTCCTGAGATCATTAAAAGCCGAAATGATTTCTTTTGTTTTCATGGGTGTGTTGGTTATTTTACTTTATGCCCTTATTTGGCACGCGGGAGATCTTTGGTGGTTTTATGCGTGGATTTCCTATGCCCTGGTTTCTTTAGGGATGGGGAAATTATTTCCTGTTTTAATCGTGCCTCTTTTTTATCGCTACACACCGCTGCCAGAAGGGAGCTTGAAAACCCGTATCAAAGAATTGACAGAGCGGTTTCAATTGAAAATCAAAGATGTTTATTCGCTTAACTTGAGTCAAACAACTAAAAAAGCCAACGCGATGTTCTGCGGTATTGGTAAAACCAAGCGGATTGTGATGTCTGACACACTGCTCGAAAACTTTACAGATGACGAAATCATGGCGGTTTTGGCGCATGAGCTTGGTCATTATTGCCATCGGGATATTTGGCGGCAATTTTGGTTTGGGTTTAGCATGTCGTTCCTAACTTTTTACATAAGTTTCTTATGGCTCAAAACATGGGTACCGGAGTTTGGCATTCATGCCACCTCAGATATCAAATCATTTCCCATCCTATGCTTCATTATGTTTATGCTTAGCTTTGTTTTAACCCCCGTTGGCAATTTATTTTCAAGGTGGTTAGAACGAGCAGCTGACCGCTTTGCCATTGACACCCTCAAGGAATCAGCACCGTTTATTGATAGCATGAAGAAGCTGGCGCAAATTAACTTAGCAGATATGGATCCTAATCCCGTCATAGAGTTTTTATTTCATAGCCATCCTTCAATTCGCAAGAGGATTCAATGGGCAGAGCAGTTGCAATAAGAAAAATCATTCCTTTGATTTGTTTCCTCCTATTGCTTGGGGGAGCCAGACAGCTTGACGCGGGCGCTGATGAAGCTGAGTCAAATCAATTGTATTTAAATTTAAAGAATCAAGCCACAACTCTCATGAATGATAAGGCCTATTTGCAGGCGATACCGGTTTTGGAGAAATTGTACGAGATGAAACCGGATGACGGCATGGTGAGTATGTTTTTGATTGATGCTTATGAAAATCAGGCAAGTTTGATTTCACAAAAAGGTTTGACCAACGAAGCGCTTTCTTATTTGGAGAAAGCCAAAAAGATTTCAGAGGCCATTCAGCCGGAAACAATTCAGGAGATTCCGCCGTTGGATGCTAAATGGCTTGATCCTGAGTTGATTCACCTCCAAAAGTATGTGGTTTCAAAAGATGGTAACAATGCAGATGAGGTGTTGGCCGAAACGCGTGCGCGTATTTTATTCAGTCAGGCTCTCGATTATTTTGTTTTAAAACAATACGGATTGGCGCGCGCCTTGCTTTTGGAAGGCCTAAAATATAATCAACAGAATTCTTTAGCTTACGAATTGTTAGGTGATATTGAGTACTATTCTCAAAATCTGGATAAAGCCAAGGAGGCATATAAGAAATCTTATTTGGTCGAAGCGCGTGAACGTGTTCATCAGAAGTTGGATAAGTTGAGTAAAGAAGAAGCGATGGAAAAGCATTTAGCCGAGTATATGGATGAGCATTTCATCATTCGTTACAGTCGAGAAGAAGAATTAGGAGGTGCGGACATTCGTGAAATGCTCCGGAAATCGTACCGACTTATCTCAAAAGATTTCGGACACTACCTTTCTTACAAAACAGTGGTTATTCTCTATAATGATGCCGATTACCGGCAAATCTCTGATATCCCTCATTGGTCTGGCGCCTTATTTGATGGCAAGGTGCGGCTGCCGGTTTATGCAAGCGGCACCGATACGCTGAAGATCCAAAAATTGATTCAACATGAAGTAACGCATGTGTTTGTTAACGATTTGAGTCAGAATTTATGTCCGGTTTGGCTTCATGAAGGATTGGCGCAATATGAAGAGAATAAAATCATACCAGTTAACACTTCTTTAATTCCATTGGCTGCCAAAACCAATTCACTGCTCTCGGCCGATCAGTTGGCGCGCGGCGTCATCGAAGTTAAAAGCTCTGTTGAGGCACTTTTGTTTTATGCAGAGTCTTATTTGTTGACCAAGAAACTGATTGAAACGTATCGCTTTTATAAAGTGCGCGAATTATTGCAGGCCATTGGGACTAAAAAACCTTTCAATGAAGCATTTGAAGAGGTGTTTCATATTTCTTTTGAAGAATTTGTCGATGAATGGCTCCAGTCTGTTAAAAAGTGACCCACGGCGTTATTAGGCGGTGTCCCACCTTAAGATTTGCGTCGATTGACTTCAAGCAGTCCATCCAGTAAAATCTCTTGTTTAAACTGTTATCCAGAGAGGATTTAGAGTTACACGCCACCCGTTTCTATGATTAAAAAGATTTGTTATACCTTACTCTTTATTATTTCCGCGCTGACACTGCCACCGGCTGGATGGGCGGCTAATGTCCAGATTTCAGCATCTGTCGATAAGCAAACAGCTTACCTCAACGAAGAAGTTTATTTAAGCATTCGCATTAATGGTGGAAAGGGAAATATTGCAGCACCTCAAATTCCTCATTTGAATGCGTTTGACGCATTTTACTCGGGCAGAGCTTCCCAATATTCATTCATTAACGGGCAAAGTCAGTCAACGACTGAGTTTAACTATGTTTTGATTCCAAAAGCGAGCGGCGTTTTTTCAGTCGGCCCCATTGAAGTGCAAATAGAAGGCCAAGTGTACCGAACCCAACCAATTCAAATTGAAGTGTTAGGGCAGGCAACCCCGGCTAGTGCACAGCCTCAACCGGCTCCGGCTTATGTGCTGCCCAACGTTCCTTCGAGCGCGCCGCCGGCAGCAGTCCAGCCGATATCTGCGCCGACCCCGTCAAGTGAATATGACCCTAATATTTTTGTTCGCGTACAAGCAAGTAAAAGGCAGCTGTATTCCAACGAACAAATGGTGTTAACTTACTCATTATTAACCAGGTATGACACGCGCTATGAAGGTTTTTCAGAAGAACCTCAAACCAGCGGTTTTTGGGTTGAGGAATTTCCGATGGAACGGGAGATTGAAAAGCGCAATGAAATTGTCAATGGTAAGAAATACTTAAGAGCTGATGTTAAGAAGGTCGCTTTATTTCCGACAGCGCCCGGTGAGTACGTGATCAAACCGGGGGCATTGAAGGCGAGTGTTCAAATTGATCAACGGCCCAATAGTTTTCTGGATGAGTTTTTTAGTGATAGTTTTTTTAGCAATGCCGGTTTGTTCGCAAGGCGTGTTGATAAAATCTTGACTGCGGATCCAATCACGATAACCGTTAAACCGCTGCCCGAAAAAGGAAAACCAGAGAGTTTTTCGGGCGCAGTGGGGCAATTCAAAATTTCTTCTTCAATTGACAAGCGCGCAGTCAAACAAAACGAACCGGTTGCGCTGACGGTCATTATTGAGGGTGAAGGCAATATTGAAACGCTGACTCATCCCGCCATACCGGTTTTAGATGATGTGAAAGTTTACGATTCAGACGCCAAGAGTGAATTCTACAGGGTAAAGGATTTAATTGCCGGTAAGAAGACTTTTGAAATTATTTTGATACCTAAATCAGCTGGGACGCTTAAAATTCCCGCGCTTCCATTTAGTTACTTTAATCCGCAGGCCGAGCAATATGTCACACTTTCAACGCCGGAATATGTTATTCAAGTCGAAAAATCTGCTGAAGCACCTGTGATACCGGTAAGTGCGGCGGCGGGCCTTCCCGCAACACCCCAAAAAGATGTGGAGCTGCTGGGGCGCGATATCCGCTATATTCATGAGCGGTTGAATTTACCGTCTCACCAAACAAAGTCACCTATGTTTTTCCTGGGGGCCATGGCGATTGGACTAAGCGGTATTTTTGCATTTCTACTTTGGCGGACACGTGAAGTTGAGGCGTGGGATGTTAGGCGATCAGTGATGCGCCAGCGGTATGCCAAGCGAACGGCTTATAAATCGCTCCATCAATTAAAGCGTCTCATGAAGAAAAAAACCAGCGAAGAACATCATCAGTTTTTTGATGAAGCTGAACGGCTGATGAATCAATATTTGGCTGATCAATTGAACTTGTCACCGCATGGTTTAACCTTACCCGTGATTGAAGAGCAATTGATTCATCGTCAGGTGCCTGGTGATATGATTAAGTCCATTGAGAATTTCTACGAGACGTGCGGATTTATCCGGTATGCCAAGTCCGAAGCTTTTATGGCGAGCGCACAAGAGATGATGGGTCAAATAGAACGGATCTTGAAGGAGAAAATATGAGACTTAAGCTGGCTATGTTGACAGCACTTCTCTTGGCTTGTTCATCGGTGTGGGCTGATGAGGCAGTCGTGAGCACGTTTCAATCTGCGAATGAGGCTTATCGACATGCTCAATTTGAAGAAGCGTTCAAAAAATACGAACAAGCAGCGCAAAAAATTAATGATGCGAATGTGTACTACAATATGGGTAATGCGGCATTTAAGATGAATAAAGTAGGGCTGGCTATCTTGAATTATGAACGTGCCCGGCAGCTGAACCCGCGCAATCGGGACATTTTGGAAAATCTCCAATACGTACAAAGCGGTCTGGAATACAAAGTCGAAGATAAAAGAAGTTGGTTTGTCAGATGGAATGATCAATTGCTTTCTTGGGTAAAATTGCGGGAATTTGGTTATGCGCTCTTAGTCGTATATATTCTCTTGTTGGGACGCGGATGTTTAGGGCTCATTTTAAAGAAGCAATTAACGTTCAAAAGTTTTGATCGATTTTTAATTATTTGTTTGATTCTGATAGCGATTGGAATGGGCTTAAAATATTTCAACCAACAAATTCGCCAAGATGGCGTGGTGATCGAGCCTAATGTGAAAGTACATTTTGGGCCGTCTGACGATGATCGGGTTGCCTTTCGGTTAAATGAGGGAATGCAGGTAGATGTGATCGATAAAAGTAATGATTGGTATCGGATTTCACTCGTGAACGGCGAAATCGGATGGGTTCATAGGAAAGGGCTTGGATTGGTATGACCAATTATCATTTTCCTGATCAACATGGATTGTTTGATCAATATGGCGGACGTTTTGTGCCTGAAACACTTGTGTACGCGCTCGATCAACTCACCAAAGCTTATCGAATCATTAAAAAGGATCGAAGCTTTCAAAGAGAGTTAGCGATATTGTTACGCGATTATGCAGGCCGCCCGACCCCTTTGTACCATGCAAAGCGGTTGAGTCAAAAGGTGGGTGGGGCGCAAATCTATTTTAAAAGAGAAGATCTGTGTCATACCGGTGCACATAAAATCAATAACGCAGTTGGGCAGGGTCTTTTAACAGTTCGGCTGGGCAAAAAAAGAATTGTAGCGGAGACTGGCGCGGGTCAGCACGGCGTCGCAGCAGCGACGGCGGCTCGGTTGTTTGGCTTGTCTTGCGATGTTTACATGGGTGCCGAAGATGTGAAGCGCCAAGCGCTTAATGTTTATAAGATGAAATTGCTGGGCGCTTCCGTCATTCCGGTTCATTCCGGCTCCCGGACATTGAAAGATGCGACGAACGAAGCCATCCGGGATTGGGTCACGCATGTAGATGATACGCACTATATGATCGGATCAGTGGTAGGACCGCATCCATATCCGGCATTGGTCAGAGATTTTCAAAGTGTAATCGGCAAGGAATTAAAAATCCAAATGAAAAAACAACTCAAGAAATTACCCAAAGCCCTGATTGCTTGTGTGGGCGGCGGCAGCAACGCCATGGGGTTCTTCTATCCGCTCTTAAGTGCGAAAATAAAAATGTACGGGGTTGAAGCGGCCGGACAGGGTATTCAAACCAAATATCATGCAGCCACACTGGGCAAGGGTTCGGTTGGTATCTTGCACGGGATGCGCAGCTACTTACTTCAAAATAAAGAAGGACAGGTTTTGGAAGCTCACTCAATTTCAGCCGGACTGGATTATCCATCTGTTGGCCCCGAACACGCGCTTTTAAAAGATTTAAAGCGGGTCACTTATACGTCTGTTACTGATCAAGAAGCGGTTAGGGCATTTCACGAATTAACCCGCACCGAAGGGATTATGCCGGCTTTAGAAACGGCACATGCCGTTGCTTTTGCGATGAAACTTGTGAAACGAATGAACCGAAAAGACAGTGTGGTTATTTGTCTGTCCGGACGCGGCGATAAAGACATTGATACCATCAGGAAATTTTCATGAATGCGCTAGAAAAGAAAATTATGCAGCAGCACAAGCAAAAGAAAAAAATTGTTTGCGCTTTTTTGACCTTGGGATATCCCACACTTCAAGCAACCGAAAAACTGATCATTGAATTTGACAAACTGGGAGTTGATGTGATTGAAGTGGGATTTCCCTTTTCGGATCCGCTGGCGGACGGTCCCACCATTCAAGCGTCATCTGATTACGCATTGGCACGGCACGTCAAGTTTCAGGATGCCGTCCGGCTCGGGAAGCGATTACGGCAGAAAAAATGCCAAATACCGCTTATCTTCTTCTCTTATTTCAATCCCATTCATCATCACGGCGTTCTTCCGACAGCCCGCTTGCTCAAACAGGCCGGTTTTGACGGTGTGATTATTCCTGATTTACCGCCTGATGAGAGCAAGATGTATGAAAAAATATTTCGAAAACAAAAAATGTCGTTGGTTTACCTTATTGCACCGACGACAACGCCGCTGCGAAGCCGTTGGATTGCGCAAAAATCAAAACCATTCATTTATTATGTGTCTTTGCGAGGTGTGACGGGGGCACGAAAGCAATTAGACAGTCGTTTGGCGGAACAAGTTCGCTCGTTGAAACGTTTAACCCGAAAGCCGGTTTTGGTTGGTTTTGGCATTTCGACAGAGGCGCATGTTAAGCAAGTGAGCCGATTTGCGGACGGCATCATTGTTGGGAGTGCGATTATTAAACATTTAAGTAAGGGGCAGAATCGCTTAAAGCGTACCGTCTTATTTATGAAACGTCTTCTCAAAGCGGCTCGTACGTCATGACGTGTTTGGGTGTTGATTACGGCGAACGCCGTATCGGTTTCGCGGTTTCTGATGAATTGGGAATGACGGCGGATCCGCTGATGACCTTATCCTATCGGGAGGCGGCGGAAGTTTGGAAAAAAATGACGGAACTGCTTCGAGAATTAAATATTGACATGATTGTGGTAGGTATTCCGAAACGGACCAGCGGTGAAGAGGGGCCGGAGGCAAAGAAAGTTCGTGCGTTTATTGAAGAATTAAAGCACCATATTCAATGCGCTGTTGAAACATGGGATGAGCGATTTTCATCACGCGAAGCTGATCGACTCTTACAAGAGCTTGAGATATCACCCGCGCGTAAAAGACAGAAACGGGACGCAATAGCGGCTAAGATTATGCTGCAAAACTATCTTGATTTTAAACGAATCCAAGGTCAATCATGTACCAACTGACACAGCTGCCCAGCGGGATCAAAGTGGTGAGTGGTTTAATGCAGGGACGGCAATCCATCGGCATCGGCGTTTGGGCGAAGGTAGGAGCGCGTTTTGAGAATAAGAAAAACAGCGGCATTTCACATTGTTTAGAGCACATGCTTTTTAAGGGCACAAAACACCGATCAACCCGAAAAATTAAGGAAGATGTGGAAGGGGTGGGCGGTGTGATGAATGCTTTTACGAGCGAAGAGTCAACTTGCTATTTTGTTAAAATCACAAACGAACATCAAGAGCAAGCGTTTGACGTTTTGGCTGACATGGTAAATCATGCCAGCTTAAAGGCCGCGGAATTTGCGCGTGAGAAAACCGTGATTCTAGAAGAAATTAAAATGTATCTTGATTTACCGTCACACCAAGTACATGAACTCATTAACGAGTTGATGTGGCCCGAACAACCGCTTGGCCGGCCGATTGCAGGCACTGAATCATCTGTGACAGGCATTCAGGCGCAGGATCTAAAACGGTACATGGGGCTTTATTACAAGCCGCAAAACTTAGTCGTGTCATTCTGCGGCCAATCTCCTCATGATGAAGTGTGCGATTGGGTAAAAGACAGGTTTCAGCATAAAGGTGCTTTTCGTGCCCAATCGTTTTTAAAAGCTGAGTCCAGTCAAAAAAAGCCGCGGTTTCATTTGCTCAATAAAAAGACGGAACAAATGCATTTTGTCATTGGGTTTCACGGACTCTATAAAAATCATCCCCACCGTTACCAGCTGGGTGTGCTGAATGTTATTTTGGGAGCCAATATGAGTTCCCGCTTGTTTGAGGAAGTGAGAGAAAAAAGAGGTCTGGCTTACGAAATAAAATCTGGCTTGGCTTTTTTTGAAGATACCGGCGCCGTAGGTATTTCGGCCGGTGTCGAACCTAAGAAAGCGGCGCTTGCCACGCGTGTGATTATGCGCGAACTTAAGCGGCTCAAGCAGACTTTGGTTTCACGGGATGAATTACGGCGTGCCAAGGACTACTATATCGGTCAATTGCGGATGGGTTTGGAAGACACGTTAGATCATATGCTTTGGATTGGAGAGCGCTGTCTTTACCGCAATGAATTACCGGATCAAAATAAAATTATTCAGGAAATAGAAGCGGTGAGCGCTGACGATGTTCAAATATTAGCAAAACGCCTTTTTCGAACGAAAGGTGTTAACCTGGCTTTAATTGGCCAGTTTGATAAATCGTTTGAGAAACAAATGCAGCAGGAGTGTGACTGTGACTAAATGGCATCAGGCAGATCGAGTTTTGATTGCACCCAGTATTTTATCTGCCAATTTTTCAAAACTGGCTGCTGAAATCCAGGAAGTTGAGCAAGCAGGGTGTGATTTGATTCATGTGGATGTGATGGATGGGCATTTTGTTCCCAATCTGACGATTGGTCCGGTGGTGGTCAGCGCAGTCAGACAAAGCACAAAACTGCCTTTGGATGTTCACTTGATGATCGATGATCCTGGTCAATATGTTGAAGAATTTCGAAAAGCCGGAGCTGATTGGCTGACCATTCATGTTGAAATTAAAGGTGACGTGGCGGGCACCTTAAAAAAAATACGTCAGCTGGGCGCTAAACCGGGCATTTCACTTCGGCCGAAGACAAATTTAAGTGCCCTTAAACCTTATTTGTCACTGGTTGATTTGGTTTTGGTCATGACGGTAGAGCCTGGATTCGGCGGACAAGCTTTTATGCCGGACATGCTGGCTAAAGTTAAAGAATTAAAGAAGGGCTACAAAGGTCACATTTCAGTTGATGGTGGAATTGCGGCGGCTACCATTCGCCAAGCCAGGAAAGCAGGTGCAAACCTTTTCGTGGCAGGGAGCGCTATTTTTGGAGCAACTGACCGGAAAAAACAAATTGATGAATTGCGACGTCTGGCAGGGTGATCGATGGACGTTGCAAAAATTAGAAACTTCTCAATTATCGCCCATATTGACCACGGTAAGTCCACATTAGCCGATCGGTTTCTTTTGCTCACCAAAGCCATCTCTGAAAGAGAATTTCACGCCCAATTCCTGGATGATATGGATCTGGAGCGTGAGCGCGGCATTACAATCAAATCGCGTGCTGTGAGAATCAATTACAAAGGTTACCAGTTAAATTTTATTGACACGCCAGGTCATGTCGATTTTACTTACGAAGTCTCGAAGAGTTTAGCCGCATGTGAAGGCGTTATTTTGCTGGTGGATGCCGCACAGGGGATCGAAGCGCAGACAATGACTAATTTGCATTTAGCCATGGAGCAAAACCTCACCATCATCCCTGTAATGACAAAAATTGATTTACCAAGCGCAGAGCCGGTAAAAGTCAAAAATGAAATCTGCAGCGTCTTATTGATTGATGAGCATGAAATCTTAGCGTGCAGTGCTAAAAGCGGAGAAGGCGTTTCAGGCGTGTTGGATGCCATCATTGAACGCATTCCTCAGCCTAAAGGAGATCCTGAAAATCCGCTTCAAGCACTTGTGTTCGACTCAAAATATGATACTTATCGCGGCGTGGTTACGTATTTCAGGGTGATTGATGGGAAAATAGAATTAGGTAAACCTGTCAAGTTTATGCAGACAAATCAGACCTATCTGGTTGAAAGTCTTGGCGTTTTTACGCCGCACGAAAAACCCATTGATCGCCTGGGACCGGGAGAAGTCGGATTTTTTTCAGGCAATATTAAAGAAGTATCCCATGTGCAAGTCGGTGATACGATTACCACCCCGGAACGCCCGTGCCAAAAACCACTGCCAGGCTACAAAGAAGTAAAGCCCATGGTGTTTTGCGGCTTATATCCTGTCAACGCTAAAGATTTTATTACACTCAGAGAAGCGCTTGAGAAATTGAAACTGAACGACTCTTCTTTTTCGTTTGAACCCGAAACTTCTTCCTCGCTTGGGCTGGGATTTAGGAGCGGATTTTTAGGTTTGCTGCACATGGATATTATTCGAGAACGATTGGAGCGTGAATTTAATTTAGATTTGCTTGTAACGGCCCCTAACGTGGTTTGCCGAATCGTAAAAACCAATCACGAAGTTTTGTTTTTAGATAACCCGACTAAAATGCCGCCAATGCAAAATATAGAAGTGATTGAAGAGCCTTACATCAAAGCTCATATTGTGATTCCAGGCAGTTCGCTGGGTGCTGTTATGCAGCTTTGTCAGGAAAGACGCGGACAGTATTTAAGCACCGAATATATCGATCCAACGCGGGCTATTTTGGTTTACGATCTGCCTTTTTCAGAGGTGTTGGTCGATTTTTACGATAAAATTAAATCGATTACCAGCGGCTATGGTTCCTTAAATTATGAATTTATCGGTTATCAACCTTCCGACATCATTAAAATGGATATTTTGATTAATGGCGATCCGGTCGATTCATTATCCATCATCACACACCGTGACAAATCCTATTACAAAGGCAAAGCCGTAGCGGAGAAATTAAAGGAAGTGGTACCGCGTCAATTGTTTGAAGTTGTCATTCAGGCTGCGATTGGGTCAAAGATTATTGCAAAATCTGTTGTGAAACCGCTTGGGAAAAATGTGACAGCTAAATGTTATGGGGGTGATATTACCCGCAAGCGAAAGTTATGGGAGAAGCAGAAAGAGGGAAAGAAAAAAATGAAACGAATCGGCAAGATTGATTTGCCTCAAGAGGCTTTTATGTCCATTTTAAAACTCGACTAAGGATTTTATGACTATCTATATTCCCGTCATTATTATTGCCATTCTAATTATTTATCGGCGCACCATTTGGAACGATCTTGTTTTTTTAAAACAAGATCCAAAAGCGTGGACTTTTCACAAGTGGAAAGAGTGGGGCGAACCATTTGTTGTTGCCGTCATTCTAGCGGTTATTATCCGCACTTTTATCATCGGTCCCTACAAAATCCCAACCGGATCAATGCGGCCGACTTTAATCGAAGGCGACCGCATTTTTGTCGAAAAAGTAACATATCGTTTTCATGATATGAAGCGGGGCGATGTCATCGTATTTAAATACCCGCTTGATTCCAAGAAAGATTTTGTTAAGCGCTTGATTGCATTTGGCGGTGAAGAAGCAAAGATTAAGGACGGACAAGTTTATATCAATGATGTTCTGATAGATAGCAACGAAAGTATCCAGAAAAATTATTACTACAATCGCAATGACTGGCAATATGGCAAAGAGGGGATGGCTATCCGAGTGCCGGATGACTCGCTCTTTGTCCTCGGTGATAACAGTGCTCATTCGAGCGACAGTCGCAACTGGGGATTTGTGAAGAAACGAGACGTGATTGGAAGAGCGGTTGTCATTTGGTGGCCGCCGAACAGAATCGGAAAAATTCACTAAAAATATGAAGAAAAGTACTAAGTTTTTGATTGATTCTGCCGTTATAAACTTACACGGGAATTTTCTATGTTACAACATGAACTGTTTAATGAAAGTCAAGCTGGTTTACAAGGCAAAAGAGTTACTTCATTCTTTTCAGAGAACAAACTGGTTATTGGCTTTGATAAGGTTATTCTGTTATCCATCGGCTGTCTGATTCTGTTTGTGCTTGTATACTCATTTGGTTTTGAGCGGGGGCGAAGAGCGGCAGAGCATCACTTTAAGGCTTTAACGGGTAACGTTGAGACCATTCCTTTAATGAAGGCGCCACAGCCTACGGTAGCAACCCCAAGTGAAACTTTACCCATTCGCCAGGAAACATTAAGTGATGAAGCTGTTAATCAGCGCAGTGTTGACGCCATCCGGATGACGATCAAATCAACTGCGCCAGCCGAAATAACCCCCAATACGGGCAAGTACACCATTCAGGTTGCAACCATTTTAAGCCGTGAAAAAGCAGACAAAGAAATTGACCGGTTAAAACGTAAAGGTTTTGAAGCATTTGTTATTGAGCGGGGACGGTTCTTTGAGGTGTGCATTGGATCATATCCCTCACTCACCCAAGCCAAATCTCTTCTGCGGCAATTCCACCACGAAGGCCCGTATTTCGATGCTTTTCTCAGACCAAATCCCAATTATATGGGCTAGGTTCTTTCCGTAAGTTATTTATTTTAAAATAGTTATGTCATTTTTGAGGGAAGATAAGAATTTACTGAAAGTCGTAATTTACCTAGCTAAAATTGATGTTAACCGCTATAATAACCACACTTTTTCGGATTGTAATGTTCATTAGTTCTAAGGAGTCATTATGTCGCAACATCCAAGTTTAAGGGTCTCGAGCGTTGGCGCTAAACACCGAAATGTTTTCAAGAGACATGAAAAAATAAAAAAACTGCAAGAAAACGAAAATTGGTTAGAGCATAAAACTGCTTTTAAATTACCGAAAATTAAATCGGTCAAAGTGAAGGTTAAGAAAATCAAAGCAGAAAAAGCTGAAGGAGCTGAAGGCGAAGCCACAGCACCGGCAGCGGCTAAACCAGCGGCAGAAGAAAAGAAAGCCAAGTAACCGGACGGACTAGGTGTGAAGGTGAATATTCGGGCGTATCAACCAGAGGATGATGGTGCCATTCAAGGCTTAATTGCGGACATCATGGATAAAGAATTTCCGCAGACCAAAGCGGCTTATCCCATGGATGATTTAACTCATATTTCCACGGTGTACGGCGGTCCGGGAGATGCTTTTTTTGTAGCGGTTGACCACCACCAAATTGTTGGAACGGTTGCCGTCAAACACGAAGATAAAAGGGTGGCGCTTTTGAGACGTATTTTTGTTGCACCAACTCACCGAAACCAAAAGTTAGGCATCGGTCTCATTGAAAAAGCCATTCAATTCTGTAAAGATAACGGCTATCAGGAACTCGTTTTCAGGACCTCAAGTAAAATGGATCGGGCGATCCGGCTCTGTCAGAAAAAAAATTTTCAGCAGCGTGCCAGCCTTGAAATTGGCGGATTGGAACTTTTGAAATTCGTGCTTTTCTTAGGGAACGGCGAAGCAAAATCATAATCAGAAGCAGGTGATTTATTCATGTGGTTTATTTTTAAGAAAAAGAACAGTAATGCTCCCTTAAAAACATTAAACGAGCAGGAAATACAAGAAAAGTTGTATGGCAGGTACCATCAGAAACAAAAGGCAAGCAATCATTTTGGCACGCTTGGGAGTTCTGATGAGACGTTGACGTTATCCGCTGATAATCAAATTAATCTGCAAACAAAAAAAGAAAATAAAACACGTCCCGCCAATACGGCTGTTCTTGACTTGCCGAAGGTTGCCAAAGCTGAAACGCCGCCCAGCCATAAAACGTATTCAATCCCGTTGGCACCCACTCCCATTAAAACAACCCCAAACCTGTGGGGTTATGTGCGAGATTTGACCAACCGGATTTTTTCGCTCTTCTCGTGGCGTTATACAGTCGCCGCAATGATTTTGCTTGCCGGCATTGGCTTATTAAGCCTGATTCCTTGGGACAAATTTAAATCCCGTGAAATGCCGCCTCCTGTGATTCAGCGTGACCGCGCAGTTCTCAGGACGCCTATCCCGCAAGAAACGCAGACGCCGGCTGTTGTTACCAAAATACCTGCCACTGCGGAAAATCCTGATAAAAAAGCAACCGCAGAAGAAAGTGCACAGGGAAGTAAGGTAGAAGAAAAAGCACAACAAACTATTTCCACGGAGACCGAAAAACAGGCAATCTCTGAGGCTCAAGGAAAAAACATGGGCGAACCTCCGGTTTCTGACGTTTCTTCTGCCGCAGCGACTCAGAAATCCTACACCATACAAGTTTGTACTTATGTGCAGGAAGCAGATGCTAAAATGCTTGTCGAAAAACTGGAGACTGAGAATCTTCCGGCTTTTTATCAAGAATCGGGGAATACTTCAGGCGCCAGCGCAGGCCGGCAGTTTTACGTTGTGTTTTTGGGAAAAGACAAAGGATATTCTGAAGCAAAAGAACGATTAGCCGCGTTTAAGAAGCTTTCTGTTTCGAAAGATTTTTCCGACGCATTCATTCGAAGGTTATAGTTATGTGGCAGGGATTTGAAGGGCGTCAATTTCCTCGTATCCAAACCGATTGCCGAATCTACATTACCAAAGATACGCATCATCAGCCCATCACGGCACGCACAGAGAATATTGGCGCAGGCGGGATTTGCGTTTTGCTGGATGAACCGCTTCCCAAACTGAGCATGGTCAATGTGAAATTAGACATCGATGACGGCGGACAACCCATTTCATGTGTGGCGCAGGTAGTTTGGACAGTTGAGCGGAAGGAATTTAATGCCAAAAAGAAACTGCACGATATCGGTATGTCCTTCATTGATCTAGACGACGCTTCTAAACGACGAATTGAAGAAATTATCAAGACAACAACCAATTAATTCAGCGCACCATGCCCAGTGAATGCTCCTTTGATATTGTTTCCGAAGTCAATCTCCAAGAAATTGATAATGCTGTCAATCAAGCGATGAAAGAGTTGAAAAATCGTTTTGACTTTAAAGGGAGCAAGAGCGAAATCACCTTTAATCGGAATGAAAAAAAGCTATCAATATTGGCCGATGACGAATTAAAGTTGAAGAGTTTGAAAGATGTTCTCAGCACGCGCTTGGCTAAACGGTCAGTTTCAATGAAAGTACTGCAATACGGAAGTGAAGAAAAAGCTTTGGACGGCATGGTCCGCCAGAGCGCTGAGATCATTCAGGGGATTCCTCAGGAGAAGGCGAAAGAACTGGTTCGCATGATCAAAGACATGAAGTTAAAAGTCCAGCCAAGTATCCAAGGCGAAAAAATTCGTGTTAGCGGTAAGAATAAAGATGATTTACAGGTCGTTATGCAAATGGTTAAAAGCGCTAATTTGTCTATTGCAATTCAGTTTGATAACTTAAGAAGCTAAATTTTTTTTATCTTATTTATGTATAATAATTATATTCATAATAATTTTAAATAATATAATTTATTATTTTATCTGTAAAAATGAGATCGGAAGGCAATAAAAAAAAGTTTTATAAAACCTCTTATTAACTAAAAAAAACCGCTCATCTATTGTATTACCTGAAGGCTATGCTATACTCAAAATAACAGCAGCAACAAAAAGTTTTTGAAAATCATATCAATCTATCATCACAATTGCCGTTACATTAACAGCAAGGTTAGAGGAGAAACCAAACATGGATAAAGAACGAAGGCGCTTTAAACGGTTCGATGCTTTTATGAGTGTGAAGTGCGGTTTACCAAAAGCAACCGAAAAAGAATTAGCGCTCAGTCTCACGAAAGATATTTCTCGTGAAGGTTTGTGTGTTAACTCTAATACCAGCTTCAGTCACGGCAGTGTTGTGAATCTTGAAATTAATCTCCCGGATGACCCGCGTCCTATCCGTTCTTCGGGCAAAGTAGTTTGGTCGAAAATATCGAGCCAAGAAGAAGGGATTGATTACGGTATTCAGTTTGTCAACATTGACCCGATTGATAAATTTAGGGTGCTGGATTTTGCCTACAATCATTGGCTTGAAACCAAAGTCAATGACTTTGCTGATCCTGAAGATGTTACAAAATTGAATTAAGCCTTCACTAACCGTTTCCATCAGGTAAGTTTTCCACCTTATTTAGTTATATTTCTACGTTAAACAGCCGATAATCATATCAAGATAACTAATTGATCTTGAGGATGAAATGGCTTGGTTTAATTTCTTACGAAAAACTCAGACAAAAACAGATTACGAAATTAGTCTGTTCCCCATATTTTCTGAATTAACACCCGCCGAAATTAACGTTGTTCAATCAAAAGTTCGTTTGGTTGAATTTAAAAAAGGCGAGACGATTTATAATAAGGGAGAAGAATCGGACGGATTTTATTTGATCCTAAGAGGCCGCATTGTTATTTTGAAAAGCGACCGGCAGGTCATTAACCATCTTCATGCAGGCGACCATTTTGGCGAAACATCGCTCTTGGCAGGACGTCCGCACAGTGCCACAACCGAGGCTCAAAATGATTCAATCCTGCTTAAAATTGCCAAAAAAGATTTCCTTCTCCTCTTAAAAGAAATTCCGTCGCTCAGTTTAAACATTAGTCGAACGTTAGGAAGTCGTTTGACAGGCACCCTGGATGACCGGACGTTATCAGGCGAGTCAAAAATCATCACTTTTTATCATTCTGTGCCAGGGATCGGAAACTCCACTTTTGCAATCCACCTAGCGGCTGCTCTGAAACGGGAAACGCAAAAAAAAGTTATTTTCCTGGATTTTACTTCTCTGTCAGATAAACGAAACGGTAATCAGCCTTTTAAACGTGCCAAGCATTTTCAATTATCCGATTTTGAAGTAACTAATACCCACAAAATCGAACAAGCCATTGTGAAAGACCAGGCTAATTTTCATGTTTTCAAATTGGGCGACGAGCGAATCGAAAAAGACATCGAAAAAGATTTACCGCGGCTCATTTCATATTTTTTAAGCCATTACCATTTCATTTTAATTGACTTGCCCGTCATTGTGAATCCGCTGGTCCGAAAAGCCATTCAGCAGGCGGACATTCTTTATTTTCTGATCGATGAAGATTTGAGAGGCGTCCGAGAGGTTATCGAAAAGATTAAAGAATTTAGATTGTCTTTTGGATTTACGGAAGATCAATTTAGGTTAATCTTGAGAGAACGGAAACAGCAGCCAAAGCTGCAGGCTTTCTACGATGAATACTCAGATGAGACCTTGCCGATATTTGCAACCTTGCCCGAAACCGAACTTTTTGATCAAAAATCTTTCACGGAGCAAAAACTGGAACAGACCGATGATGAACAGTTTTATTCCAAAACAATGCGTCATCTGGCGCGTGAGTTAGCAGGAAAGCTGGTGGGGCTGGCTTTGGGCAGCGGGGCTGCTTTTGGTTATGCCCATGTTGGCGTGTTAAAAGTTTTGGAAGAAGAGGGGATTAAAGTTGATATGATTTCGGGCTCTAGCATCGGTGCAATTATCGGCGGCATGTGGGCAGCGGGTATACCGGCAAAGCAGTTGATTGAAATTCTTTCAACGCTTGACCGAAAAACAACTTTTTTCAAACTATTCGGTTTTAGAGATTTATCAGCGGCTCATAAAGGATTTTTCAAAGGCGACCAAGTAGTCCGGTTCTTAAAACACTACTTAAAAGGCATTACGTTTCGTGATCTTAAAATCCCTACTAAAATTATCGCAACCAATTTGGCAACGGGTGCGCCGATATTGTTTGATGACGGCCCGCTTGTGACAGCTATTCGAGCCAGCATTTCAATTCCCGGAATTTTCAGGCCGCTCGCGATTGACAATAAATATTTAATTGATGGCGGGATTGCCGAACCGCTGCCGGTCCAGGTTTTGAATCGGTTTGGTGCTAAGAAGATTATCGCCGTCAACGTCCTCCAATCACCTGATGATCACTACCGCCGGAGCGTTCGAATTGAAGAAAAAAATAAAAAACTGGATGAAAGTATGAAAAAGCGAAATGCCCTCATCCGTACTTTTTATCACGAGCGTACCAAATTTATTAATAGACAAAGCGCTAACATTTTTAACGTTTTGATGAAGACCATTCAATTCATGGAATTTATCATGGCGAATGCCGCTGCCGAGCAAGCTGATATTACCCTTAATCCGGTTGTAACGGATGCGCACTGGGCGGAATTTTTTACGCATCGGAAATTTATTCACCGCGGAGAAGAAGAGGCGCGCCGCTGGCTGGATGACATTAAGGAACTTGTTAATGAATAAAAAGTTAAAATTAGGTGGTTTGACGGACGAAAATCACTATGTTAGACTTTGACCGTGGCAACCCCTAAAAACAAGAAAGGTTCATATTTATGAAATCAGTTGTCATTGTAGACGGGGTTAGAACTCCGCAAGGAATACTCGGCGGTGCGCTGAAGTCATTTACCAACCAAAAACTGGGTGAAATTGTTACCCGCGCTCTCCTCGAACGCACAAAAGTCAAACCGGAGCAGATCGAAGAAGTTATATTCGGCTGCGTTGGACAAGCCAGCGATGCGGCCAATGTGGCCCGTGTTATTAGCCTCATGGCAGGAATCCCGCACTCGGTGACAGCCTTTACGGTTGCGCGGAATTGTGCTTCCGGGCTTCAGGCCATTGTGTCAGCTTATCAAATGATTACGGGCGGCGAAGCGGATATCATTATCGCCGGCGGTGCGGAATGCATGTCGATGGCGCCCTATGTGAATCGCGATCTTCGGTTCGGTAAAAAATTAAGACATTCCACCATGATAGATTCGTTATGGGAAGGGTTAACAGACCCTGTCTGTAAGATGATCATGGGAGAAACAGCAGAAAATTTAGTGGATGAGTTTAAAATTTCACGAAAAGATCAAGATGCATTTGCGATGATTTCTCATCAACGGGCTTTTCGAGCGACACGGGAAGGTAAATTTAAAGATGAAATTATCAAAGTCATAATTCCAAAAAAAGCAGCCGGAAAAGAAATGCCGCCCGAGACATTCACCGAAGACGAGGGTATTAACATGGCATTAACTGAGCAGATATTATCGCAATACCCGACGATCTTCAAAGAAAATGGATCTGTCACGCCGGGGAATTCATGTCCCATTTCGGATGGCGCAGCGGCTGTGTTGGTGATGAGTGAAGAAAAAGCAAAAGAACTGGGATTAAAACCGCTTGGTTATATTCGGAGTTACGCCTTTGCAGGTGTTGAACCGGAACGGATGGGAATCGGGCCTACCTGCGCGGTCCCTAAGGCTTTAAAAAAAGCAGGTTTATCACTCAAAGATATCCAGTTAATGGAGTTGAACGAGGCGTTTGCCGCGCAATTTATCGCTTGCGAGCAAGTAATGAAGTTTGATCGGAACATCGCGAACGTCAACGGCGGCGCCATTGCCTTGGGCCACCCAGTAGGGGCCACAGGCGCACGAATCACGGTGACGCTTTTGCACGAAATGAAACGGCGTAATTTAAATTTAGGACTGGCAACCATGTGTGTTGGCGGCGGACAAGGCGGCGCAATTATTATGGAGAGGAAGTAATCATGTATATCTACAAGGCGGGCGTGATTGGCGCCGGTGCGATGGGGGCAGAAATTGCACAGGTCATTTCCTATGCAGGATTGCCGGTGGTTTTAAAAGATGTGAACCAAGAATTGGTTGACAAGGGAATTGCTAAGATACGGGCTATTTATGACGGGCGCGTCAAAAAAGGAAAAATGTCGCCGGAAGATGCCGAAAAAAAAATTGCGCTTGTTATTCCATCCACAGACAACAATAGTTTTAAAGATGTGGACATCGTCATTGAAGCTGTGCCCGAGAAAATGGCCATCAAGCAAAAGGTTTTTCAAGAAGTTCAGGATATCGTACCTGAAACGGCCATTTTAGCGACAAACACCTCAGCGTTGTCGATTTCTGAATTGGGATCGGCGACGAAACGGCCTGGCCGAGTCGTGGGCATGCATTTTTTCTATCCTGCGCATGTTATGAAGCTGATCGAAGTCATTCCCGGCTTAGCCACCGAAGAAGAGGTGGCGGCAGATGTTATGACATTCTCTGAAACATTGCGCAAGATTCCCGTCAAAGTAAATGAGTGCGCTGGTTTCTTAGTCAACCGGCTCTTAATGCCCTATCTCAACGAAGCTGCTTTCTGTCTACAAGAAGGGGCAGCAACTGTAGAAGAGATCGATCAAGCCGCTGTCGCGTTCGGTTTACCAATGGGTCCATTTACATTGGTAGATAATTTGGGCTTGGACATTTGCTATGATGTTGTGCAGGTCTTGCTCAATTCATACGGCAGCCGGATGAAACCTGCGGAATTGTGGATGCATTTCTATGAAGCCAAACGATTTGGCCGGAAAACAGGAGGCGGTTTTTACCCATATGAAGATACGGATACAAGCAAGATCAAAGCGCTCATTTCAAAAGCACAGGCAACATCGCCTAAGAAAAATACAAAATTCAGTATTGAGCGATTAATCTATCCAATGGTCAATGAAGCGATCATGTGTGTCGAAGAGCATGTTTCGACAGCGGCTGATGTCGATTTAGCCATGCTGGCAGGTGTAGGCTTCCCACAAGAGAAAGAGGGAATTCTGCATTATGCGGATGCGACCGGTTTAGACAAAGTGTTGGCCGAGTTGATGGCCCTACATGAAACTCATGGTGATCGATTCTGGCCTGCAACAAGTTTGCGCCGCTATGTTGCTGCCAAATTTTTGGGTAAAAAAGCAAGCCGCGGTTTCTTTGAATACAGCACATAACCAAAAGGTGATTTATGGGGGATGACGGAAAAAAAGTAAAATTCAAGCTGGATGAAAATGTGGGTATCATTACGATCGATAGACCGCCTGTCAATGCGTTAAGCAGTGAAGTGATGCAGCAACTCAATGAAACGCTTGAAAAATGTTTAAGCGATTCAAATGTTAAAGTGATGGTTATTACGGGCGCCGGATCGTTTGCATTTGTGGCAGGTGCCGATGTAAAAGAAATTAATGGCATTTCGGATGCCAAAGAAGGTGCTCGATTAGCAAGTGAAGGGCAGGCTATTTTAAAGAAGATTGAAAGTTCAAAAAAACCGGTAATCGCTGCTATTAATGCGGTTTGCCTGGGCGGCGGGAACGAATTGGCGCTGGCTTGTCATCTCCGCATCGCATCAGACCGAGCAAAATTTGGCCAGCCCGAGATTAATTTAGGCATCATTCCCGGATTTGGCGGGACGCAAAGACTCACAAGGCTTTGCGGGATTGCTAAGGCCCGCGAGCTTTGCTTAACGGGTGATATGGTAACCGCACAAGAAGCGCTTCGAATCGGGCTGATAAATAAAATGGTACCGGACAGTGAGGTGCTAAAACAATCTGTCGGGTTAGCAAAGAAAATTGCAAAGAAAGGACAGCGAGCAGTTCAACTGGTCCAGCAAGTGATTACGGAGGGATTTTCAAAAACCTTGGATGAGGGCTTGGCATTGGAAGCACAGTTGTTTGGCGAGGTTTGCACCACCCAAGATAAAAAAGAAGGTGTACAAGCATTTTTAGAAAAAAGACAACCTAATTTTACTGATTCCTAAGAAAAGGCAGGGTGTTTTACCGCATGAGGCAACAAGCAAAATTTGAAATTTTTTTCATCATTTGTTTTGCAATGATCAGTTTAGGAGCCGGGCAAGAATTTCAATGGCCTTGGCAAAAAAAGCAGGCAAAACAAGAAGAAAAGAAATTACTGGTTCAGCATACCGCACGAACCCTATCGGATCAAAATGCGCAGCCGGAGGAACCAAAAGAAAAAGAGTCTGTTCGTTCTGAGAAAGAAGAAACAGCCGTACAGGTAAATCCGATCGCAGCAGCGCGGCCTGTCGCGGCAATCCCAAAGCCGCCGCCCACACGACCCATTTTTGATTCGCCTGAACAGGAAATCAGTAAAATTCAGGACGACTTAAGTCATTTAACGAAACAGTCACAAGCCATTCAAGCTCAGGGGATAGCAGACCGGCAAAAGCTTCAATCCATCATGGAGAAAGTGCGGATTCAGCAGAAATTGCTTAAGAACTTGCAGCCGCCGACTGCGCAATTAAAAACACCAACCAGCAGCGCTGAGGAAGTATTGCGCAACACAAAAGTAAGATTGATTGCGGAGGATGTGAAAAAAACGCAGGCAGATTTGGAGCGAGTCGCAACGATCACACCAATCCGAACCAAAAACGTTCAACCCATCGTAGCAAAAAAGATTCAAACACACTAGCGTTATCAGAATGCGATGACAATCTTCCCAAGTGTCCCCCGCATGTTTCTGGCGAAAGCCAATCATTTAGCGAAACAAACTATCTTTAAATATAAACATCAAGGCCAATACCAAGATATCACCTGGTTTGAAGCGAGGGAACAAGTTGCCTTAGCCGCGTTAGGATTAAAGACGTTAGGAATTGGAGCAGGTGAGCGGGTCGCTATTTTGTCTGAAAATCGACCCGAATGGGCGATGGCCGATTTGGCAATTCTAGGGCTAGGTGCAAGCGATGTTCCGATTTACGCGACTTCCTCACCCGAAGAGGTAGCTTATGTCGTTCGTCATGCTGCTGCGAAAGCTATTTTTGTATCTAATGACGAACAATTACAAAAAATTATCCCGCAATTAAGCGAACTTCCCAGCTTGAAAACAATTATTATCTTTGAGGATGATGCCAATCGAGCGCCTCAAGTCTTTTCTTGGCTTGCTTTGCAGCAATTGGTCAAAGTGAGTGCTTCAGAAGCATTAAATGCTTTTGAGGATGAAGTCAAAAATGTGAAGTGTGATGATTTGGCCACCATTATTTACACGTCCGGAACAACCGGTCCGCCTAAAGGCGTGATGCTCACACATCAAAATTTCTTGATTAATTGTGAAGACGCAAAAGAAGCCATCCGATTGGGCCGAAATGACCAAACCTTGTCGTTTCTGCCCCTAAGCCATGTCTTTGAACGAATGGCCGGTTTTTATTTTCCTTTGATGGTAGGAGCGCCGATCGCATATGCAGAGAGTATGAACACGGTTCCGGAAAACTTGCTAGAAGTCAAGCCGACCATGGCGTGTGCCGTACCGCGCTTTTACGAAAAAATTTATCAAAAAATCATGACATCCGTCGAGCAGAGCACGCCTATCAAGAAAAAACTGATCAAATGGGCACTCACTGTTGGCTATGCCACCATTCCGTATCGCCTGAAGCGGTTAACGATGCCATCTTGGCTTTATTGTCAATATCAGATAGCCAGATTACTTGTTTTCAAGAAATTGAAGAAAAGTCTGGGAGGGCGCCTCACCCAATTTATTTCGGGAGGAGCGGCACTCCCCCGGTATCTGGGCGAATTTTTCTACGCAGCTGGCATCATGATTTTGGAGGGCTATGGATTGACCGAGACATCACCCGTTATTGCAGTGAATAGAGAGCAGCAATTAAAATTTGGGACTGTCGGGATACCGTTTCAGCATGTTGATGTCCGGATTGATTCGGAAACTAAAGAAATCTGTGTCCGCGGTCCCAGTGTCATGAGAGGTTATTACAAAAATGAAGCGGCAACGCAAGAAGTTATCCGCGATGGCTGGTTCCACACCGGAGACATTGGCTGCTTGGATGAAGAGGGTTTTCTTACCATTACTGACCGGATGAAAGATATCATTGTCACCTCAGGCGGCAAAAATATTTCGCCTCAAAACATTGAGAATACCATTTTAAAAAGTTCTTTTATTCAGCAAATGGTGGTGCTTGGGGATGGCCGCAACTATCTTGTTGCGCTCATTGTCCCTGATTTTACGGCCGTACAAGATTATTTGAAATTGGCACACTTATCTAAAGAACAAATCATTAAAGAGGAGAGGGTCAACAAACTGATCCAAGAAGAGATAACACGGCTCACCAAGACTTCTGCCGGTTACGAACAGATAAAATATTTTAGATTACTGCTTTCTGAATTCACACAAACGAGCGGCGAATTGACGCCCACTCTTAAAGTAAAACGAAAAATAGTTCAGAAGAAATATGCGTCTTTAATTGATGAGATGTACCAGACGGGCGCACAATGGAAATCGTGATGGGAAAGCGAGAAGGATTTTTTAATGCGCCTGACGGAACCGAGTTGTTTTACCAAACTTGGGAAAGAGATGCCGAATATGCCTGTTTGGTGTTTCATGGGTTTGGCGAACATTCCGGCCGTTACGCTCGATTGGTCAGTGCGCTTTCTGACCTTCCCATTTCATATTACGCCATGGATGTGCGCGGCCAAGGACGATCAGGCGGTGAACGTGTTTATGTGGAATCATTTTCGCAATTTATCGAAGATGCGCAATGTTTCCTGGATTATTTAACTGCCGACACTGAATTCAAACGGAAAAAACTGATTTTGTTTGGTCATAGCCTGGGCGGCGCAATTGCGCTACAATGGTTAAGTCAGAAAGCCAATCCTTGGATAGGTTTTGTTGCAACATCACCATGTTTTCAAGTCTATGGCATTTCATGGACCAAGCCGGCCAGAGGCTTGGTAAGGAAACTTAACCAAATATATCCGCATGCGGTGATAACAAATCCCGTGAAACCACGATTTTTATTTAAAAATGAGCAGCTGATGCGCGACTATTTAAAAGACCCATTGATTCAAAGGAAAATTACGATTCACATGGCGGATGAAATTATACGGGCTTGTGAATCCATTCAGTCTATGTCTTTCAATCTCAATGTACCGATGTTTTTTCTGGCCAGCGGGAATGATCGAATCGTTTCTTTGTCAGCGACACGCCATGTTTATGAAAAGACAGCGGCGCCGATTAAACGTCTATATATTTATCCGGAGCTATACCACGAAATTTTAAATGAAGAACAAAATAATGAGGTCGTGAGAGATCTGAAACAATGCTTTCAAACAATTTTAGGAGGTGGTTATGAAAACAATTAAAGCGCTGACACTTTGCGTATTAGCACTCATGATTTTGTCTGCCTGCGGGGAAACCGTACGGGGAATCGGCCGCGACATGTCGCGTATTGCGCATGGAACAAAAACTATTTTTGTTAGCGAGTAATAAGTCACAGGACCATGAAACGAATTCTCCCGGCAATCATCGCTTTATCCATTGTATTCAATGGGTGCGCTCAATATAAACGTCCGCCTTTGTTGATTAAGGTGCCTGAATATTACCAAAACTATTCACAGGCAGAGGAGTTATCGGTGGCGGTAGAACCTTATTTCAAGGAAGAAAAAGCGGTTTACCTTTTTAATAACCATCCATTAAAAAAGGGAATTTTACCCATTCTTTTAATTGCTTTTAATTACGGTGATCATGCATACGACATGTCTAAGGTGACTATTAGCATCATCCGAGACGATGGTTTTGAATATCAGCCCATGGTGCCTAAGAGGGTGGCGCGTGAAGTGTTAAAGAACACCCCCTTGCGTATGATCGGATGGGGATTTGCGGGGTTAATTGTCTTGAGCATACCGCTCTCCATGATGGCGGGAATCGACTCTTATCGGGCTAATAAAAACACAAAAGACGCCGTTTTGAATGAATCGATGAAAGTGAACCGGATTGATCCCAAGGAAGTGGTGGATGGTTTTTATTTTTTTAGGATCGCGGACAAAAGCAGGGAAGTAAAGGAAATATCGCAGCACCAATATCAAATCAAGATTACAGGGGTTGTCAATCAAAGCACTTTAAAAACATACGAGTTTGTATTGGGGTTGAATTAATAAAGGTGTTTTATGTCAGAGAAAGGTTTACATGTTTCGATTCCGGCATTTTATTTTGACAGGGAAAAACTGCTTCAATTAGCAAGAGATAATCACAACACTTTTACCCATGCTAATCCATTTCCGCACATTGTGTTTGACAATTTCATTCCCGTTGAACTTATCTCATTGTTAGCGGATGAATTTCCGCGTGTTGAAGAAGGTAAATGGACATTTTGGGGGCCTGGCGACACCATTCAGACGAAGCGGCAATTTGAGAAATTTGGCACATCGGATGAGACCCAATTTGGGCCATTTACACGGCATTTTATGATGCAATTAAATTCTGACACATTTTTGAGATTTTTGCAGATATTAGCAGGGATAGAGCACTTGATTCCCGACCCCAGTTTCAACCGATGCGGGATGCACTCAACTGGAATGGGAGGAAAATTGATGATTCATACCGATCAAAATCGGTACCCAATTGAAGGCCGTTTCCATCAAATTCTAAATGCGATTTTCTTTATTAATCCAGATTGGAGAGAAGATTATGGTGGTCATTTGGAGTTGTGGAACAAAGATCTCAGCAAGTGTGAAGCCAGCATACTTCCGATCGCTAATCGATTAGTTATCTTTGAAACTGGACGTTTTTCGTTTCATGGACATCCGAACCCAGTTACCTGCCCGCCGCATCGAAGACGCAATTCATTGGCGGTTTACTATTATATGTGGGACCGTCCAGAAGATGGGCGATATCAGGGTTATCAAGAAGGTGTTAACTGGTATGCAGTACGTCCCGAAGAGAAGCTTGTCGGAAAGTGGATTAAACTGAAGCGCATTATCAAGAAATTTGTTCCCCCTATTTTAATGCAGGTCTACGACAAAATCATAGGGAAAAAATAGTTTTAGCACACATTTTTGATATAATACTGCTTCTTTATTTGGGCCGGTAGTTCAGTTGGGAGAACGCCACATTCGCATTGTGGAGGTCAGGGGTTCAACTCCCCTCCGGTCCAGTTAATTCTTTATCATTTGTTCGAAAAAGTTTAGATATTCCTGTGCGCGTTGTTTCGAGTCATAACCCGAAAGCACAAAATACCTTACACGCTGTGCATATTGCAAGCGAAATTCTTTTTCATTAACAAAGTGCTCAATCGCAGCACACCAGTTTTGCGGTTTATTTTCAACCGCAATACACGCATTTTGTTTGGCGATAAATTCAAAAATACCGACCTTACTGCAAATCGCAGGAACCCCAAAAAACCCTGCTTCAATTACTTTCAATTCGGATTTACAACGATTAAAGCGTGTATCAGCTAATAATGCCAGATTACCATTTAAAAGCCGAATTAAAGCAGGAAACTCCTGCCACGGGATGTTTTGAGTAAAAGCAATATTAGTGGCTTTTAAATTGGAAAGGGGCCCCTTTGGAGAGGTGCCGATAAGTAAAAAGGAGACTTTCTTATGAAGCGGATTCGGAAGCGCTTGGTAAATAGAATGAAACAATTCAAGATCAACTTGTTGTGCGTGTCCGGCAACCCATCCAAGAACGATGCGTTTTTCATTTTGCCATCGTGTGATTTGTTTAGCTGCTGAATGTGCCGCCAAAGATTTAATTTGAGCGCTCTGGTAACGATTAAAATCAATCGCATTGGGTATAACATAACAGGATGAATTAAAAGGACGCAATTCATTAGCGAGTTGGGCTGTGGTTGTGGAAACAAAATGAGATTGCTTTAGAAGTTCGGGGAGTAACGTTGAGTCAACGCCGGTGGGATATTCATTTTCATCAAGAAAAATAAAATCATCCAGATCGACACCCGTTTTCTTTCGCTTCGCCGAGTAGGTGAATAAGTTTTCGATTTTTTTCTGAAAAAATCCTGTCGGTAGATGGAGTTTCTTTAAATACCATAAAGCTTGCGGAATTCGTTGGAAAATAACAATGTTAGCCCAATCAATATCCTTCTCTGATAGAAAATAGATTAATTTTACTTTTGTAGAGATTCTAATGTCAGCGATGGAGCGAGCTGGTTGGTAAGTCCTAAGCCGGCATGAGGCGGTGGACTCTGTTTGATAGGTGACGAATAGTATCTTTGTCATGGCTGGATTGATTGATAGATGGCGTTTAGACGTTCTTTAATGAGCATGCCGACTCGCGATGAATTGTAATAGGTTTCGATGAATTTTGCTCCATAGGAGGCTTTTTCCTTTGCTTTATCGTAATGATCATAAACAAACCGCATTAACTCTGCTGCATGTCTAAGATCCGGGTCTGCCCATAAAAACCCTTCAGGATAGGGACCAATGTTTTTCTTTAATGGAACCAACTTATATTTAACCAAATAAGCATTATCATCATGTGTAAAATCCATATTACCAGAATAG
>Ga0210009_1000298_pt1 | contig 60431 bp, 57 predicted proteins | sample CryGeyCG2114_065_FD_185457 | JGI IMG/M metagenome (GOLD analysis project Ga0210009, IMG submission 185457) | Groundwater microbial communities from aquifer - Crystal Geyser CG12_big_fil_rev_8/21/14_0.65 (SPAdes) (version 2) | ecosystem: Environmental > Aquatic > Deep subsurface > Groundwater ...
TCAGTGAGTTGCTTAATCAAAGGGGTTAAGATGCCATCCTTGCCTGTGAGGTCTTTTCCTTCACGTAGCGCTTGAATGGCAGCATTGATATCAAAAGTAGGTGTGGTCATAAATCATCTCTTTTTGGCATCCATGCCATCGCGGCATTTGTGCATCCTTTCACATCAGACGGGGCGGTCGAGCATCCACGGACGGACTGGCTGCGAGTCGACGAGCGAATGCCATGGCAAGCCTGTGTGAGTGGATATCAGCAAATGCTAAAATCCCAACGACTGAAATAACAGGTCACCCCGTACAGTTTGCCTAAACTATTAGGTCAAAAGGTGAGCTAGGTTCAGTACGATAATCTGTTATTCAAAATAGTAAAAAGCCCTGCTTATACAGTGATGTATAGCATGGCTTTTTGAAGCGAGTTTGCATTCGCTCATCTCTTTACACTAAAACCGCATCATAGATATTCTAGTAACCGATAGCTTCGCTACCCGAGTGGCGTGGATCTGACGCGCCAAAAATCCCTTGTTCGGTCACCATAATTGATTGCGTACTGCCCATAGCGGACTGTACTTTCACTTTGTGGCCTTTGGCTTCGAGCAGGGATATGGTATCGCGGTTTAAGCTGGATTCGACCCGCAGCTCATCGGGCAGCCATTGATGATGCACCCGGGCTGCATTGCTGGCTTCGGCGATGTTTAATCCATGATCAATCACATTCATGATGATCTGCAGTGTGGTGGTGATAATGCGTGAGCCGCCCGGGCTGCCAGTGACGAGGAAAGGTTTGCCACCCTTCATCACGATAGTGGGGCTCATTGAGCTGAGTGGGCGCTTATTGCCTTCGACCGCGTTGGCATCGCCGCCAACTAAACCGTAGCCGTTTGGTACGCCGGGTTTAGCTGAGAAATCGTCCATCTCGTTATTGAGCAAAATGCCAGTTCCCTTTGCCACTAATCCTGAGCCGTAGCTGAAATTTAGGGTGTAAGTGTTTGAAACGGCATTACCCCATTTATCCACCACCGAGAAGTGAGTGGTTTGGTCGCTTTCATAGGGGGTGAGTTTACCTGGCTTGATTTCGGCGCTTGGTGTTGTTTTATTGATGGCAATTTTACTGGCGATTTTTTGGGCGTAGTCCTTACTGGTTAAGGCTTTGACGGGCACCTTATAGAAGTCGGGATCGCCTAAGTATTCGCTGCGATCGCTATAGGCTTGCTTCATGGTTTCCGTCATCAGATGGATCGTTTGGGCGGTGTTGTGGCCGAACTTATCGATGGGGAATTGCTGAAGTACATTGAGCATTTCGATGATGTGTACGCCGCCCGATGAAGGGGGCGGCATAGACACAACCTCGTAGCCACGGTATTCGCCGCGCACGGGTTCGCGTTCGACAACCTTATAATTTTTAAGATCGTCTAAGGTCATAATGCCGCCAGCTTCCTGCACTGCATTGATGAGTTTAGTGGCGGTTTCACCTTCGTAGAATCCTTTGGTGCCTTTTTCAGCGATAAGGCGTAGCGAGTGAGCGAGTTCGGGTTGTTTTAAAATATCGTCGACTTGATAGTCACTGCCGTCGGCTTTATAGAAAATCGCGGCAGTGCTTGGCCATTGGCTCATACGGCGTTTTAGGCCAGAGAGGGACACGGCCAAATCGGGGGTCACACTAATACCTTCCTGAGCCATTTTAATGGCGGGGGCAGTGACCTCAGCAAGTGTCATTGTGCCATATTTTTCAAGGGCTAAGCTCATACCCATTACCGTACCAGGGACGCCTACCGCAAGGCCGTGCTCGCGGCTCAGTTTTTCTACTGCGTCACCATTCTCGTCGAGGAAAATATCTTTTTTCGCCTTGGATGGGGCCATTTCGCGGTAATCGATGGCGATGGTTTTGTTTTCTTTGGCAATATGCACCAACATAAAACCGCCGCCACCAATATTGCCTGCCCGCGGTAAAGTGACCGCCAAGCTGAAGGCGACCGCCACGGCCGCATCGACAGCATTACCACCTTGCTTTAGGATCTCAACACCGGTGCGACTGGCGAGGGCTTCTTGGCTGGCAACCATGCCATGCTTGGCCCACACAGGTTGTGCTGTGGCCATCTGGCTGAAAATTGAAGGTTCATCGGCATAAAGCGTCGGGAAAGATAGCAGTGGTAAAGCCATGGCAATGGCGAGAATAAGAGGTCTAAACGGTCTTGTTGGACGCATATTCAATCCTGAATTTATTTTCTTATGGCTATGCAATGTGCCGAGAATTAGGCTTAATTGCAACCTCATATGTTTGCTTATCACCCTAAGGATGAGAATTTACCTAATGAAGCCGCTGATCTTGGCCTTTGCGAGTTCAATCGCTGATATTGCATCCCATGGGTGGAATGCTGTGATGGGCAAGGCGAACCCCTTCTGTCGCCACGAATTTTTGTTGGCGCTTGAACAGAGTGGCTCTGCCTGCGTTGCAACGGGTTGGATCCCTAAACATCTGTGCGTATTTGATGCCAGTGGGATTGCTAGTCTTGAGTATGCTGAGATTAACGACGATAGCATTAGCTTGAGTTCACAGGGCGCGAAGCATTTTATCGATTTGCCACTTTTAGCCGTGATGCCCCTATACCAAAAGTCCCACTCCTATGGTGAATATGTGTTCGATTGGGCATGGGCAGAGGCTTATGAGCGCCATGGCTTGGATTATTATCCCAAATGGGTGAATGCGATCCCGTTTACCCCTGTGCAAGGACGGCGGCTGGGCATTCAGCCCGAATTAGCCAATGTGGAGCAAATGCGTATAGCCGAACTCTTGCTGCTGACATTGAATCGTCAGCTTATGTTAGGGCGGGATGATATCCAGCTGTCCTCATGGCACAGTTTATTTGTGGCATCGTCACAAGCCCCCTTATTTGAGTGCTTGTCGGCTCCGATCCTTAGGCGCTTAGGCACGCAGTTCCATTGGCATAATCGCGGTTATCGGAATTTTGAGGACTTTCTGGCGGGCTTTAGCTCGCGCAAACGTAAAAATATCTTGAAGGAGCGGGCACAGTTACAGCCTTTTAATCTTAAGTTTCATTTTGTTGAAGGTGAGCAGATTAGCCCTTTGCAATGGCAAACATTTATCCAATGTTATCAATTAACGTATCTTAAGCGCTCGGGCCATCGGGGTTACTTAACCCCGGCATTTTTTCAGCAGTTGGGGGCGCAATTAGCCGAGCACATCCTACTGTTAGTGGTAGAAGATGCAAAGGGCGAGATGATAGCTGGCGCCTTGTACCTCAAAGGCGAGCATACTCAAGGGCAAAAATGCTTATACGGTCGTTATTGGGGCACGAGGGTCGAACTCGACGGCTTACACTTTGAAGCCTGCTATTACCAAGGTATTCAATATTGTATTGAACATGCGTTCCAAATGTTTGATGCGGGCGCACAGGGTGAGCATAAGGTGCTGCGCGGCTTTGAACCTGTAGAGATATATTCCTACCATAACATCGCCCATTCGGGATTTAAGGCGGCGATTGCGGATTTTGTCATACAGGAAACCGAGCAAATGCAGCAATATATAGTGCAGATGCGAGACATTCTGCCCTATAAAAAAGCGATCTAACGGATTTGTAGATCGCTTATCAAGCTATTTAACCGCGGTGCATTTAGCCTGCGGTTGTGTGGTGGATCTGGCCGATTAGCTTATGGCTAACCAAATACCTACGCCTATCATAAGGCTACCCGCAATTCGATTTAGCCAACGGATATTATCACCACGGCTTAGGAAGAGTCGCAGGCTTTTGCCGCCGCTGGCGTAGGCGAGCATGGAAGTAAACTCTGTCACCATGATAATACTCAGCAATGCGATAAGTTGGGGGGCAACGTCGCGTTCGGCATTGATAAAGGGGGGCAGCAGTGACACCATAAATGCCCAACCTTTAGGATTGGCAATGGCGGTAATAAAGCCTTGGGATATTAAGGTCACATTGCTGGCTCTGGGGTTAGTGTCGTCATCGCTTAACATGGCCATCTTGCCGCGAGCACGCCACATCTGTACGCCGATATAGCCTAAATAAATGCCGCCAACCCATTTAAAAATTTGAAATATTTCCGGATAGTTGAGCATGATGCTGGCAACGCCCATCACGGCCGCGGTGGCGACTAATGCCACACCGACGAGTTCCCCTAACATCATCCACAGGGTGCGACGTACGCCTATGCTCATCCCCAGCGTCATGGCAAGCGTCATACACATGCCCGGCGTGATAGCAACAAAGAAAAAGGTCGGGATAAACACTGCGAGTAAGGCAACATCTGGCATGGTTCGGTTCGTCTTGAGTCTGTACTAGAGGGCCGTTAGTGTAATGAAAATAGGCGATTTAGCCAATGCGTGACACTGATGTTTAGGCAAGTAACTGTAACTTAGTGTGTAAATCATGCTACAACAATCATAAGCTCACCCTATTGGATACTCGCCAAGTTGCCAGTGGTATAAATAATTGTAAAGTGATGAAGCCGTTTATACGAAACTGAGTTTTGGCGTCAGGTCTGCTGAGTTTCCCAACTTGGCCTTTCATTCGCTATAGTGATATCGGCACATTAACGGAGTTTATAGACGGATTGAAGACACTTTTATCAAGACACCTTCCTGCAAAGGAGGGTCTGTTATCGCTTATACTCGCGGCGGTTCTGTATTACGGTGTAGGTTTTATGGGGCAAACACTCTTTAGTTTGCAACCGTCAAATATCACCCTTATCTGGTTACCTTCAGGCATTGCATTAGTCATGTTGCTCATTTGGGGTTTTAGAGCCTTGGGGCTGATTTTTATCGGCAGTTTTCTACTCAATATTGAGGGCATGTTACTTCAAAATTCTATGGCCTTATCTGTGCTGCATACATCGGTGGCGGCATTAGTCGATGCCCTGGCGCCAACCTTATCTTTACTGTTACTGCGCCGTTTTTTACCCTATGGTGCCCGTAACGCTAATGATTTACTCAAATTTGTTGTACTGGCTGGGATAGTACCTATTTTATGCTCCAGCGGCCTATTATCGTGGAATTTAGTGCTGGGGCATTACATAGCGCCTTCGGCTTTTTGGGATATGGGGCAAATGTTCTTTTTCGCCGACATACTGGGTATCGTCTTGGTGTATCAGATCTATGCCGGTTGGATGGAAGTTCATGCCCTAAAGATTGAACGCAAGCGCCATATACTGCTACCTCTTATTGGCTTGCCCCTGTTTTGCATTGTGGGCGTATTGTTTGACTTGGGGTGGTTATTCTATGTTGTTCCACCGCTTTTAGTGGTTTTAGCCTTTGAAGTCACTCGCTTTTACCTCGCAATATTTAGCAGCTTATCTATGTTGTTTATGATTTTAGCGACGGCGCAAGGTGTTGGACCATTTATTAACCAAACACAAGTACAGACGAATGCAGAGATGATGGCCTTTGTATTGTCATCGGCATTGACCATTTTTGGGGTTTCACTGCAGCGGGCACAGTTGCGACGTTCTGAAAAAGATAAGCAAACGGCAGAAAAAGAAGCCCAATATGATCCCCTCTCTGGCCTGCTGAACCGACGTGCTTTTATGCCGCAACTCGCACAATTGACGACAGAAAATGCATATCAAGGTCACTGCAGTGTGGCGATGCTGGATTTGGATAACTTTAAAGCGATCAATGATACCTATGGTCACAGTGTGGGTGATAGGGTGATCCAACTGTTGGCGCAGATCATTCATAACCATTGCCGTAGCCAAGATATTGCCGCGCGTTTAGGTGGAGAGGAGTTTGCCTTAGTGTTAAAGGATATCGATGAAGCGCAAGTCTTCCCTTTGCTTGAGCGCATTCGCAGCACGTTGGCGAATATGTCCATTGCCGCAGAGGATAGTACTATTTATTGCACCGTCAGCATTGGTTGGGCGGAGCGTGGTATTGGAGCAGAGGGCGAGGCCCTATTACACTTAGCCGATAAAGCCCTGTATCAAGCAAAGGCGAAGGGAAAAAATTGCATTGTTAAATTCGAAGCGGCAACAGACCTAGTCTGAATATAGGGCTGAATCTAGGATTGCATGGCAGCGTAAGTTGAGACGAATATGCGTCAATGTATAGGGACTGTCCCGACGCTCAGGTTAACTTGCTCGAATGGGTTATGTTATTAATATAAAAAACGGTGCCAATGGCACCGTTTTTTATTTGGGGAGCTTTACAATACGCCGCGGCGCATTTGATCCCGTTCAATCGATTGGAACAGGGCGGTAAAGTTGCCTTCACCAAAACCTAAGTTATTCTTACGCTGAATAATTTCGATGAAAATAGGCCCGAATAGATTCTTAGTGAAGATCTGCAGTAAATAACCGGATTCATCGCCATCCACCAAAATTTGGTGATGTTTGATGCGCTCACGGTCCTCAGTCACCTGTGGCAACTTATCGAATATGGTGTCGTAGTACTCGGGAATAATGTCTAGGCATTGGATTGAACTGCCTTCCATCGCATCTAAGGATTTAACAATATCGCGGCTTCTAAAGGCCAAGTGCTGCACACCTGGACCATTGTATTCCTTGAGGTATTCATCGATTTGGTTCTTATCGTTGCCTTTACCTTCGTTGATGGGGATACAGAAACTACCATCGGGAGAGCGCAGGGCGTAGGACACGAGTGCGGTTTGTACGCCGCTGATATCAAAATAGCGTACCTCGGTAAAACCAAAGATATTTTTATAGAAGTTAGCCCAATGTTCCATTGTGCCTTTGTAGACGTTGTTGGTTAAGTGATCGACTTCAATAAAGCCTTTCTCTTGGGTGATCACTTGCTCATCTAAATCTTCAAAATCAGTGGCATAGATATTATTATCCGCACCGAATGTATCGATAAAATAAATTAAGCTGTCGCCAATGCCGTAGATAGCGGGATAGGGCAGATCCTTATTGGCGTCATCGGCGGGTTTTGCACCGCGCTCAACGGCAACCCGATAGGCAAAACTCGCATCTTCGACACGCCAGCCCATAGAACAAATGGCAGGACCATGGGATTTGGCAAATTTAGCCGAAAATCCTTCGCGCTCAGTATTGAGTAGGAAGTTAATATCATTTTGTTTGTAATAGAGAATGTCTTTATTTTTGGCTTTTTTCAGCAGGGAAAAACCAAAATCAATAAAGACTTTATGCATAAAATCGCTATCGGGGCTGGCGAATTCAGTGAATTCGATACCTAATAAGCCCAGTGGATTGAGTTCGCTTGCCATGATCCTTTCCTCATTTATGTGTGCAACACGCTATCACTCTCATTGCTCCAGAGGGAGCCTTGGTGACTTAGGGCTAGTCTTCTAGCCAAGAGCGGTTGTAGTCTTTGCTCATGCAATTTTGTACATGTTCGGTTAATTTCAGTGGGGCGAAGGTGTCCACCATCACTGCGTATTCATAGGTGTCTTTTTTGCCGATAGAGGCCTCGGTGCGACCCGGTTGCGGCCCGTGGGCCACGCCTTTTTGATGTAAGGTCATGTAACCCGCTTCGATTCCGGTGCGGCTCATAAAATCGCCATCGACGTAATACAAGACTTCGTCGCTATCGATATTGTTATGGTAATAAGGCGCTGGAATCGATTTCGGGTGAAAATCGTAGGGACGCGGCACAAAGTTACATACCACAAAATTGTGGGCGGTAAAGACTAAGTGATCCGACGGCGGCAAATGAATTTTACCCACCTTTGGCGCGTATTCGGTGATATTGAATGCCCAAGGGTAGACACAACCATCCCAACCCACTAAGTCAAAGGGATGCCACTCGAGCGTGGTGAGTTGGTACTTATCACCAAACTTACACACTAAGGGGAAGGCGCCGCGCTCAACCACAGCATCTTGCAATGTGGGTACCCGCAAATCGCGCTCGCAGTAAGGTGCCGATTCTAATAACTGACCATATTCATTACGAAAATGCTTAGGCACTTCCACCATAGAGAATGACTCTATAACGAAAAGTCGCACATTGTTGTAATCGTTGAATTTAAGTTGATAAGTTGTGCCGCGGGGGATGACTAAATAATCCCACTTTTGGACGCTAATCGTGCCGTATTCGCTCAGGAGAGTGCCTTCACCTTGGTGGACAAAAATCACTTCATCGGCGTAGGCGTTACGGTAAAACTCATCGGTATCTGTGGTCACTTTAGCGGTATAGAGGGCCACATCATTGTTATAAAAAATCTTGTTGCGGGCGCTAAAGAAGTTGCCTTCGCGGTCGGCTTCGCGGGAGTCGAGTTTATAGTTTTGCACTAGGGAGTCTTCCCAGTTTGCACCATGACCTAGGCTATAGGGCGCGACTTCCAACGCCTTGGTCGGCATATTGTGGTGATACTTATTGGAATAGATATTGGAAAAACCATGGGTAGAGAAAAGCTCCTCGCGGTATAGCTCGCCGTTTTCCTTTTCAAATGCGATGTGGCGCTTTTGGGGTATTTGGCCTTGTTTCACATAAAATGGCATGGTTATTCCTTCAATGTTGCGTTGCAGGCTTGCCTACATCGCTGGTCGTTATGCTGCAAGTTGCATTAGTGTGATCTTGTTATCAATTTAGTTGCTTGGATGAACAAAAAAAAGAATAATAAATCTGTTATCTCAATCTAAAAATTAGATGGTACTTTTATCTTTACGAATTGTAGTGTTTCCATGACAAGCAAGGAGTGACTATGCGCATCGATATTGATGCTTTTAATGTGCTGCAGGTGCTGGTGGAAGAGGGCAGTTTTGCCAAGGCGGCTGAGCGGTTACACAAGGCACAATCGGCGGTGAGTTATCAAGTTAAAAAGTTAGAGGATCACTTAGGTGTATCGCTTTTTAGCCGTGAGCAATACCGAGCAGAGTTGACGTCAGAAGGGCGGGTGATTTTGGCCGAGGGGCAAAGATTACTGCAACACCTTGCAAATATTGAACATTTAGCCAGCCGCTTTAGTGAAGGCTGGGAACCTAAGCTGGAATTAGTCATAGATGGTGCCCTGCCAATGGAGCCAATAATGACGGCGCTTAAGCGTATGGCGGAGCATCATATCCCCACAAAAATTCAGCTCAATATGGAATTTCTAGGCGGTGTACAGCATAGATTTGAGCGGGATAATGCCGACCTTATGCTGGTGAAGGATTATCGCACTGGCCCCTATTACCATCCGCAGCCGTTGCCCGCAATCACCAGTATTCTGGTGGCGAGTGCATCCCACCCCCTCGCGGTCATTAAAGAAATTAGTTTGCCTGAATTGCAGCAGCATGTGGAATTGACTATCGAAGACTCGTCACCGAATAAAAGCTATCGGGATGAAATGCAGTTTGGTGGTGATAAAGTGTTTTATCTTTCAGGGTTTATTATGAAGAAGAACGCCTTATTAAAAGGGCTGGGTTTTGGTTGGTTGCCGGATTTCTTAGTACAAGAAGAGTTGGCTAAGGGGGAATTAGTTGAAATCGATTTTGTCGGTGGCAGCCGCTACACCTTTATTCCACAGCTAGTCTCGACGTTAGAAAGGCCATTAAGGCGTGCTGGGCAACTCTTTACCGAGTTGATATTAGAAGAATTTGCTAAGGCAGAGCAGTTTAATGGCGTGGGTTTAGGATAAATGAAGGCGCACGCCCATCGGGCGTGCTACCTGTGAGTTCTATCTATCATTAATCGGTAATGATATTGACTATATCGAGAATTTGACGGCTTTTTTCATCTAATTTAATGATAGAACCTTCGACTTGAATGCTGATCCTGCCATCTTTATCTAAAGGAACGACAATACGGCCACGGTCATAGATGTCATAGTCAAGAATATCGCCGCGGTGAAGTTTCTTCTGCCAGCCTGGTGGTAGGGGTTCTCCATGAGCCACTTTTTTCTGTAACCCTGGTGGTAAATCTTTGTCTTTCTTGCCCTGTTCATGGTCATGTTTAGCAAAGGCTAACATGGGGGTCATTAGGCTGAACGCCAGACCTGTGATAATCACTGATGTTAATTTATTCATCCATGCTCCAAAAGGTGTTTAGTTGATATGGTGACAATAGAGTCTCTTAAATGAATCTTAGCTGAACGTGCTATGTCATCGGGTTTATTGACGGGTTAACATGAGTACCGCCTGCCATTGTTCGTTAGTAACAGGTTGAATACTCAACCTTGAACCTTTGGAAACGAGGTACATATCGGCCAATTGCGGCAGGCTTTTAATCAGACTTAAGGGAATAATATGATTAAATTTTTCGACAAAACGAATGTCGACCCTTAGCCACCTTGGCTTCGTCGGATCGGACTTAGGATCGAAATATTTTGATTCGGGATCGAAGGCGCTGCTATCGGGATAGGCCTGTGTCATCACTTCGGCAATCCCTACAATTCCAGGGACTTTGCAGCTTGAGTGGTAAAAAAACACTTTGTCGCCTATGTGCATGGTGTCACGCATAAAATTACGCGCCTGATAGTTGCGAATGCCAAACCAAGCTTCGGTCTGGTTCGGACAAGCCTTAAGATCATCGATGCTGAATTCATCGGGCTCTGATTTCATTAGCCAATAGTTCATCTTGTTTCCTTACTGCTCTTTCTGTTAATCGCTTTAATGTCCTTGAGTTTAACTTAATCTTTCCTCGTACCCTAGTTAACCATATGTATGGCTATTGTTGGCTTGATTAAGTTGCTGTTCAGATAGCACGGCTTACCCTGTGGGCATCAATGATGTTTGGTATGCCTTATGCAGTTTTCAGTGTATTAGGTAAAACGTCAATTTCGAGCTTGTTCACTGGCTCTTTGATAACCCAAATCAATGAGGTGCACTATGGTAACTTCAACAATGACGGTAACTCCAACAATGACGTCTGACTGTGGTTTGTACACTAAATATCTCAAAGATCTCACCGCGGGCGATGTGAGTTTACACCATGATCGCATGTTGGAGTTCATCAACGATTTGACCACCCAAGGCTGGTTATTAGCTAATTTCACCTGGGACTACTGGTATAATAACAGCTACTTAGTCGACAAACCCGCCTATATTCGCGATGCAAGTATTGCCCAATGCAAGTTGCTGCTGACCGCCATGACGCGCTTAGAAGTTTTTAGCCCCGGTGTGTTAGAAAATATGCGTCGCCAAGGTATTCTGCTGGCGATTGTCGAACGACTCCAAAGTTTGAATGTGCCTAAATCGGATACTCATTTTGAATTTATCAATCGTTAACCCCATGGCGAATGGATTGCCATATTCTTTAGTCTAATAAGGCGCTTTTTTACTTGTGACCTAATCCGTGGATTGGTTAGTTTGGATCTCGCTAACCATAATAATAAATGCACGGAGGCCTAAATGTCTGTTTCAACTCAGCAAGCAAGCGATTCTCTCAAGCCCACACCACTCAAATACAGCGAGTTTCACGGTGTAACAACACCCGAACTCGTTGATAAAACGATAGGCCAATATCTGGATGATATTGCTAAAGCTTATCCAGATCAGCTCGCTGTCGTGGTTCATCATCAAGATATTCGTTGGAATTATCGTCAGTATCTCGCGCGAATCGACTCGCTCGCGACGGGGCTGCTCAAGCTTGGGATCAAACCCGGCGATAGGGTGGGGATTTGGTCGCCCAATAATATTGAATGGTGCTTAACCCAATATGCGACCGCTAAAATTGGCGCCATTATGGTGTGTATTAACCCAGCTTATCGTCCTGAAGAACTGCAGTATGCCTTAACCAATGTGGGGTGCCGCGCAGTCATTTGTGCCGATAGGTTTAAATCCAGCAATTACCTTGAGATGTTATATCAATTGGCGCCTGAGCTAACCACTTGCCCAGCGGGAAAATTAACTGCTAACTTGCTGCCAGAATTAGAATTTGTGATCCGCATGGGCGCTGAGAAATCCGTCGGTATGTTGAATTTTGACGACCTGCTCGTCGAGGTGACCGCCGATGATAAGCTAAACCTCGAGCGTATCGGTAAGGAATTAAGTCCCCTCAATGCGATTAATATCCAGTTCACCTCTGGTACCACGGGCAGCCCGAAAGGGGCGACGCTATCCCACCATAACATTTTGAATAATGGTTATTTAGTCGCAGAGGCGATGAAATTTACCTGTCACGATAAACTCTGCATTCCCGTTCCCCTATACCATTGTTTTGGCATGGTGCTTGGCAATTTAGTATGTTTAGCCAAAGGCGCCGCGGCCGTGTTTCCTGGAGAGTCCTTCGATCCGCTCACGACGTTGCAAGTTGTTGAAAATGAGCGTTGTACTGCCTTACATGGTGTTCCTACCATGTTTATTGCCGAGCTTGAACATCCTGAGTTTGCGCGTTTTGATTTGCGTTCTCTACGAACCGGCGTGATGGCGGGGGCGACTTGCCCAGAAGAGGTGATGCGCCGGGTACAAAACCTGATGTATATGCGGGAAGTGCTGATTGGCTACGGTCAAACTGAATGCAGTCCGCTCAATCATATTACTGAGATAGATTCGCCGGTCGAAAAGCGGGTATTGACAGTGGGGCGAGCATTGCCCCATACCGAAGTGAAAATCGTCGATGAATTTGGCGAAGTACTGCCGATTAACCAACCCGGCGAAGTCTGTAGCCGGGGGTATTGCATTATGCAGTGCTATTGGAACGATCCCGGCAAAACGGCGGCAACCATAGACAGTGAGGGTTGGTTGCATTCGGGTGACATTGGTCAAATGGATGAACAAGGTTATGTGCAAATTGTTGGCCGCATTAAAGATATGATCATTCGCGGTGGTGAAAATATCTATCCCCGTGAGATTGAAGAGAAACTCTACACCCATAAGGATGTGCAGGATGCGGCGGTCTTTGGGGTACAAAGCGATAAATACGGTGAGGAAGTCTGTGCTTGGATCAAAGTTCGCTCAGGAGTCACGATTTCAGAGGCGGATATTCGGCATTTCCTCACCGAGAAGTTTGCCTACTTTAAGGTGCCGCGCTATATCAAATTTGTGGATCAGTATCCTATGACTGTGACAGGTAAAATCCAAAAATTCAAAATGCGTGAGCTTATGTACCAAGAACTATATCAAGATATTAATGCATAACTCTACCAGCATGAGATTATCTTGATTATGCCCTTTCAAGCCGCATAGGCGGCTTGAGTTATATAATTTGTCATAATTCTTCACTTTCCCATAGGTGTCGTGAAAGATTATGTGAATACCGATGTGCTCGATAGCATGATCGTATCGGGTGTCCAACCCGTAGAAGCCGTCACTTCGGACGAACATAATATTAAAAAAGTGGCCGCAGGCCGTGTTGATGCGGCGGTAATCGATGTGAATGTGTTGCATTACTTATTGAAACAAAAAAATCTGCAGCCAGTGGCGGATAAGCTGCAAATTAATCGACAGCTTCTTGCAAATAAACAACTTTATATTGCCTTTAGAAACAATGATGAAGGCCGTCGCTGGCGGGACATAGTCGATCGTGGGTTGGCACAAATTGATGTCGAAGCCCTAGCCAATGATCTGCTCTACCATGACGACGCTGTAATGGAATAGTTCCTGTCATACCGCTGTCGTAATTTGCCATTAGCATCGGTTTAACGGTATGAGTCATTGCTCATCTCATTATTCTGGATGATATGGATAAACTTCCCTTTGAGTTAGATACACTGCAACAACTGATCGATACTCATCATCGTCAGTTGCAGTACCAAATCCTCGCCGACATTCCCTTTCGCAATGAACATTTCCCACTCTATAGTGTTGAACTTGGGGTGATTGTCGAGCCATGTCCAACCGTGTTGTTTGTCGGTGGTGTACACGGCGTCGAGCGCATTGGTGCTCAGGTGATGTTGGCGCTGCTGAGCAGTTTGCTGCAACGCCTGGTGTGGGATAAACATTTACAACAATTACTGACGGGAATAAGGCTCGCCTTTGTCCCTGTGGTCAACCCTGTCGGTTTGTTTCTGGAAACCCGAGGTAATGGCAATCAAGTGGATTTGATGCGCAATGCCCCGATAGAATCCACTGAAAAAGTGTCTTTTATGGTTGGAGGTCAGCGTTTATCCCCCCGTCTGCCATGGTTTCGCGGCATTGGCGGAATGGAACTTGAGACAGCTGCTTTAGTTGCCTATGTGCAACAGCTACTCAAGCGTAGTACGAGTTTGATTTCATTAGATGCTCATTCAGGATTCGGCTTGAGCGATCATATTTGGTTTCCCTATGCCCATACCCGCGCCGCCTTTGAGAATGCTCATTTTATCTTTCACCTTAAGCAATTGTTTGAAATGAGCTATCCCCACCACGGTCATTATCGATTAGCACCACAGAGCCAGTTTTATCGTACCCACGGGGATATTTGGGATTATCTCTATCGCCAGCATCTGGGGGAGACGTCGAATGCTAGGGTGCCCTTTTTGCCACTGACACTTGAAATGGGATCTTGGGCATGGATAAAAAAAAATCCAAGGCAGATCTTTAATTTTGCAGGTTTTTTTAATCCACAGAAAACCCATCGTCACCACAGGATTTTGCGCAGGCACACAGTGCTGATGCAATTTTTGATGGAGGTGGCCTATGCTAAGGAATTAGAGCAATTATCACCTGAGCGTTTAGCCGAATTGGCCCATAGCGCACAGCATTTTTGGTATCGGGAGGCTAAGTCATGACGACTTGGGTGTTATTACGCGGTTTAATGCGAGATCAGCGTCATTGGCATGGTTTTGATCAGCGTCTTCGGCTGAAGGGATTGAGAGTCTTAACACCCGATCTTCCCGGAAATGGCCGGCTCACGCATATAAAGAGTCCGCTGAACATCGCCGACTATGCCGCGGCGGTATGGCAGCAAATCGATGAGTACTGCTGTGAAACTGAACCCTTATATCTGCTCGGTTTATCCATGGGGGGAATGTTGGCAATGGAGATGGCACGCCAGCGACCATGGCAGATAAAACAGGTATTTATCCTGAACAGTAGCGCTGCTAATTTATCACCTTGGTATCAAAGATTTAATCTAATTAATGCCCTCAAAGCGGTTTTCTTGAGGAAAAAAGGCAAAGATCTGAACCCGATAGAATCGACTATTGTACGTTTGACCAGTTTTCGTCACTGCAATGATAGGCATCTTATTGTCCATTGGAGCCAATTGCGTAAGACGTCTTGCCCCAGTTTGAGTAACACATGGCGCCAACTTTGGGCGGCATTTATCTATCAATGCCCAAGTACACTTTTTGTCCCGGTTAGCATACTTTGCGGTGACCGTGATGCCCTAGTGAGTATTGAATCCAGTCGAGCCTTGGCAAGGCATTTTCAAACCGCATTAATCGTATTGGCCTATTGTGGCCATGATGCGGCGATCGATGTGCCTGCTAAGTTGACACACTATCTGTTGGCATTGGCACCATCGGTAGCGCTCCCCAAATCCACTTTACTGGCCGAAACAAGCATCAATAATGTTCACATACTGGATGAAGAACTGAGGCAAAAGGAGACCGGGCTGCTGGCATGGGATAAAAAAGCGCTATCCAATGTTGAATGTGAATAGCGCCTATCTTCGGTTAAGCTCCGTTGGTTATTAAGTTTTAGCCACTACGGTTTGACCTATTGGGGTGAGGCTTAACAGTGCCAATTTAATATGCTGGATCCCAAATGGGATCCCGATTATGGTCACAAAGCAGGCGAGGGCATGGACTAAGTGGCCTATGGCTAACCAGATCCCGAAGAGTAAGAACCAAATAATATTGCCTATCATGCCAAAGGCGCCAGTGCCTAAATCTTCACGTCCCGTTAGATGGCGGCGATTCATTTGTTCTTGACCGAAGGGCCAGAAGGTCATCTCACCGATAACAAAGCAGGCGCGTCCAAAGGGAATGCCGATAATACTGATAAAACACAAAATACCGGCGAGCCACCAAGCCAGTCCCATCACAAACCCTCCTAGGACAAACCACGCAATATTGAATACTAAGCGTAAAAGCGCCATGGAAAACTCCTTATTATCTTACAGACTTGTTTTATTGGCCTATGGCTTGGGTACTATGCCATCGCCGAACGTTAATATTGATATAGCGAGAATTGTGCCAGTTATTTTATTACTAATAATCAGCTGCTTAACTTGTTTTTGTTCGGTGCTGATTGTGAGTTTCACCAAAAAGTCGTGAAATTGCTAATTTCTTAAGGACATGTTTTGTAAAGGGACGTTACACTAGCCTATACCTTTGAGAGATCAAGACGTCTATCGTTTGAGTGCCCTGATGTTCGCTAATACCCCCGTAGAAAAGATGTTTTTTGCCGGCCGAGACATTTTTCTAAAACGTGATGATTTATTGCATCCGGACTTTAGTGGTAATAAGGCCCGTAAGTTTGCCTATTTTTTAGCACATGAATTTACCGGTGTTAAAAAAGTGATCTGTCATGGCTCACCACAGGCTAACTCCCTTTATTCACTCTCGGCCCTTGCCAGCATCAAAGGTTGGCAGTGTGATTTTTATGTCGATCATATCGCTAGCCATATCCTTAACAACCCTTCGGGAAATTATGCTGCAGCAGTGGCGAATGGCGCCAATATTATCGATTTGAGTCGGTTAGGGGGCTTGAACCCGGATGTGGGGACTCGGTGCCAAGCGTATATCGAACAGCAGGTATTACCCTATGAGCCCGCAGCGCTTTTTATTCCCGAAGGCGGACGCTGTGGTTACGCCGAATATGGCGTGAGCATACTCGCAAACGAGATAGTCGTGTGGTCAAAAATGCATAATATCTCGGATTTAAAGGTGTTTTTACCCTCGGGAACGGGGACCACTGCGCTGTTTTTAAATCAGTATTTTATTCGGCAACAAACGGATATTCGTGTCGTGACCTGTGCTGTTGTTGGCGGGGATGCCTATCTGAGGCAACAGTTTTCGATGCTGAATTCAGATATCAGAGAACATCCACAGATAGTGAATGTGGGCAAGAAATACCATTTTGGAAAACTTTATCCGGAATTTTATGCCATGTGGCAGCGGGTCTGCGCCTCAGGGGTGCAGTTTGACCTGCTCTACGATCCCTTAGGTTTTATTGTGCTTGAGGATTATTTACAGCGTAGTGAACCAGGTGTTGTGATGTATTTGCATCAAGGCGGATTATTGGGGAACGAAACCATGTTGCCACGTTATCAGCGTAAATTCGCAAGTGATATTTAAGAAAACCGCGCAATAAAACACGTATATTATTAGGGAACGAGGCGATTTCGTTTCAGGATCTTATAGGTTCGAACGCCCATTTTTTCGAGGTTTTTTAAGTCCTTTAAACTAGGGGGAAACTCACTATATTGCCAGTAGCTTATTTCTGCATCGAGCATTTCAAGCATTTTTTTCGAGCAACCTAAACATTCTCCCTGGCACATTTGCGCCTCATCTAAATGAAATGGAATGCTGTCTTTAATTAAGCTAATCATGTCCTGCATAGCGACTTTTGTGTTGGGTTTTGGCATGACTCAGTGTTGAACGGGGGCTTCTAGTACGAATATTAGCGAATGCGGAAATGAAAATAAGTGATCTGGGTCTGATATACACATTTGGTTCGGCAGATATCTGTGTGAGCAAGATATAGCCAGAACCAAATGGGTTTCGTCAAAGAGACGTCGTGGGATAGCAAGTCGTGATATTTCGCTATCGGCTGCTTAAGTTATCGGTACGGTGAGGGAAATGGAAACCGAATTAACCTTGTTTAAGCAAGCGGTATTAAGGTACTAAGGTGACTTATTTGTTTGCTGACAATAACCATTTCATAAAGCTGATGGCTTCTGTACGCTTAGAAAAAGTCTGTCTGTTTTTACCTTGTCTATCGGTAAAAGCAATTGAGGTTTTATTTACTGAGATTGAATCTACAGGGAAGTTCACTGTAATTTCATGTCCATTAATTTTGTATGACATATGCCACACTCCTTTTTTGTTAATTCACCCATAGGTGAGATAGTTGTAACTATAAAATATCCTTAGCAATTGTGCGAAAGATTCGTTCTATTGAGTATCGAGGTTACCCCATCTTTGATTCATTAATCAAGAGATGCTTAATCGATAAATAATACATGCTGTCGATTATGCCAATGGAATAACTTGATTCTGCCAGTTGACCATAGCTTAATGACAATACTATGACAACGTGGAGAACAGTAAGTTCACAGACATAACCACATGATTTTAGTGGTATCGAATGCTTGAGCTTATGGGGTTTTGCTTGTAGTAGGCTTTCTTTATGAGGACCGAACTCTGATTGCTAATGGTCAGGCTGGTTTAAAAAGGTAAACAACAAGGTGTATCTCAAAACGACGTGCAGTATATCAACAAAAACAGCTTATGCAAGTTTAATTTTTATTCAATGTGATTATTTGTTGATTAATATTGAGTTGACGTGAATTGTTTCTGGCTATTTATTTGATTTAAAGAGTGAAGCTTGGTATGGGTCATGTTCTTATCTTGTATTTAGCGGCAATGCTGAGTGTCCATATTGCGGCTTTTTAGGCGAATAGGGTGCGGCTATTTCTTGCAAATTGAATAAAAAATTCTCGAAAATAGAAAAAATCCCACTGAAATAGGTCATTTCAATGGGATCCATGGCTTTAATTCAGTAACTGAAGATTTAATAACGGACTCATTTAAAAAACGGTGTGAATAAGTCATGTTAAAGCACAGGCTAAAGGCTTAATAAATCAGTTCACCTATGGGGTTAAGCAGCTTGCTTAGGCCTTTGGTAAAATACAGGGGAGCGTTTAATACTGTGTAACATAAACAGCCCGTTTTTGTTTTAGGGGCATGATGGGTTTGACTGTTTAATAGAATAAAATCCCCAGGTACATACTCACCATTAAGATCCGAAAACTCTCCCGCTAACAATAGGGTTAACTCATAGCCCTTATGGGTATGTTGAGGTATTTCTCCGAGTGCATCTATGTGTAATAAGCTTGCGCGGGTGTTCATTTCATTGACATCGAAGCGCATGCGACTAACTTTGCCTAAGATTTGCCAAGGACGAGCCAAATGCTGACGAAACACCGACGGCACTGTGTAATGCTGTTGTTTTACTTGGACATCCAGGGGAGCATTACTAGGCACATTCGTTGCCATAGGCTGAGCTATGATTTGCGCCAGCATAGCGTCAATATCCATCATAGGCTCTTGAGTGGATTGAATGTTTTCAGCCTCAATATGTGCGGTGTGAATCGACTCTTGGTCGGTATTATTTGCAGCATGAGCATCATCTGGATTTAATGCCAAATTGGCGGCTTGCTCTGTTAACCGGGCAAGTTGCTCACGACAAGTCTCACACAGCGCGCAATGTGCTGATACCGCGATGGCCATCGACAAAGGTAAGTCCCCATTGGCATGACTCACGAGTAAATTTTGTTGGGGATGATGCTTAATCATTGTGTGTCTCCAAGAAGCTTTTCAACTTTTCTAGCCCGAGTCTTAATCGTGACTTTATGGTCCCAATTGGCACCTTGAGGGCATCGGCTAGCTCTTGTTGAGTGAGTTCTTGCATGTAAATACCTTGCACGACTTGTCGTTGCGCTAAGGGGAGGGCATCAAGATGTTGGAGGAGTTTTGCCGTCAATTTATGATCAGTGAGTGTGTCTTGAGCCATAGTCGTATCGCACAGTGGCCAAATATCATCGCCAAAAACATCTTCTTTATTGTGCTGGACTCGCCTCAACATATCGAAACACTGATTGCGCATTATGGTAAAAATCCAAGTGGTCACTGAGCCTTTGTCAGCATTGTAAAGATGGGCTTTTGTCCATACGCTGGTCATGGTTTCTTGTACCAGATCCATCGCCAGCCCCTGTTGATTTAGGCGCTGTAAGCCAAAGGCTCGGATCTTAGGCATAAAATGAGTGAACAAATAGCTAAAGGCGGCTTTATCTCTTTGATTGGCGATTTGCAACATCGCTGCGGTCAATCGATCCATTTCTACCTGCTGCTCAGCTAAATCTTTAGCATGAGTTTCATTATCCATAGCCGTGCCAATCTGGGATGAGATGGGTCTATGATACCGATTTTGCTCAGGTAGTGATTGAATATTTTCCATTATTATGCCCTTAGTCTAAGGTTTACCCCTGCGCAGATATCGGTGATGGAGCATTATCCCCATTGAGTCTTGAGTGATACGTTAGCAACAAGATAAAAGATCACTGGATAATTATTTGATGACGGCTCGTAGTAAATTCCGCGCCATAGTGTGATCCTGACTGTTGATGCAAGTGTATTTTTCTGCGGCATGCACGGGTAATATTTCTAACCAACGCTGGCAAACCCAAGCGATATCTTCAAATTGCTCCGCTTGGTAATGCTGTAAATGTTGAGGGTATTCCTTAAGAATATTTTGTAGCATTTGGCTAAGATAGCGTTCATCAGTGGCTATAGGGACTGCAGGCCAGTTATCGATGAGGGTGATATCTCCACGTTTTAATCCATCACTTTCAATCTCGATATGATTAAGTTTAAAGCGTTGACTACCTTGAATGCTGATCCCTAGGGTGCCATCGGCTAAGGTTTCGAAATCGATGATATGAACTAAAGTGCCAATCGGTTGAATGGTTTTCCCATCTTCAGTTGTCATACATAAACCAAAGCCTTGCCCGGTTTTTAGTGACTCAGCCACTAAGCGCTTATATCGAGGTTCAAAGATCCGCAGTTGGGTGTATCCCTCGGGCAATAAACAGATAGGCAATGGGAAAAGAGGTAATTTCATAGTGGCCTCGGGTGAACTTATGTCTATATCATTACGTAACATAGCGGAAATTTGATCAGTTATTCATACAAGAGTTTACTCACACTAAGGGGATGATATGAAGCTAAATCCATTTGAGAAGAAGTTAGTTCGACATCCGCTGCGATTTTGGTTACAGAATCATATTGAAGCTCCCTTGTTGACGTCCATGATGCCTAAGCCTATGGCATGTTTCGAACAGGCGCTCGAAATCGGTTGCGGTTTTGGTAATGGTATTCATCTGATCCGTGAGCATTTTGGTGCCGGGCGAGTCACCGCTGTGGATATTGATCCCGAAATGGTGGCTGCGGCAAAGGGACGTTGGCAAGGCTCGCCCCATGGATTAAAGGATATCGATTTTGCCATTGCGGATGCGACTCGGCTCCCCTTTGGCGATGCCCAGTTTGATATAGTGTTTGATTTTGCTGTTTTCCACCATATTCCCGATTGGCAAATGGCTATCGAAGAGGTCGCACGAGTGCTAAAACCCGACGGTTTTTTTGTGATAGAGGACTTGTACCGCGCGGCTATCTGTAATCCACTGAGCCGTAGATTATTTGAGCATCCACAGCAAAATCGCTTTGATCACCGGGAATTTTTGGCAGTATTACGCCAAGCGGGATTTTTGATCCTGTGTGAGCGAAATGTGTTTAATCTTGCGGGTATGGTGCTTGCACAGAAAACACTGCGTCTGTGAGGTTATGTCTCTTGCTGACTTCACTGGGGAAAAGTGAGCGGGTCTATGCCGCTTCTCGGGAGCTGAAATAAGTCACAATGGTTCCCTTATTGTGCGAGAGTGATTGTAATTTTTAGATAAAATAGAGTCTTGGCATAGTTCTCATCCTTAGTTTACCGCTATAATTTAGCTTAATCCTGAGTATGTGAGGAAAGGTTTTCCTCCAGTGTAGAGAAGCAGCATTATGGCAAATGTACTTGCAACCGTAGATCAACGTACCAAACTCGTCGGCGAGAACCGGCTGGAGTTGTTGCTTTTTCGGATTAATTCTACACAGTTGTTTGCCATTAATGTCTTTAAAGTCAAAGAAGTGGTTAAACTACCGCCACTCAATACTATGCCCGGGAGTCATCCACATATTTTTGGTGTGGCGAATATTCGCGGCATGTCTATCCCAGTTATCGACTTACGTTCGGCGATAGGTTTTAAGCCTGTACCTCCCGGGGATGATGCCAACATGATCATCACCGAATATAACCGTAGTGTGCAGGGCTTTTTAGTCGGTAAGGTTGAGCACATTATCAATATGACGTGGAGCGATATCATGCCGCCGCCGAAAACGGCTGGGCGGAATAATTATCTGACGGCAATTACTCGTATCGAACACCAAGGTCAGTCGCAATTAGTATCGATTATTGACGTAGAGAAAGTGTTGGCGGAGATCATTCACTACGATATTAGGCTTTCTGAAGGTGTACTCGATGAAACCTTAGTCCATGAAATGCCAGGTAGAAAAATCTTGATCGTGGACGATTCATCGACCGCTAGACGCCAAGTGCGCGAAACCTTAGGCCAATTGGGTATCGAAATCATCGAAGCCTCGGATGGTTTGCAGGCGCTGACGTTATTGCAGAAATGGCGCGATGAAGGCAAGCAAGTTTCCAAAGAATTATTGATGATGATAACCGACGCCGAAATGCCGGAAATGGACGGTTATAAGCTGACCTCTGAAGTGCGCAGCGATAAGGCCATGGCGGATTTATTTATTACTCTCAATACTTCGCTGAGCGGCAGTTTTAACCATGCCATGGTTGAGAAGGTCGGTTGTGATAAGTTTATTTCTAAATTCCAGCCGGATTTGCTGGTGGAGGTCGTACAGGAAAGACTAAGGCAAGTTATTAATAGCTAAGCTATGCCTAGGTTCAACTGGCTAATTCGGCTTTGATATCGGCTAATACTTGCTGTTTCATTTCCTTGGCGGCGGCAATATGGATACGAGCAAGTCTTAAAGCATAGTTAAATCGCCCCCTACCTAGTAGCCCAATCAGTTCGGCAAAAAAGCGTGGGTCTAGGGTAAATTGAGTACAGTAATAGTGGATGGCTGCGTGTAGCGACGTATAAATTACCCCATCAAATTCAAAGCCTGCGCTATACCCCTGATCATCAATAGCGACGCCTTCGAGCACAATCGGCCAACCGGGCGCATTTATCCTGTCACGGGCGATTTGATACATCATCCAAGCACTTTTCTTAAACCCCTCAAAGACTTTACAGGAGAATTCCGACTCGGCCAGTTCTTCTTCGGTCCAGTTGATCCCTATGGCAAGGTGTTTGGCATAAATTCGCATCAAGGCATCCTTTACCGCCATGCGGCAATCCCAAATGGATGTGAGCCTATGTTGCTTAGCCAGTGTTAAACATTCGCCACAGGCGGGCACGGCAAGGGAAGGATGGGGAGTATGAACTTGACTGTGATATTCAAAATAGCGATCACAGGGCTCACCACAGAACCAACAGGTATGACGTTTGTCGAAGGGGGTATCGATGGGCGTGATAGCTGACATCAAGGTTTGAGAGCCCCAGACCTTGATGTCATATCACTTAAGCTAAAGGGCTTAAACTTCTTCAACATCAACTAAATCTTTGGCTAAAACGATAGGATCTAGCTCTAAACATTCTTCATCGGTTTGCCAATCTACGCCGATTAATACGCCATCATCATTCAGATCAGAAACCCAATACTCTAAGAACTCTTCGAGTGAAATGGAAACGGCTTGGTAATCATGCCATTCCTCACTGCAATGGGACTTTGCCGCCGCTTCACTCGACCATAATGGCATCACATCTGTGTCTTCAAACTCACTGGAGTCACAAACGACCCAGCCTTCACCAGTTTCATCCATTAGACCCCAAAGCGTCTGATGTTGTTTTACATTTTCGATAAAGCCAGCCAAAGCCGCGTTGATTTCAGTCATGATAGGTCTCTTTGAAGTGTGCTGTTAACTTACCCATTATACGGTAACATCGACATAGGCCAAGGGATTCTTTGTTAAGATTTTTCTGGTGTTGGTTAACTGAGCAATAAGTGAGTTTATCCCTGTATTTGTCATCATAAGGATTGTGTTAGCAGGCGCTATGGGTCAGGATTATTGTCGTGTTTAACGCGCGTTTTGCCGTGGGATCAAATATTGGAGTTATTGATTTGATTAAAGTCAAAGGAATTACCTACCTTGTCGCTAGCCTTGCCGCCTGTGTGAGTTTAAGTGCCTGTTCAAGTGCCTCTACATCGAGCCCAAGCAGCAATACCGCCGTTGCCGATGTGAAGTCCCCGAATAGTGAGGTGGATATTAATGCCGCTATCCAAGCGAATGCCGATGCCTTTGCGGCTTGCATTATCACTTTGCAGGCGAGGGCACGCAGCGAAGGCCTATCGGACGATACGATTAATTCCACCGTCGCCAACCTGCAATTTGTACCCAAGGTGATTGAGCTTGATCAGCAGCAGCCGGAATTTAGCCAAACCTTTGCCAATTATTTTAACAAACGCGCCACCGATTGGCGGGTTAACGAAGGTCGGCGTTTACTGCAAAAACATCGGCTATTACTGGATAAACTCGCCAAGGAATACGGCGTACCGCCGCAGTATATTTTGTCGTTTTGGGGTTTAGAGACAAACTATGGTTCCTACAAGGGTAAAATGTCGGTACTCGATTCCCTTGCAACCTTGGCCTGTGAGCCGCGCCGTAGCAGTTATTTTACTACTGAGTTGATGCAATCTCTTAAATTAAAAGAAAAATATAATTTTGATAAAGAAACTATGGTGGGGTCATGGGCGGGGGCTATGGGGCATACGCAATTTATGCCATCCGCCTATGCCAAATATGCCGTTGACGGTGATGGCGATGGCAAAGCCGATCTCTGGAATAGCACCGCAGATGCCTTAACATCGGCGGCTAATTTTTTGCAGCACTTAGGTTGGCAACGCAATCAGCGTTGGGGGCGAGAAGTCTTGCTACCAAAGGATTTTAGTTACGATCATTTAGGGGCTAAGCAGGCGGTACCACTCTCAACATGGGCGGCACAGGCGGTTGTTCAGAGTAATGGCCAACCTTTGCCCGGCGTGGATATTCAAGCCGCGCTGTATTTGCCCGCAGGTCATACAGGACCTGCGTTTTTAGGCTATGAAAACTTTAATGTGATCATGCGTTGGAATCGCTCGGAGTTCTATGCCATTACCGTGGGGCATTTAGCCGATCGTATTATTGGCGGGCAGCCACTGAAGGTAAGTCCTCCGGAGCAGCCGCGTTTAAGCCGTGAGCAAGTTAAGCAATTGCAAGCCAAACTGAACGAGGCGGGTTTTGATGTGGGTAAGCCTGACGGTGTATTAGGCCGCAATTCTATCGCTGGGATCCAAGCCTTCCAACGCAGCCAAAATATGGTTGCCGATGGTTTTCCAAGTCCTGAGGTCTTTATCGCCCTAGGTATCACGCTTTAAGCGGGGCATCAAACTGCTGGTGGGATAAAAAAGTGGAGTGAATAGGTCAGTTTTGTTAAGCTCGGCCGACATTTGAAATCGAAGTAAATCAAAGGATATTCGATGAGCATTAAAGACGATATGGTGGTGCAGTTTAATTACACTCTGCGCGACGAAAAAGGCGAAGTGATCGAGACCAACGAAGGCCGTGAGCCTATCGCCTATTTACATGGTCATGACAACATGATGCCAGGCGTTGAAAACGCCATTAATGGTAAAGCCATCGGTGAAAAATTCACTGTGACTTTGCCCGCCGCCGAAACCTATGGTGAGCGCGTAGCCGATGCCGATGCGCACCAACGCGTGTCAGTAAAGCACTTATTGGGCGCGACTGTGTGGAAACCGGGTATGACTGCCGTGGTGAATACCGACCATGGCCAACGCCAAGTGACTATCGTTAAAGTGGGTAAGTTTATGGCGACTGTGGATGTAAACCATCCATTAGCTGGCCGCGAACTGACCTTCGATATTGAAGTCGTCGGTGCCCGTGATGCGAGTGATGAAGAAATCGCCCATGGTCACGCCCATGGCGCCGGTGGTCATCACCACTAATCTCTTTACTTCTGACTTGGCTTCTATCTGACTTAATGTGAGTGGAATATCAGTTCAGTATAAGTTGAATGAATCGAGTTTGAAGATTGAATAGCAAAAGCCCAAACCTAGGTTTGGGCTTTTTGTTTTTATGGCGCTAACGGCTATGTTGATGCTCGAGTGGTTTGTCGGCAAACATCATATCTAGGCTTGATTGGGTTTGTGGATGGTAACCGCTGCGAGCCTTAAGATAGGCACTCTTGGCCCAGTCGTAATGCTCTGTGCTGGCGAGTGTTTGGTATAAGGGAAGGATTAAGCGCAGGCGGCCAATATGGGTTAAGTGCTGTTTTAATGCGGGTAATACCGCGTAATAGCCGTTGTCTAGGGCGAGTGAATACCATGCAAAAGCGATTTCACTGTTGCCTGTGCCCGTAAAATGGAACGCCTTATCCAGCTCGGCAAGCTTAGCTTGGTTCAGATTGACTCTTGGCATTTCATTGATAAATCTTAACCACTGGTGGACTGTCCAAGTGCCGGTTTTTAAATCGCTTGCGCTAAGTTTACCCTCGAGCCAAGTTTGTCTTTGGGCATCGACATCATCGAAGGCGTGGGAATTGGGTGGCACTAAAAATGACGGCAAACCTTGCCCTTCAATCCAAGTATCCACTTCGGCCTCAGTGACCACATTGGGATATTTATTTAAGAGGTTCAAAGACAAATACTCACGGAACTGCGCCGTGGTAATGCTTTGAAATGCAAAATGATTGAAGTAGCCTTTTACAAAGGCATCGAAGCGCTCGCGGCCAAATTTCTGCTCTAAAAAAATCAACAACAACTGGCCTTTAACATAGGGCACACCGCTGAAGGCGTCGTCTGGCGAGCGCTTACCGAGATCCACATGTAGCACTGAATCGCCAGGCGTGAGTTCTGCAAGCTCGGCAAGTAATTCTGAGTAGCCAATGGTTTGCTCCATCAGCGCTCGGTCATGGCCGTAGAGATCCTCCATAATGCGGTTCTCAACATAGGTGGTAAAACCTTCATTAAGCCAGAGATCGCGCCAAGTCGCGTTGGTGACTAGATTACCCGACCAAGAATGGGCAAGTTCATGGGCAATCAGACTCACTAGGCTTTTATCACCTGCGATCACCGTTGGCGTAATGAAGGAAAGCCGTGGGTTTTCCATTCCGCCATAGGGAAAGCTTGGCGGCAAGATAAGCAAGTCATATCGTCCCCAGCGATAATCACCGTAACGTTTTGCCGCGATGTTGATCATCTCCGGCGTGTCGGCAAATTCCTTGCTCGCTTTATCGAGGAGTTCTGGCTCAGCCCAAATGCCAGAGATGGTATCTAAGGGCACAAACTGTAAATGTCCGGCCGCAATGGCAATCAAATAAGCTGGAATAGCCTGCGGCATAGTGAACTGGGTCTGCGTGCTCGACAGGGTTTTACGATCGGCACTCATGACCACAGTAATGGCTTTATCGGCGGTGATCGTTGCGCTATAGGTTTGGCGCACCGCTGGCGTATCTTGCAGTGGGATCCAGCTGCGGGCATGAATCGCCTGACTCTGGCTGAACATAAAAGGCAACTGCTTACCTTGGGTTTGTTCAGGGGGTAACCATTGAATACCGGACGGATTATTCGATGTGTGGTAATTAATTTTAACTTTTTGGGTATCTTCATCGGCAAGTTTGATGGTCAGTGCCGCGCCTTTTACAGCGTCAGCGTTGGCTAAGGTGAAGGGCACGCTTTGCCATTTCCCATTTGTATTCAAAGCACTCACGTTGTTAATCGTTAGATCTCGAGTATCTAAGATGAGTTCTTTCCCCGGCTTATGCCAAGCCAAATCGAGGGTGGCTTCGCCGGATAAGCGGCTTTGTTTAAAATCGATGGCAAGGACAAGCGCCACATGACTCACGCTGACTTCAGTGTAATTAGCATAGGTCAGTGCATCTAGATTCTGCTGCGTCTCTGCTTGTGCAGGAGTGCTATTGGCATCAGTGCTATTGGCATAGGTGCAAGGAAGGAATTGCAGCGCAAACAGTAGGGCGCTGCAAAGGACTGTACGGCGAAGTGAAAGCATTATTTAACAGCCTAATGATGAAGTATTTTCGTTCGAGTTTTGGCCGATAACAGCAGCAGTTTTGCTTGGTGTTCTATCGACCCATTCTATATCGGGCAAAAGTTTACCTGATAATCCACTGGATTTGTGATCTCACTGTTAGCTCAAATGTAATCAAACTTTAATGGCTTGGATGCTGGCAAGGAAATGCCATCGGTAAAAGACCACAAGTTTGCTATGATGACGGCGTTTTCACATAGGGCGGTTATCAAAATGGTGTTAGATTTTTCGCAGGGTAAGCTCATCGTCACTGAGTTCGAGGTGCAAGTGCGGCTCAATGTTGCCAGTATCGTACTGCAAGCGAGTGCGGAGGATATAGGTTTGCGACGTCAGCCACCTATGTTGATCGCCGATGGTGGCGGTGTGCGTTGGAGCTTAGTATTGGACTCAAATACCCAGTTACGTGCGATTCAAGCTGTGCTGGGAATGGATGCGGAATAAAGTACGCCTGCGTAGCGTGTCTAACGTATAGATTTATCATCATTTTTAGTTGATGAGTGTTTAATATCGAATTAGGGATTTTTTAGTATGTCAGTTTCTCTTGAGCGTATTGTCGTTGAGCCTAAGACGCCTGCTACGGCCGTGGTCATTTGGTTACATGGATTAGGGGATTCGGGTGCCGGGTTTGCCCCCGTTGTGCCTGCATTAGGTTTGCCTGCCGATCATGCTATCCGGTTTATTTTCCCCCATGCACCGGAGCAAGCCGTGACCATCAATGGCGGCTACGTCATGCGCGCTTGGTACGATATTAAAAGCATGGATTTACACGACAGAGCCGATATGCAAGGGGTGCTTGAGTCGGAAAAAAGGGTTGTGGCATTAATTAATGAGCAAATCGCGGCGGGTATTGCGAGCGATCGTATCGTATTAGCGGGATTCAGCCAGGGCGGGGTTATGAGTTTATTCTCTGGACTGCGTTTCCCGCTGCAGCTTGCTGGGATTATGGCGCTATCTTGTTATTTACCGACGGGCGATGTGTTACCCGCTGAATTAAGCGTGGCGAATCGCAATACACCGATATTACAGCAACACGGTCTACAGGATGATGTGGTGCCATTATCCGCAGGTATATTAGCGAAAGAAGCATTAATGGCGGGCGGCTATAATGTTACGTGGCAGACTTATCCTATGCCACATTCTGTGATCCCTGCGCAGTTAAAAGAGATTAGTCAGTGGTTATTACAGTGTTTTGAAATGTAGCTAAGTCTAATTGCTGATAAAAACGGCATGCGGTAAATAAAATGTCGCCCATGCCTGTTTTTTATCGTGAACAATCATAATTTCTTTCAGCTAAATCTAAGTTGTTTATATTGAATGGTTTAACCCTCTTTTTTTTATCAGTAATGACCTATGTTTCAATATTTAAAAATCGGTCTTTTAGCTTATTTTTTATTTGAAACAAAAGTGTCTTAAACAATGCTAAAATTCCACATTAAAATCACGTTTATTAATAAAATTGACACAATTCGTCTTTATTCTTTGATATTATGCATGGCGTGAACTTGATGGAGTTCGCGCCAATTTATCTATGATAAAATAATTAAAATCAAGGGGTTGATGTAATGAGAAATAAGCTTATTAAAGGATTAGTTGCCACTGCTGTTCTCGCAGCTCTCGCAGGTTGTAATAGTGATGATGACAACACTAAAGTTCCAACAAGTTGCGCCGAAGCGGGCAGTGCTTGCACAACATTTACCGTATTACATACCAATGATAACCATGGTCGTTTCTGGGAAAACAGTGATGGCGAATATGGTATGGCTGCTCGTAAAACGTTAATTGACCAAATTCGTGCCGAAGTGAATAAGAATGGCGGTCAAACTTTATTACTCTCTGGCGGTGATATTAATACAGGTGTGCCAGAATCGGATTTACAGGATGCTATTCCTGATTTTACGGGTATGAATAAAATTGGCTATGATGCTATGGCGGTCGGTAACCATGAATTTGATAACCCATTATCTGTCGTAGATATGCAACGTCGTCTTGCTGAATTCCCTATGCTGGCAGCAAACATTTATCGTAAAAATGCTGATGGTACTCAAGGCGAGCGTTATTTTGACGCCTATAAAATTTTTGATATTAACGGTCTAAAAGTGGCTGTGATTGGTTTAACCACGGAAGATACCGCTAAGATTGGTAACCCAGAGTTTATTAGCGATTTGATCTTCACCGATCCAAAGACTGAAGTGGCGAAAGTCATCAAAGAAATTAAAGACGCAAAATCTGCCGATATTATTTTCGCAACGACACACATGGGTCACTATGCCGATGGTCAGAATGGTAGCAACGCCCCAGGCGATGTGGCTATGGCTCGCGCGCTAAACAAAGGTGATTTACAGGTTGTGATTGGTGGTCATTCACAAAACCCTGTCTGTATGGAACCGGGGACTGACAACAAAGCCTATGCTGCTTTCAAACCTGGCGATGATTGCGCACCGGATCAGCAAAATGGCACTTACATTATGCAAGCCCATGAATGGGGCAAGTATGTAGGCCGTGCGGATTTTGAATACTTCAATGGTGAACTCCATTTAGCCAGCTACAAGCTTGTGCCTGTTAACATGCGTAAACTGGATGATGCAGGCAAGAAGACCACGGATTTAGCTGGCACTAAGATTGAACCGGATGCTGAGTTAAAAGAGCTGCTGTCCTACTACCAAGAAAAAGGTCAAGCTAAGTTAGACGAAGTGATCGCCACCACAGATGCATTACTCGATGGTGAGCGTGCAAATGTGCGTAATAAGCAAACTAACTTAGGCCGTATGTTAGCCATGGCGCAAAGTGGCAAAGTGTCCGCCGATTTTGGCGTGATGAACTCAGGTGGTGTGCGAGCATCAATTCAGCCTGGCAACATTACCTACCGTGACGTGCTGACTGTTCAGCCATTCGGTAACATGGTTACCCTGAACGAAATGACCGGTACTGAAGTGGCGGCTTATTTAGGTGCTGTTGGCAGTATCCAAATTGGCTCCGGCGGTTATGCTCAGATCACAGGTGTGAAAATGACCATTGACTGTGTGGCCAAGACAGCCAATATCAGTGAGATCAATGGCCAAGATTTTAGCCCTGCAGGAAACTACAAATTCACTGTACCTAGCTTCAATGCAGCGGGCGGTGACGGTTATCCAAAACTGGCAAGCCCAATTCAAACGGGTTATGTGGACGCTGACTTGTTGTATTCTTTCTTGAAAGAGAAGCAAGCGATTGTTGCCGCTGATTATAACCCAGTCGGTGATATAGTTTACGAGAACTCTTCTAGTGTTGAAGGTTGTCAGCTCTAACGCTGAATTTATATTGCATAGGTAAACCTCAATGCCACTCACTCGAGTGGCATTTTTATTTCCGCTGTTAAATTTTCTGCTACTTCACACTTTAATGATACATATTAAATTATTTGTTTATTAAAATGAATATTTATTAAGTATTTAAAGTGTTAATAACAAATAACTTATTGTGTATCGAGTTTTAACATGGCTATGTATCAAATTGTTTTAATTGTATTGTTTGTTGTTTTTAGTTGTTGACTAAAAATTTCTTAATTAACACTATCTCTACAGCAAGAGGATACTTGCTATATCAATTATAAAAATAACAACTATAGGTTTTTAATATAAACCTCAAGGAGAGATAATGCGTTATTTAACCCTTACAGCAAAAGCTGTTCGCACTAGTTTAATGACAATTGCAACAACGGCTGTGGTTTTTTCTGGCTCAGGCTTTGCTGCAGAAGGAAATACAGCTGAAGAAAGTGCTAAAGTCGAGCGTATTGAAGTCACAGGTTCGCGTATTAAACAAGTCGATATGGAAACCGTTTCACCCGTTACTGTAATTAATGCTGCCGATATTGCCATGACGGGTGAAAAAACCGTTGCGGATGTTTTGAATAACTCTGCGATAAACAGTTTTGGTTCTTGGCGTGGTATTTCAGGATATGGTTCGGGTGCGAGTTCCACTAGTAATGTCAATTTACGCGGTTTAGGTTCATCGGCCACCTTAGTCTTACTCGATGGACGGCGTATGCCTGGCACCAGTTCAAGCTCTGGCTCGGTAGCGGATACCTCTTCAATCCCTATGGCCATAGTTGAGCGCATTGAAATTCTGCGGGATGGCGCCTCGGCGGTATATGGCTCCGATGCGGTTGCGGGGGTGATAAACATTATCACCAAGAAAGAATTTGAGGGTTTACAATTAGATTACAGCACTGAGCAGCCAAGTGTTGAAGGTGGCGATGCCAACCGTTTGTCGATTGCCACTGGCTATAATACCGATAAAGGCAATATCACGTTAACCTATGAGTATTATGATACTAAAGCTGTGATGGACCGTGATATTTGGAATATGGATGATCCTAGCTATTCGGCTTATAGTGGTTTTAGTTCGGTGCCAAATGGTAAATATGGAACGGGCAATGGTAGTTGGTATAGCAATTCAGACATGTGTGAGCAAACCGAAAACACGGTAGACAGCACAGATGGCAATAATAATGGTCGCTGTTTATACAATCATGGCAATGTCACTAAATTATTTGGCGATCAAACTCGTAATTCGGTGTTATCTAATTTCTCCTATGAGATTTCAGATGATATTAAGTTTCGCGGTCGAGCTTCTGCTTCACTCGCTGAAACTGAAACCCGTTATGCCGGTACACCAGTATCTACTAATTACCCTGTTATGAGTGCCGACAATAAATTTAATCCAGTCGGTGAAGATTTAACGCTCTCGATGCGAGGTGCGCAACTCGGCGAGCGCGATACGTTAACTGAAACCAATAATTTTGATATTTTAGCGGGCTTTGTTGGCACCATTGATTACGGCAATGGTATCGACTGGGAATTAAATGCCCAGCATGCAACCTCGACGACAAATAGTTTTAATTATAATTTACTCAACGATGAGATTATTCAGCAGGAAATTGATTCTGAGCAATATGATATTTTCAATACTTCTGGCATGAGTTATGAGCAGTGGAACCAACAGATGACAGATCTGTATCGTAAAGCTGCCCACACTGGGGTGTATCAAGGTAAATTTGAAAGCACTCAACTAGATGGTTTGGCGTCTACTCTACTTGTCGACAACGGTGATTTTTCGGTCGCTATGGTCGGTGGTCTTGAATATGAGATGATCAAATTCAAGCAAACCAGCGATCCAGAATCAGCGGCAGGGATTATTTCCGGTGGCTCGGGTGGTGATGATGTCGATGCCACGCGTGACCGCAGCGCCGCGTATCTCGAGTTTCAAGTGGGTTTACCTGCCAATGTTGAGTTCTCTGCCGCGGTTCGTTACGAGCGCTATGAGCAGGAAGGCTCTCTGACTGGACCTCAAGGTGAAGTGGTCAACTCATCGACCTTCGATGCCGTGGTGCCTAAATTTGGTTTGAGCTGGCGCCCAGTGGATAGCTTGCTACTGCGTGCTAGCTATGGTGATTCGTTCCGTGCGCCGAATATGAGTGAAATGTTCTCCTCTCAATCCTTGAGTTTTGAGAAGGCGGTTGATTCCCTATGGTGCAATGAACCCGGAAATGTGGATGCCATATATTGCGCCACCAATAACCAACATAAAACCTGGTACGGTGGTAACCCGAACTTAGAGGCTGAAGAGGGCAACTCGTTAACCTTAGGTGGTGTGTGGAATGTTACTGATGCTTGGAACCTAGAGTTATCTTATTATTCAATCACCTACGACAATAAAATTGAGTCGATTGATGTAGATGATATCCTGCGAGATGAAATCAAGAATGGGTCATCTCCCTATGTGACTCGCGGATCGGATGGCAAAATTGAGTATATCGAGGCGGGGGTTCGCAACTTAGCGACCGTAGAAACCTCGGGTATCGATTTTGTGACTGCCTATAACTTAGAGACAAGCCTTGGCGACTTCAATTTTAAATTGGACTTGACTCATGTGCTCGACTTTAAGAAGCAAGATAATGCCGAAGCAGAGATGATCGACTATGCGGGAACGACAGACTCACCCGATTGGCGCGGTAATTTCGCGACGAGTTGGAAATATGATGACTTCTCTGCGGCATGGACAGTTGTCTATATTGGTAGTCAATCAGCAAGTTATTTCAATGAGTTAGAAGAAACTGACCGTTATGTTGATTACGATAATTACTTTAAACATAACATTCAATTTGCCTATAACCATGCCTACAACGGCTCTATTACCGTTGGGGTGAATAATGTGTTTGATGCCGATGCGCCCAATTATTACACCTATGCGGATTATCGTGATGTGAATGTGGGTTTATATGATGTGTTAGGTCGTACTTACTACCTGAGAATAAACCAGAAGTTTTAAGTTATCCCCTCCCTGGATAACTCAAACCTCCGCTTGCGGAGGTTTTTTTGCTTTATGGATAAAAAATTGTGCTAATTGCCGAAACAGGACTCACTCAATGGGTGAGGCGTAATTCATGGCGGTGCTCATGTAAGTAGTGCTCGGCGCACGCACTGCAGCGCTGTTCGGTCGGATCTTGGTTTAAACGCCCAGATTCAATTTCAGCCTCACAGTCTGAACAGAGACCGTAGAGTCCTAAGTCAAGTTGGCAGAAGGCGGCATCGAGTTTATTTAAACGGCAAAAAAGTGGCTGCTCAGCCAAAGGGGTTAGGGCTAACTTATCGATCAACTCACCCAAACTTAGGTTGGCAAAATGTGCCCCTAACACTTCGAGATACTCTGGGTGTGCGCCGATTTCTTTCCTTAGACTTGCTTCAAGCTCTGACAATTCTTGTCTGATATGGATGGTGCTCACGTAAAATCGCCTGTTTTATCTGACTCTAGGCGTTTAGTCTAATAGTTTCACTACCAACGACTATGATGAAGATCAAGTATCGGCACGATTTTTCGTGTTGTTGAGCCGTTTAAAATAAAAAAGTAGTTCATTTCTATTGCATTATTGCTGCAGCATCTCCTGGGTCTTTTCTAGCACTCGCACAATTTCTTCGGTTGTTTTATAGATCCTCAGTTCCCTAAAGAGGGTATCAGCTTCGGGATATTGGCGATTGAGATAGCTAAACCATTGTTTAATTCGGGCGGGATAATAGTCACTCTTACGGCCACTTAGCTCCCTCTGGGTATAACTTAGCATTAACCCTAAGGTTTGCGCCCAAGTGTAAGGCGTCGCACCGGTTTTGATGGTATCGGCTAAATTGGGCAGTGAAATTGCGCCGCGGCCTACCATGATACTGTCGCAGCCCGTGACCTCGATACAGCGTTTGGCATCGTCGCTATTCCAAATTTCCCCGTTAGCAATCACGGGGATAGGTAGGCGTTTTCTCACCTCGGTAATGTATTCCCAATAGGCTGGCGGTTTATAACCATCGACTTTGCTGCGCGCGTGGATAGCCAGTTCCGTCGCACCGGCCTCATAAACGGCGAGGGCATTTTCCATAAACAGCGACTTATCTTCATAGCCTAAACGTATCTTAGCCGTAACTGGTTGCTCGCTTGGGACGGCTTGGCGCATGGCGCGGACAATATCGTGAATACTATCGGGGTATTGTAATAAGACGGCGCCTCCTTTACTGCGGTTAACCATTTTGGCAGGGCAGCCAAAATTTGCATCGACGCCGTGGGAGCCGAGTTCAATCGCACGCAGGGCATTGTCACCCATGCATTGGGGCTCTTGCCCAAGCAATTGTACCCGCACTGGGGTGCCCGAAGGCGTTTTACCACCATTGAGCAGTTCAGGGCAGAGTTTGAGAAAGACTTTCTCTGGCAGCAGTTGGTCAACCACTCGAACGAATTCAGTGACCAGCAAATCGTAGGGATTGATAGTCGATAGGATGTCACGCATCAGATCGTCTACTACGCCTTCCATTGGAGCCAAAATCACACGCACAGCCGTTAACCCGCATAAGTTCTCAAAGGGCGTGCATTCTATCCTATTGGTCTCCTGTTACAAAGCGTTGAGATAAGTGCTTGAAGACTGAACATGACGATTTGATCAGGTAAATTAAGTCTCCTAGCAGGATGTTTTGATTATTTCTGTGATTTGGTGATATTTTTTGAAATAGAATCGAAGCAGGGCGGGTCTTTTGCAGTAAGCCAGCGACTCAAACAGTTGTTGGTCACCATTAATCAATAAAAGGAAGCAATAATATGAAATCAGTTAAGCAAACAGCGGTTGCAGTTGCATTAGGTACAGTGGTGGTCGGTGCTGCATTCGCGGTAAATGCCCAAACCAATCCGTTTGGATTTGAAGCCATGGATGCGGGTTATCAAATTGTCGGCTCAGAAGGTAAGTGTGGTGAAGCTAAGTGCGGTGCCGATATGAAGAAAGCCGCGGCAGAAAAAGCCAAAGAAGGTAAATGTGGTGAAGCTAAATGTGGCGCCGATATGAAAAAAGCGGCCACCGATAAAGCCCACGAAGGCAAATGTGGTGAAGCTAAATGCGGCGCGGATATGAAAAAAACCGCCGATAAAGTAGAAGCAAAGACTGAAACCGTTAAAAAAGAAGTGAAAGAAATAAAAGAAGTGAAATAAGCGCTCAAGTAGTGCTTATTGGTTTTGCGCTTGAGCGATATGGCCAGCCTATGCTGGCCTTTGTTTAGCGGTTTCCCCTTAAGGCGCATCTAAGTGAAAGGTGGTGCAGATGCAATATCAAGGATTAGTAGGGCTGGGTCTACGACGAGAAATGCTCGATGAGTTTTGCCAGCAGGTGCCCAGTGAGATCCAGTTTTTTGAGGTCGCCCCAGAAAACTGGATGACCCTCGGCGGCAAATACGGTCGGCAATTTCGCCAGTTAACGGAGCAGTATGAGTTTTATTGCCATGGTCTGAGTTTATCCATAGGTAGCCCTGCGCCTTTAGATGTTGATTTTGTCCGCCGTATCAAAGCCTTTATGGACTTACATCAAATTCAACTCTATTCCGAACACTTAAGTTACTGCTCTGGCCAAGGGCATATGTACGATCTGATGCCGATCCCCTTTAGCGACGCGGCGGTCAAGCATGTGGCCTCGCGGGTTAAACAAGTGGAGGATATTTTAGAGCGGCCGCTTATCCTCGAAAATGTCTCCTTTTACGCGGCGCCGAGTGCACAGATGACAGAGCGGGAATTTGTCACGGCAGTGCTCGAAGAGGCTAACTGTAAGTTACTGTTAGATGTGAATAATATTTACGTGAATTCAATCAACCACAGCTACGATGCCAGTGCCTTTTTAAGCGCCATGCCAACCGAACGTATTGCTTATTTGCATATTGCAGGACATTACCAACAGGCCGAAGATCTGCTGATCGACACCCATGGTGCAGACATCAATGACCCTGTATGGGCGTTACTTAAAGCGTGTTACGCCCAGCATGGTGTATTACCCACCTTACTCGAGCGGGACTTTAATTTGCCAAGCACGGCACAGTTGCTCGGGGAAATAACCCAAATCCATGATCATCAAACAGAAGCGCTTAAGCTGATGGCATCTCGGAGGATGGCCTAATGGATTTTAAACAAGTACAGCAATCCTTTATCGATTATATCCGTGATCCCGAAAAGCCATTGCCCGCAGGCGTCCCCCTTGAGCGGATGCAGGTTTACCGTGAACTGTTTTTCAATAATGTGATGGGTTTTGTCTCCAATGCATTCCCGGTGCTTAAGAGTTTGTACTCAGAGGCTGATTGGCAGGCATTAGTACAGGCCTTTTTTAGTCAGCATGACTGCCAATCGCCAATTTTTATTGATATTGCCGGGGAGTTTTTGCATTTCCTGCAACAGGAATACCAATCCAAGGATAACGATCCACCGTTTATGCTGGAACTGGCCCACTATGAATGGCTCGAACTGGTGGTGGCCGTTGCCCAGCAAAAGAGCGATGAACAGGCGATCCAAGCTGAGCAGCTCCCCCATATTTTTCTGTGCTTAGCGGCGACGGCGAGGGTGGCGCAGTATCATTTTCCCGTACAACATATACGCCAAGATTATCGCCCTGAGCAGGAGCTTGATACGCCGATATTTTTTTGCCTCTATCAGGACGATGATGGTGAAGTGTGTTTTCTGCAATTAACGCCCCTGAGTGCCCAGGTCTTGGCCTATGTGGTTGAGCGAGGGAAGGTGACATTTAGTGAAATACTCACATGGTTAACAACAACTTACCCGCAGATGGCGCAGGAGGTACTCGCGAAGGGATGTTTAGCACTACTCGAGCAATTGGCAGTGAAAGGAATAGTGCGTGGTCTGCACTAATAAGGTTGCATAAATCATCAAAATAAATGCAATAACCTTACATAAAAAGGGTTTTTGTTGATTTGACAAACCGCTACAATGTCGCCCGTTTTGTGATCTTCATCACCATTAGATCCCGCGCACTTACTTGCATATACTTGAGGAGCTGTAATGAGTAGTCAGCCATTTAAAGACCCATTTAACTTTATGTATTTTATTGGTTTTATTTTAGTCTTATTGTTGCCGACACTGCCAGCAAGCCTGACTTGGTTAAAACATCTAGGTTTAATTTAAGCAGGTTTTAAGCTCGAGTTGATATACAATTGCCACTCTTTGAGTGGCTTTTGTTTTTTAGAGAAGGGCATTATCAGCTTATGGTATTGAAGCGCGGATTCTTTTTAGTCGTGGGATTAACGGCGTTAGTCCTAGGGCTACTCGGTATTGTGTTGCCCCTATTACCGACTGTGCCCTTTATTTTGCTGGCCGCTTTTTGTTTTGCTCGCTCGAGTGAACGTCTACACAACTGGCTGATGGCGCATCCATGGTTTGCCGATGCATTAACCCAATGGCAGCAGCAAGGAGCAATACGTAAAGGATTGAAGCGAAAAGCAATGATGCTAAGCGCCCTTAGCTTTAGTCTCAGTATTGTGCTGGTGCCACTCCTGTGGGTGAAAGGGCTATTATTCACTATGGCCCTGTGTTTGCTCTGGTATCTTAGCCGTATTCCCGAAATTGAATAATGGTCCTTGTATGGTCCTTTTGTGATGGGTTTGACCTTGTGTGAATAGGGTTTGATCTAAGGCACAAATTGATAACCAATTCATCACTTGAGCGCAGTGCCTGTTGCAACTCAAACCAAAGCGGCATAAGCTTTGTGCGACTTTTCTACGCTCGTCCACACTCGATGTGGACGTTTTGTTTTTACCGTCAGTATTGGCGAACAGATTAAGTAACTTATTAAGTAAATATGATGGCTATGAATACAGAAACCTTATCCTTGATAAAGCAAAGCATTAAAACGATTCCGAATTACCCTAAGGAAGGGATCCTATTTCGCGATGTCACCAGTTTGCTTGAGAATGCCACGGCCTATAAGGCGACTATCGATCTGTTGGTTGAACATTACCGTGGTAAAGGCTTTACCAAGATTGTCGGTACCGAAGCCCGCGGTTTCTTATTTGGCGCGCCCTTAGCCCTAGAGTTAGGGGTGGGTTTTGTGCCAGTTCGTAAACCGGGTAAATTACCCCGTGAAACCATTAGCCAAAGCTATGAGCTTGAATATGGCCACGATAGCCTCGAAATCCACATTGATGCCATTGTTGCCAATGATAAAGTCTTGGTCGTTGACGATTTACTGGCGACGGGCGGCACAATCGAAGCGACGGTTAAACTTATCCGTCAACTGGGGGGCGAAGTGAAGGATGCGGCCTTTGTGATCTCTCTGCCCGATTTAGGTGGTGAGCAGCGTTTAACGGCATTAGGGCTTGAACTCGTTAAACTTTGTGAGTTTGAAGGCGAATAATTCTTCAGCCAAAGGCGCCTTGGGATAGTTTAATGGCATGTCACACCCTGACATGTTATCTTTCAACGTTCCCGGGGCGCATGCTCCCATTTTTGTATCACACACTCTGGGGAGTTCCATGTCATATCAGGTGTTAGCCAGAAAATGGCGCCCTGCCACATTTGAACAAATGGTTGGTCAAAGCCATGTTTTGCATGCTTTAACCAATGCGTTAAGTCAGCAGCGTTTACACCATGCCTACCTGTTCACGGGGACGCGAGGCGTGGGCAAAACCAGCTTAGCGCGACTCTTTGCCAAAGGCTTAAATTGCGAACAAGGTGTCACTGCATCGCCCTGCGGCGTCTGTGGTAGTTGTGTTGAAATTGCCCAGGGGCGATTTGTCGATCTAATTGAAGTCGATGCCGCCTCCCGCACTAAGGTCGATGATACCCGCGAGTTGTTGGACAATGTGCAATATCGCCCGACCCGTGGCCGTTTTAAGGTTTATCTTATCGACGAAGTGCATATGCTGTCGCGCAGCAGTTTTAACGCACTGCTAAAAACCTTAGAAGAACCCCCCGAGCACGTTAAATTTCTGCTAGCAACCACCGATCCACAGAAACTGCCCGTGACTGTGCTATCCCGTTGTTTGCAGTTCAATTTAAAAAGTTTGACTCAGCAGGAAATTGGCACTCAGCTCAATCATATCTTGACCCAAGAGCAGCTTCCCTTCGAGTCTGAAGCGTTAACACTCCTTGCCAAAGCCGCCAATGGCAGTATGAGGGATGCCTTGAGTCTAACGGATCAGGCCATTGCCTTTGGCGGTGGCACTGTGATGCTCACCCAAGTGCAGACCATGCTCGGCAGTATCGATGAACAGCATGTGGTGGCCTTACTGAAAGCCTTAACCGATGCCGACATTGGCGTGTTAATGCAAACCTGTAATCAAGTGCTGGCCTATGGCGCCGATGCCCAAGAAGTGCTGCGCAGTTTGCTGGAGTTATTACACCAGATCACCCTAACGCAATTTGCCCCGGCTGCGGCTCAGCAATCCTTATACTGTGCGCAAATTCGCGCCTTTGCCGAGCAGCTCGCCCCAGAGCAAGTGCAGTTGTATTACCAAATTCTATTAACTGGACGTAAGGACTTGCCCTACGCCGCGGATCCTAAATCGGGTCTGGAAATGGCATTACTGCGCGCCGTTGCCTTTGTGCCAGAAAAAACGGTTAAACGCTGGCAAGTCGATGCACCGGCCGAGGTGAGTCTGCCTTCGGGGCAAACTCCGCTATCGACTGTGGCTGTCGCCCCAATGGCAGAAAGAGTGGTTGAAAAAGAGGCTGAAAAAAAAACAGTATTAATTGAGCCTGCTGTTTCTGAACCCGCAGTAGCCGAGCCTATGGTCTCTCAAGCTGAAGTAGCCCTAAAAACTGACCTTGCCACCGATGAAACGCTGTCCGATGCCGCCCTCAATGCGGCATTAGTGGCGGAGCAAAAGCTGATCATCAGCCAAGCGCAGAGTCAGGGATTTAGCCCACAAACCGAACGGTCTGATGTGGCTACTACGCTGACATTTGACACCCAACATTTATCTATCAATGCCTTAGCTACGCCTCGCGTCGATACCGATAGTGCGAATGCCGATAGCGTTGATATTGCCGATGCAGATAGCGCTGGTAGTGATAATGCGGCAAGCCATGGTGCTGGCCGTGATGCTAGTGATGATACTGGTAGCATTCGCACCGTGAGCTCTCAGACGCCTATTTCTGCTGAGCAAGGCGTTCAAGGGCCTGATATTGCAGACCACGGCCCGCTCGATTATGCCTACGGTGAATATGCTCATTATGCGGAAGATCCCGTATCACTCGATGCCTACCAAGATGCCTATCAAATTGATAACGCTTACTTTTTTAATGACGATGGCGCAGCGTTAGGGCAGGAAAGCACGCCAGTACAAGGGGCGAGTTCAATCTCTGAAACGCCGCTATCCGCTGCATCTAACTCGGCAAGTCAGCCATTAAGGGCGCAAAATCCCACCAATCCAGTCGTGACAACGCCCCTAGAGGATGACGATATTTTATCGGCGGTGCTGGCTGCACGGGAATCGCTGCTGTCAGATCTCGAGGCCTTGAGTGCTAAGGACGGTGATGAAAAAAAGCCATCACTGGATCCAAAGCTGAAAGTACCCGCCCTCGGTAAGAGTGCTGCTGAGCCCAGTGTCAGTTCTCGGCCCGTATTGAACACCCTGCCAACACCATCGGTAATGCCAGCGGCTAAAGTGACTGCGGGCTTTGATAAGGCTGATTTGGATGAAGCTGATTTTGATAAGCTTAGTATCGATAAGCGTGGGTTTGATGGGGCAGGTTATGATGATAGGCCGAGTGCGCCAGTTAAAGCCCAGTTAGAGAGTAACGATCGTCCGCCCTGGGAAGAGGCGCCTACAGCGGCGGCCAGTACTGAGTTTGTGGCGGTCAGCGAGCTGAGTGTTGAAGTGAGTGTTTCGCAGCCATTACCAAGGGCGAGTGAAGTCAAAACCACGCCAGTTCAAGCCCTTGTTGTAGAAACTAGCGCCGCTGGCCACCGTGAAACAGGGCTTTGTGTGGCTGAGCCTATTAGCGGCGATCCGCTGGATTTGCACTGGTATAAATTAATGGCGAGTTTAGAGGTTGGCGGCCGCGTACGCCAACTGGCCGTGAATTCTGTGTGTCAGGCACTCGAAGATCCCTTGCCATTATTATTAAAACCCGATCAGAAGCACTTAGCGGCCGATATCGCCATTGAACAACTTGAACAGGCTCTGACCACGACGCTTGGGAACCCCAGGCGGGTAAAAGTGGTCATAGGAAGCGATCCAAAGCGGGAAACGCCACTCGAACTGCGTAAGCGTTTCCACCAAGAATTATTGCAGCAGGCGCAGCAATCCTTAATTAAAGACGATAATGTTCAATGGCTTATTCAGCGTCTTGGGGCAGAGCTTGACACCGATACCTTAGTGTATCCACCAGAACTGTTAAACCAACGCAGCCAGCAAATTCAAGCGTTGCCTGAGCCTAAGTGATCCAGGTTATATGGCTTCATCCGTCAAGCGAATGCTATCGCGTGTGACTGGCTTGGATAATGCCTAAAACTGCGTATCGAGATCATAAGTTTATTAACGGGATAACGGCATAGATTGCCAATCCGATTTATTTCAGTAAGATTAGCCAGCTTAAAAGCTTGCGACTCACCCTAATAGAAGAGAAATGACTATGTTTGGAAAAGGCGGTATGGGCAATTTGATGAAACAAGCCCAGATGATGCAAGAAAAAATGGCAAAAATGCAGGAAGAAATTGCTCGCATGGAAATGGTGGGCGAATCGGGTGCCGGTCTGGTCAAGGTCACTATGACGGGCGCGCACACAGTGCGTAAAGTCGAAATTGACCCAAGTCTGATGGAAGATGATAAAGAAATGCTAGAAGATTTGATTGCTGCGGCCTGTAACGATGCCGCCCGTCGCATCGAAGAGAATCAAAAAACGAAAATGGCTGAAGTCACTGGCGGTATGCAATTACCTCCAGGCATGAAAATGCCGTTTTAATTGAGATAAACAATGAAATTTAGTCCACTGCTTGATGAGCTAATTCAGTCCCTGCGTTGTTTACCTGGGGTTGGGCCTAAGTCGGCACAACGTATGGCGTTTCAGTTGCTTGAACGGGACAGAAAGGCGGGGCTTAAATTAGCCAGTGCCCTGTCCAGTGCCATGAGCGATATCGGCCATTGTCAGTCCTGCCGAACCTATACTGAAGAGACTCTGTGCCCCATTTGTGCTAGCCATAAGCGCGGTTCATCCACCACTATCTGTGTGGTTGAAACCCCGGCGGATGTGTTAGCCATTGAGGCGGGTGGACATTTCAGTGGTCGCTATTTTGTACTGCTAGGCCATTTGTCTCCCCTCGATGGGGTTGGGCCAGATGAGTTAGGGCTTGCCTTACTCGAACGTCACTTAGCCTCGGGGGATGTTTCTGAGCTGATCCTCGCCACCAACCCCACGGTTGAAGGGGAGGCAACGGCGCATTTTATCGCCGATATGGCCAGGCGCCATAGGGTGATGATCAGCCGTATCGCCCATGGCGTTCCCGTGGGTGGTGAGCTTGAATATGTCGATAGCACCACTTTGGCATTGTCCTTTAATGGCCGTTTACCTTTATAGCGGACGGCTTCTCAAAAGATCATTGTCTATGAAACCCGCCCAGTGACTGCTTGTGCGGGTTTTTTATTGGCCTTTATCCCCTCAAAATGCCTTATTTTTCACCATTCACGACTCGTTTTATTCCTTGCCCTTGAAAAGCCAATTTGCAGCCCCATTTAAGTAAACACTGAGCGTTATTTTTAGTAAATTGCGTAACAAATAAGGAAAATTTCATGTCACAACAAGAAACTCATGGTTTTCAAACTGAAGTCAAACAGCTGTTGCATTTGATGATCCATTCTTTGTATTCCAACAAAGAAATTTTCTTGCGTGAACTGGTCTCCAACGCTGCGGATGCGGCCGATAAGCTGCGTTACCTCGCGTTGACCAATGACGCATTATACGAAGGTGACGGTGAACTGCGGGTGCGTATTAGCGCAGACAAAGATAAAGGTACTGTAACCATTGAAGATAATGGTGTGGGTATGACCCGTGATGGCGTGATTGAGCATTTAGGCACTATCGCAAAATCGGGCACCGCGGAATTCTTCAAAAACCTCTCTGGCGAAGCCTCAAAAGACTCGCAGCTAATCGGCCAGTTCGGTGTGGGCTTTTACTCAGCCTTTATCGTCGCGAAAAAAGTCACAGTCCGCACCCGCGCTGCAGGCCATCAGGCCAGTGAAGCCGTGTTGTGGGAATCGGAAGGCGAGGGCAACTTCACCGTCGAAACCATCACTAAGGCGAGCCGTGGTACCGAAATCACCCTGCACCTACGTGATGACGAAAAAGAATTTGCCGACGATTGGCGCCTGCGCTCAATTATCACTAAGTACTCAGATCATATCTCTGTGCCAGTAGAAATGTGGCAGGAGGGCACCCCTGAGCGTGATGGTCCAGATGGCGAAAAAATTCCCGCGACCGAAGGTTACTGGAAAGTCATGAACAAGGCGACCGCCCTGTGGATGCGCAATAAGTCTGAGATCAGCGACGAAGAATATCAAGAGTTTTATAAGCACATTTCCCACGACTATACAGACGCATTGCTCTGGAGTCACAACCGCGTAGAAGGTAAACAGGAATATACTAACCTATTGTATATACCAGCAAAAGCACCATGGGATATGTGGAACCGCGACCGTAAGCATGGTCTGAAACTGTTTGTCCAGCGCGTGTTTATTATGGATGACGCCGAGCAGTTTATGCCGTCTTACCTGCGCTTCGTGCAGGGCTTAATTGACTCGAACGATCTACCGCTGAACGTGTCCCGCGAGATTTTGCAAGACAACCACATCACCAAAGCGATGCGTACGGGTATCACCAAACGTGTGCTCGGTATGCTGGAAAAACTGGCCAAGGATGATGTGGAAAAATACCAGACCTTCTGGGCTGAATTTGGCCAAGTGTTGAAGGAAGGGCCTGCGGAAGACTTTGCTAACCGTGAGCGTATCGCTGGCTTACTGCGTTTTGCATCGACCCATACGGGCAGCGGGGCACCGACTGTGTCACTCGATGACTACATCAGCCGCATGAAAGAAGGTCAAAGCAAGATTTACTATATCGTTGCCGACAGCCACGAAGCGGCCGCCAACAGCCCGCACTTAGAACTGTTGTGTAAGAAAGACATCGAAGTATTGCTGATGTCAGAGCGTATCGACGAGTGGTTAATCAACCACTTAACTGAGTACAAAGAGAAACAACTGCATTCAGTGACCCGTGGCGAGCTGGAATTAGGTGAGCTTGAAGATGCGACCGAGAAGGAAGCGCAGGAGAAACTTGCCGAGGAAGCTGCACCTCTCCTTGAGCGTATCAAAACGGCGTTGGGCGCAAGTGTGGCCGATGTTAAGGTGACCTCACGTTTAACCGACACCCCAGCCTGTGTGGTGACGGGAGAAGGTGAAATGTCGACCCAAATGATCAAACTGATGCAGGCGGCTGGGCAGCCTGTACCTGAGGTTAAGCCGACATTCGAGATCAACCCAGCGCACCCATTAGTGTCGCACCTTAATGATCTTCAGGATGAAGCCGCCTTTGCAGATTGGTCAAACTTACTGCTACAACAGGCGCAGTTATCGGAAAAGGGCAGCCTTGCCGATCCATCGGCCTTTATTAAGCTGATGAACCAAATGTTACTGGCGAATCTGAAGTAAGAAACGTTTGGGCCCATAGATCTCTATACTATGGGCCTTATTTTTTAGCACTTATTTCAACGTTAGATGCTTTTGATATTAAGGGAACACCATGGACAATATCCTCGATCTGACTAAAGACAATATTCAGCAAGTGGTTGATGCTTCGATGCAACAGATCGTGGTATTAGCATTTTGGGCACAGCCTCAAGCGCAAAGTGTGGCCCTAGTGCAGATGCTAGAGCAATTGGCGTTGCAACATGCTGGGCGTTTTGTGCTTGCTAAAGTGAACTGCGAAGCTGAACTGGAAATCGCTAACTATTTCCGCATACAAAGCTTACCTACCACCTTAGTGCTGGATAAGGGCCAACCGATCGACGGTTTTGCCGGAATGCAGGAGGCGGTGCAGCTTAGCGCTATGCTCGAGAAGTATTTACCACCCCTGTGGCAATTACAGCTTGAGCAAGCTAAAGCCTTACTCGCCTTAAGCCAAGTTTCCAATGACGATTTAGCCACGGCTGCTGTGTTACTGAAGGAGGCCTATAGCGCCTCAAACCATGTGGGTGAAGTGAGTTTAGTGCTCGCCGATGTGTATCTAATGCAGGGCGAACTTGCCCAAGCCCAAGCTTTACTCGAGCAGATCGGACTCGCGGATCAAGACGGTTATTACCAGAGCTTAAAGGCGAAATTAACGCTGGCTTTAGATGCGGCGGATACGCCAGAAATCCGCGATCTACAGCATAAATTTGAGCAACATCCGCAGAATTTAGTGCTATTACTCGAGCTAAGCAAGGCACTCCATTCGGCTCACCGCGATGATGAGGCATTAGCGCTGTTATTCGGTGTACTCAGTCAGGATCTTGGTGCTGAAAATGGCACAATAAAACAAGTGTTTATGGATATATTAACCGCACTTGGCCAAGGCAATAGTCTGGCAAATCAATATCGCCGTAAGCTCTATACCTTGCTCTATTAATGCGTAAAATTGCCCTGGATCCGCGGTTTATTTGTATTTTCTGAGGCTAAAGTCGAAGCTAAAACCCTTCTCAATAGCGGCCAGATGTGCGAAGATCGCCGCCCTAAGAAGAATATCAATGCGAAAAAGAGGACTCTTGAGATGCGCATTATCCTATTGGGCGCCCCCGGTGCCGGTAAAGGTACCCAAGCCCAGTTCATTATGGAACAGTATGGTATCCCACAAATTTCTACTGGCGATATGTTACGCGCCGCCGTTAAAGCCGGTACTCCGCTGGGGTTAGAAGCGAAGAAAGTGATGGATGCTGGTCAACTGGTTTCTGATGATCTGATCATTGGACTGGTTAAAGAGCGTATCGCACAGGACGACTGTGCTAAAGGTTTCCTGTTAGACGGTTTCCCACGTACCATCCCACAGGCGGATGCGATGGCGGCAAACGGTATTAGCATTGATCACGTGATTGAAATCGATGTGCCAGATGAAGAAATCGTTAAGCGCATGAGTGGTCGCCGTGTTCACCCAGGTTCTGGCCGTGTTTACCATGTGGTATTCAATCCACCAAAAGTGGAAGGTAAGGACGATGTGACGGGTGAAGATTTAGCTATTCGTCCTGACGACGAAGAAAGCACAGTGCGTAAGCGCCTCGCGATTTACCACGAGCAAACTAAGCCGCTCGTTGAATACTACGGTAAAGTGGCTGCGGCGGGTAACACTCAATACCACAAATTTGATGGTACTCAGTCAGTTGCTGCGGTGAGTGAGCAACTTGCCAGCGTGCTGAAATAAACACATAGCTTAAATTCGAGAACAAGTTCTCATATTAAGAAAAAGCCTGCCTGAGCAGGCTTTTTTTATGGGCGACTGAATGTTAGCCTGCCGAGGTAATTGGCTGATAAAAGGTAGCACATTGACTTCTCCCTCTCCTGCGTTTGGCGTGTTATTAGTAAATCTTGGTACGCCCGATGAACCCACTCCGAAAGCGGTTAAGCGATTTCTCAAGCAGTTTTTAAGTGATCCTCGTGTCGTCGATTTATCCCCTTGGCTGTGGCAGCCCATTTTACAGGGGATTATCCTTAACACCCGACCTAAGAAGGTCGCCAAACTTTATCAAAGTGTGTGGACTGAGCAGGGCTCACCGTTAATGGTCATAAGTCGACGCCAGGCGCAAAAGTTAGCCACGGATTTAAGTGCGACCTTTAATCAAACCATTCCGGTGGAGCTGGGTATGAGCTATGGCAATCCTTCGATTGATAGCGGCTTTACCAAACTCAAAGCCCAAGGCGCCGAGCGCATCGTGGTATTGCCGCTGTATCCGCAGTATTCCTGCTCGACGGTGGCCAGTGTGTTCGATGCTGTTGCCTGTTATGTTAAAGCCGTACGTGATATGCCAGAGCTGCGTTTTAACAAACAGTATTTCGACCATGGCGCCTATATTGCGGCGCTGGCGCATTCGGTAAAACGTCATTGGAAAACCCATGGGCAGGCCGATAAGCTGATTTTATCCTTCCACGGTATTCCGCTGCGTTATGCGACCGAAGGTGATCCTTATCCTAAGCAGTGCCACGCAACGGCCAAGTTATTAGCACAGGCATTAGGGCTCGGTGAAGGACAATGGCAGGTGTGTTTCCAATCCCGCTTCGGTAAAGAAGAATGGCTAACCCCCTATGCCGACCAATTACTAGCCGATTTACCCCGCCAAGGGGTGAAAAGTGTCGATGTAATTTGCCCTGCCTTTGCCACCGATTGCCTCGAAACCCTAGAGGAAATCTCCATTGGCGGTAAAGAAACCTTCTTACATGCAGGTGGTGAGAAATACCGATTTATTCCCTGCTTAAATGATGATGAGCTGCATATAGAGCTACTGAGACTACTAGTACAAGAGCAAGCCCTATCTTGGGATTGACGTAGGATGACCTCTTAAACATCTGCACTTGAAACGCTAACACGCCCCTAGTTTCATGCTGATTTTATGGTAGAATCTGCGCCCTTGTGGCTAGGGAGTGGATTTTTTGTCTCGCTAGCCTAGACTCATTATTTTTAGGACGCTGGCGAGTATATGCTCGTCATAATGCCAATTAGCATGGATGCCAGGAAAAGAGAACCACTATGAAGTTTCCCGGTCAGCGCAAGTCGAAACATTATTTCCCGGTCAAAACCCGAGACCCACTGCTTGAGCAGCTGACTCAACAGCCTCAACCCTTTGCCACTTACATCAGTGGTATAGATCAAACCCTAGTGGATATCGAAGCCAAGGTGGAAGATGAACTGCTCAGTCGTTATGGATTGCCTAAGGGAAATTCGACCCTGATCGATGATGAGCAAGCCCATCAACTCTATACCGAGCTGAAACAAAACGGTTTGATCAGTGATGAATTTGCCGGTGGCACTATAGGTAATACAGTGCACAATTATTCTATTTTGGCCGATGACCGCTCTGTGTTATTCGGGGTGATGAGCCAAAATATTGAGGTGGGCAGTTACGCCTACCGTTACCTTTGTAATACCTCCTCTAAAGTGGATCTTAACTTCCTGCAACCCGTCGATGGGCCTATTGGCCGCTGTTTTACCCTGATTTCTGAGTGTGGTGAGCGAACGTTTGCGATTAGCAAAGGCGCCATGGATAAATTGACACCGGAATTTATCGATAAAAAAGTAGTGCAGGGCAGTTCGGCCTTAGTGTTAACCGCCTACTTAATGCGCGCCAGCGGCGGCGACAGGATCACCGATGCGGCTATGTGCGCGATTGAATACGCAAAAGAAGCCGAAGTGCCAGTGGTATTGACTCTGGGCACCCGTTTCTTGATCGAGGAAGATCCACTCTGGTGGCAAAACTTCATCAAAGAACACGTGACTATCCTTGCGATGAATGAGGATGAAGGCGAGGCCCTAACGGGGTTTCGTGACCCTCTATTGGCCAGTGAAACGGCATTAGAGTGGTGCGATATGGTGTTAACTACCGCTGGCCCTATTGGTTTGTATACTGCGGGTTATGCCGAAGAGTCAGAAAAGCGCGAAACCACGCACACCTTATTACCTGGCGCAATCCCTGAATTTAACCGTTATGAATTCTCGCGGCCTAAATTGAAAAGTGACTGCGAAACGCCGATTAAAGTGTATGCCCATATTTCCCCTTATATGGGTGGGCCTGAAAAAATCGGTAACACTAACGGTGCGGGGGATGGTGCGCTCTCAGCGTTATTGCACGATCTGGCGGCCAATACGTTCCATAAAGCCAATGTGCCCGGTTCAAGCAAACATAAGCGTGATGGGCTCTGTTATTCCTCATTCTCGCAAATTTGCAAGTACGCTAACCGCGTGGCTTACGAGGTGTTGGCCCAGCACAGTCCACGTTTATCCCGTGGCTTACCCGAACGGGAAGACAGCTTAGAAGAGTCCTACTGGGAAAGATAAGCCAGTACTGGCTGAGTTAACAGGGGCAATAGCGGCAAACCGTTATTGCCCTTGTTGTTTTATGGGCGCAATGTTTTTGGTGCTGGCGTGATGACGTTTTCCTCAACAATTAGCCCAATGGGCGATATTTTTCGCTACAGACAAGGTCGAATAAATGTTACCGTTAGTGGGTTCGAATCGACCCAAATCACAGTGATTGTTTAAGGTGGAATTTTCGGTGAAAGCGCAAATCTTAAAAGAAATGAAGGTGCTCAAGACGATTGAGCCAGAATTTGAAGTGCAGCGCCGTGTGGCGTTTATCAAGGCAAAACTGAAAGAAGCCCGCAGCAAAGCATTAGTGTTGGGGATCAGTGGTGGTGTTGATTCCTCCACCGCCGGGCGTTTATGTCAGCTCGCTGTGGATAGCCTCAATAGTGAGCATCCTGATGGTGGCTATCAATTTATTGCGGTGCGTTTACCCTATCAAATTCAAAAAGATGAGCACGAAGCCCAACAAGCTTGTCAATTTATTCAACCGACTAAATTAGTCACAATCAATGTGCATCAAGGGGTTGATGGCGTGCATCAAGCGACCTTAACCGCCTTTGTCGAAGCGGGACTGCACTCACCGGATGCGGCCAAAGTTGATTTTATTAAGGGTAACGTGAAAGCGCGGATGCGGATGATCGCCCAGTATGAGTTAGCCGGTTTGGTCGGCGGTTTAGTGGTGGGCACTGATCACAGCGCCGAAAATATTACCGGTTTTTACACTAAGTGGGGTGACGGTGCCTGCGATTTAGCCCCTTTATTTGGTCTTAATAAACGTCAAGTACGCCAGCTAGCCGCCTACCTTGGGGCGCCGGAATCCTTAGTCTATAAGGCGCCCACTGCAGATTTAGAAGATAATCAACCGCTATTGGAAGATGAAGTCGCGCTTGGACTGACCTACGAGCAAATTGATGATTTCCTCGAGGGGAAAGCCGTCGACAAAGCCGTTGAAGAAAAGCTGATTAATATCTACAAGGCAACGCAACATAAGCGTCAGCCAATCCCGACTATCTACGACTAAGCTTGACCCTTTACTGATGGCTTAATCACTAAGTTGTCCACTGTCTAAATATTAGCTAAAAAGCACCCTAATTCGGGTGCTTTTTTATGCGCAAAAGCTTGTCGAATCCAGCCTAGTCGTTTTCAGTTTAGTTGTGCCCAGCTTGGAGGTGTGCGCGCGTAAGTGTAATTAAGGCATTCGAGTATTGGCGATAGTCTAAGTAGGGCGTCAGCAGTACAAAGCTTGAGTGTGGAGATTGTGTCAGTACTTTCGTCGTTATGTCTTGCAGCTTACCTTGAGACGCTTGCAGTAAGTGCTGCGCCGCTTGCTGGCCTGTTGAGGCAATATCGCTATCGATAGCAATCCCTAATGATGTGGCGGCCGTTTGACCACAGATAAGATGAATACTGGCGTGGGGCGAGAGGCTATCGGCGCCTATCAATAGCATTTGGTGCTTTTTGAGCAATAAGTTGTCGCGATAATGGCGCCAATCCTCACCGTAAGCACAAATTTTTGCCATAATTGTGAATATCTTGCGCCAGTGGTTACCATTTAAGGCGATAAGTTCTGCTATCGCGTTATCTTGCTCGATATGCCAATTGTCGGGGAACAGTGGCACATTGGGGAGATAAAACGCATAGGGCGCAGCGGTCGGGCCAATGTGCATATCAATGGAATTCGCGAATATAAAGTGGGGCGGATCTTAACCTAAGTCGAGCAAACCGTTGAAGCTAAATTGTCGTCAGATCAAATATTAAACATGAAAGTTGAGGTTTATTTTTATCTAACCTTATAATTAGCTTGCGTATTTTAAGGGATTCAAAGGACTAGAATGAAAGCGATTATCATAGGCTCAACCAAGCATTTATTTTTCGCAACATTTTATGCCTGTTTGGGGATTACCGTTGCCCTGTTATTGACAGGGATACACTTTCTCAATGCCAGACCCGATCTGTCCCTTTGGCATACCACCGAACTTAAAAACGAGTTCCATTACAATACCAAACTTGACAATTTTAGTGATTACATCGCCTTAGAAGATAAGTTATTTGCCGAAGTGGACAATAAGGTCCTCAAAAAAGTTTCGACGACGGATGCTTCGCCCGTGAATCGTTATGTGAAAAACAGTCTCTCGGATCCTACCCATTGGCCACAGAACTGGAATCGTAGCTTCGAGTGGCCCAAGGCCTATGCCCCCTTTGGTGTATTACTGCTCCACGGCATGTCTGATTCACCCTATGCCATGTCCAATGTGGCCACGCACTTTAAGGGGAAGGCCCATGTGCTTGGACTGCGTTTTCCTGGACACGGTACCCTCCCAAGTGGGCTGACTGAACTCTATTGGCAGGATTTAGCCGCGGCGGTCAACTTAGCTACCGCCCATATGAAGCAGGAGCTTAAGGGTAAACCCTTATTTGTGATTGGTTTTTCGACGGGCGCTGCCGCAGCTCTCAACCATGAACTTGAACTTATCAACCGAAATAGGTCCCCAGATTATGCGGGGATGATTTTTATCTCACCGGCAATCGGCCTGGCGCCCAGTGCTGCTGCAGCACGTTGGCAGAACTGGATTGGTCAGTTGTTAGGGTTGGATAAATTGCAGTGGAACAGTATTCAAGTGGAGTATGATCCCTTTAAATACATGTCTTTTGCGGTGAATGCGGGGGATGTGGTATATCAATTGGCATTGCGCAATCAGGGATTGCTGGCGGGATTAACGGCTTTACAGCGAGAAAAGCTCCCGTCGATACTCACCTTTCAATCCGTAGTGGATGCAACCGTCTCAAGTAATGCAGTGGTCAATACTCTCTATCAAGTACTGCCTGCAAAGGGTCACGAATTGGTTTTGTTTGATATGAATCGCACCTCAATTAATCGCAATATGATGCTCAATGACCCTCTACCCCAGCTGTTACCGACTAATCCTAGCCGTGTGCATTATCGTGGCACTTTGATCGAAAATATCAACGCTGAGACCACACAGGTACAGGCTCGGGAATTTGGTGTTTTACCTCGTCAACAAGCATCATCGACTATTGCGCCCTTAACCCTGTACTGGCCAGCGGGAGTGTATTCCTTATCCCATGTGGCAATACTCTTTGCCGAGGATGATGGACTCTATGGTCTAAGAAACGATACCGACAAGCGCCGCATTCAGATTGGTGGCGCGGCCGCCCGTGGTGAGCGTGGTGTGCTGAGTGTCTCGGCGGCTGAAATGCTTAGGCAGAAATGGAATCCATTTTTCCCCTATGTGTTGTCACGGATTGACCAATATCAAGCGGCCCATATCAAGCCATAATATGCAATTGATCTTCTAGGTGGGTTCGATAATATGAGTGCAGACTATGCAGTTGCGACCCCGATCTTTTGCCCTATAGAGATTTTCATCGGCTTGTTTTAGCCAAACGTCCAGGGAAGCATTGTAGGAGGCATCAGCGATCAGCGCGCCAATACTGACAGTGACACTGAAGCTTTTTTGGGTTGCTGGATCGGTAATGATTTGTTTTGCGAGCCGTTCGCGGAATTGATTCAGATGCTCCTCGACATTTAAGGCATTGCACATAGGCAACACTAATACAAACTCTTCACCACCATAGCGGCAAAGCAAGTCGACATCCCGTTTAAAATGACTCGATAGCACTTGAGCCATGACTCTTAAACATTCATCCCCCGCTAAATGGCCATAGGTATCGTTCACTTTTTTAAAGAAATCGAGGTCTAACAGTACGACGGCAATGGCATTCTCTGCGCGCTCGCACAGCTCTTGGATAGATAAGAACTGTTGTTCAGTGTAACGACGGTTATAGAGATTGGTGAGGGGATCGCGTTCGGCCATTTCTTGCAATTTCTGATTGGCGATCTCTAAATCTATGGTGCGTTGTTGTACTTTCTCTTCTAATTCTGATTGATAGCTAAGGAGTGCTTGCTGGTTCGCTTCGAGGCTCTTATATAAGCTATAGATCTCTTTAGGGGTACTCTTGCCGAACAACGGGTGCTCAAATTTTTCACCATTCATCTTGCCATCTTTTGCTTGGTTAAAATGCTGGGCGAGCAGTGCTAGGGGGGTTGTGGTTAAGCGACTGATGGCTTTGGCGACGAGAATGGCAATAAACATACCGATTAAGAGCAAAATCATGGTGTTGGCATATTGTTTTTGAGCCAGCTTAAGCAAAGGGAGAAAGGGCTCAACGACATAGATCTGCCAGCCATTATTCAAGGTGTTGTGGGTATAAATATATTCGGGTATCTTTGCATTAATTTGCTTAATATTCATCAGATTAAGCCTCGTGTTATATTCCGCGCTACCCGTCGTATAGGTAAAAGGTGTCAGAGGTTTGAGTCCCAATCTTTCCGATGCATAAACAATATTATTTTTATCATCAAGTAGAACAATGGATTGAGTCTGATGGTGCCGGTTTTGCTTATCGATACTTGAGAAATAACTTAAATCTAAGCTTCCTCCCACAATTCCGATTGGGATGTTTGTATGTCCCTTCAAGATGGGGGCGCTGATCACTATGACAATCTCGTTACCTAGGCTTTGCCCGATAAATGCGGGTGAGACGTAGGTGTTGTGGTAGTCGAATGACTGCGTAAAGTAATCCCTATTGTTTATGGTGAATTTGGGGAACTGTTGATTCAAATACTGTAGCTTTTCGGGTGGGCTGGCCGCCGTAATTTCCCCTTTTTCATTCGCAATGAATAGGGTGCTAAAACTGAGACTCAAGCTCTCGACACTGGAAAGTAAATCCTGCCAATTGTTGAATGGCGCATCTACGATGCTGACGAGTTTAGCGATACTGGCGATAGTGTTAGTGTTAGTGTTAGTTCTGATATAAGTTTCAGTCGCGTGGCTAAGGGATATCCCAGTGTCATCAAGATTACGGGTAAACAACATTTGTTGTTTATCCATAAAATAGTGATTAAACATTAGGGATGAGATCAACAAACTAATGGTAGTGAACAGGATAAACAGATAACTCAACTGCACACTAAAGGTGCGGCGAGTATGATTAACCAATTTGCCTTTCAGGTGCCACAGACTCGGCAGTGCAACGACACAAAGCTCTCCGAGAGTGGTATATAAAATACCATTAAATGCTTGTTTAACCGTGATAAAAGTAATATGACTGAGTGGTATACCTGTCATTAACCAAAGGTATAACCCCATTAACTAAAAGCCAATAACTGATACTGGCATAGAGAATATGAGCATCCTTACGGCGAACGAAACCTAGCCAAAGTGCTTCGAGTAAAAAGACGATATACACATGGGGACTCGACCAGATCAGCATTAACCCTGTCGCAGTGAAAAAAGCCGTAAATAGGGCGTACCAAGGACCCAATAAAATCGCCACGATAACGACCGCTGTATTCCCGAGAATTAATTGCACATTGGCACTGAGGGGAATAGGGTACAGATTGATAATAAGGCCAATCAGTCCAAGGAGAGTGGCTAGTTTGAGGTGCGCAGGATTAAATGCCGGTAGACGCAAAGAAAGGTTCCTTGAAATTAATTATCCCAACCAAGTTTAATCATCGCTAAGTTTGAATAAGTGATATAAATCACTGCATAAAGTGACTTAGCCATCTTAGCTTAGCAGATGTTTCGCCATTTGATTTTGCAAAATGCGCTGCATTTTTTTGCAAAGACAGGGAGGTCGATAATGCGGACCTCAATTCACTTTCCTAGAGGGTTAATATCGCGAACGGTTATAAATTTAATCATTCAGACTAGAAACTAAGCAGTTGATCAAAGAGATGTCACTAAGCACTTGCGTAGGCGCGAGGCAATTGCTAAAGTCTGGCTCACTTAAGGCGAACCCCAGCAAAAAGCGCCTTAAGTACAGAGTGATTTAGGCTTATCTCGAATAATGTCATGGATCACTTAAATTTCGGTATGTAGCGCAGCCCGGTAGCGCACTGTCATGGGGTGTCAGGGGTCGGAGGTTCGAATCCTCTCATACCGACCAAATTTCTCTTTTTAAGAGTATAAAAAGCCTCACTTTTTAAGTGAGGCTTTTTAGTTTCTAGCTTTTTAAGTACACCCCCACAAAACGTCTTCTTAGCACAGATAGTTCCCAGATCGACATAAGCATGGCTTTTTGTCGCTCGACTGCATTGATAGCGCAACTGCAAAAGTGAGAAAGTCCGACATCGATTATATGGCGCTTGTTTGAGAGATGAGACAGGACATGTCCCGGGGAGGGGCTAATCATGATCATAGACGGATGGATAATGTCAGTTGTGATTTGGCCACCTGTGGGGTTGTACTTCACTCCTATAACTAGCTAATCTAGTTCTTAATTGAGTGCATGGGAGATCATTATGCCATTACCGTTACTTTGGCTTGGCGGTGCTGCCATTGGTGCGGCGTTCTTAGCGGATGAACGGCAAAAGCGTCTGCAGCTTGAGCGTGATAGATTGCTCGGCCGGGCTCCCAAGCAAGCCCCCACCAATCGCGCTATGTTGGCGGCGCCGAGCCAATGGCAGAAGGGCTTTAAACAAGTGCTCCCTGAGCCTGGCAGTATTGTTTGTTGTTATGTCTTTGGAATGATAGAGCATACGGCTATTTGGCTCGGTGATGATTGTTTGGTCGAGCTTCATGGCTCTGGTTTGGTTCGAGCCGTATCGATAAAACGCTTTTTAGCGGGACGTACGGGGAGCCAGATCTATCTTGCCTGCAATCATCAACATCAACCTTTGGTCTCTGAAGCTGTGCTGGATCGTGCCCAGCAGGCGATTTATCAATACCGCGAATACGATCTATTCGACAATAATTGCCATCGTTTTGTTTGGTCATGTATGAGTGGGTATGAGATTTCAATCAAGAGCTTTAACGAGTTAAATCAGAAGCTGGCTGTGCATTTTAATCAAGGGATTTATTGGGATGAAATGCAGTTACCACAGCTGAGTGATTAACTTTGGAAACTAAAAAGCCATCCGAAGATGGCTATGTCGCGAGTGTTGCACCAGGATTATTGGCAGAACCCAATTATTTGCAGAAATAGTCCACCGCAGGCTTAACTAATTCAATGCCAGTTTTATCGCAAGGTGGCAATTGGGCATCACTCAGGGTAATTGGTGTGACTCGCTCGCCCCATTTGAATAGCAGCGCCGCAGAAGTTAACCCTGCACCGAATGCACAAGAGAGTATTGTTTGATGCGGTTTGATAAGACCTTTTTCCAACGCATCACAAATCGCAATAGGAATCGTCGCCGCCGAGGTATTGCCATAGTTAGCAATATTCACAAAGGCTTTTTCTTTCGGAATTTTCATTCGGCTAACGAGGGTATCGATAATGCGCTCATTCGCTTGATGTGGAATAACTAAATCCACTTCATCCTTATTCACCCCGCATTTTTCAAGCACTTGCGTGCTCAATTTGTTCATGCCGTTAATGGCGCGCTTGAAGATTTCTTGGCCATCAAATTGAATATAAAAATCCAACGATTCGGCAGAGAATCTATCCATCGCAGTGCCAAAGCCAGCTTTAAGAATATCACGGCCATCTGGGTCGTTATTGAGCTCGTAGCCCAATATGCCGCCCGGAATATCAGTGGCTTCAATCACGACTGCCCCCGCACCATCACCGAAGAGTACCGCCGTTTCGCGGCGTGACCAATCGAGATAAAAAGAGAGGCGCTCGGCACCGATAACTAATACTTTTTTGCACTGGCCGCTCTTAATTTGCGAACTGGCTAAACCTACGCCGTAGAGGAAGCCACTACAGGCGGCGTTAATATCAAACGCGGCGCAGCTGGCACCAATATTGGCTTGTACCGTTGAGGCGATATTTGGGATCAAAGTATCTGGACTGGCGGTGGCCAGAATGATCATGTCTATTTCGCTGCCATCAATGCCCGCAGCTGCGAGGGCGTGTTTAGCGGCGACGGATGCCAATTCTGAAGTATTCACATGGCTGATATGACGCTGACTGATCCCGGTGCGTGACTTAATCCATTCATCGGAGGTTTCTATAAAGGTTGCAAGATCATCGTTAGTCAGTGTGGCGGGTGGAACGCATTTCCCCCAACCAGTGATAGTGGCGTACTGCATGGTATTTTCTCTCAAATAAAAAAGGCAGAACCTGAAGTGCTGCCTTGAATCGACAACAAAGCTTATCGGTATAACGAATGGCTTTCCGTGATCTACACCACCTGTTTGGCGACGAGATCGCGAATAGTCATTGCGGCATGCAAAATATGATGTCGCAGTAACGCCGTGGCTTTTTCTGTTTCTCTTTGCTTGCAATAATTCAATAGAGCGCGGTGCTCATGTTCAGCGGCGGGGATGCCCCCAGCTAACAGTAATTGCAAACGTATATATCTATCACAGTTTGTATTGAGGCCATGAACAACCTCAAGCGTATGTGGACGATTAGCAGCCTGGTATAAACAGGTATGGAATTGAGTATTTAGCTCACTCCAACTGGCAACGGCATCTTCATGTTTAAAGGCCGACTCTAATTGCTCCAGTACCCGTTCTGCTTTAATTAAATCCTCTTCAGCGAGCAGAGGGATCGCTTTGGCGAGCAGATCGGTTTCTATCATCGCACGTAATTCAAAAAGTTCGGTAACCTGTTCGACGGATAACACGGTCGCAGTCGCCCCCTTATGGGGTTCAAACTTGACTAAACCTTCAGCCTCAAGTTGCAATAACGCTTCTCTTACCGGGATCCGGCTGACATTTAAGGCTTCGGCCAAAGCACTTTGTCTGAGTGGTTCTCCTGCGGCTATGTCACCTGAAAGAATTTTCTCTCTGAGCACTTCTACAACGAGCTGAGTGCGGGTTTTATGGACTATAGGCGTAGTTCGACTCATTATTTCCGTCTATTTCGGGTGTTTTATCGTTATCCGCACAAGATTACCGTTAAAAACACCACAAATAAAGGGGAATGCTTGATTGAATGCCGTCGTTTACCCGCTAAAAGACCGATTAGCAGTGGCTTTAGTGCTGTAAAAAGCCCTCTTCACCGTTGGTAATTTCAAATCGAGGTGTGACCTAGTCTCATTCACCATAGGCAAATGAACACTAGCACTATGCTTAAATCAATTGTCTTTAACGGCGCTGTTGGATCTGAAGTCTGATCTGAAGTCTTAAGTGGGATGCAGTAAACCCGTCAAAGATAAACTTCGCGGTGCAATTTATGACAATGAATGAAATAATACTCGCCATAACGCCTTAGGCGATATTTTAAGTGAGTTTTTGAGTGAGTGGAGTAAGTACTGTGATTGCAGTCAATCGAGCTGTTTTTTTAGATCGTGATGGTGTCATTAATAAAGACCATGGTTATGTACATCAAGTCGATGACTTTGAATATATCGAAGGCGTGTTTGAGGCGTGCCTCGCATTAAAACAAATGGGCTATAAGTTGGTTGTAGTAACCAATCAATCGGGCATCGCCCGTGGTATGTACAGCGAAGACCAATTTCATAGTCTGACCGAATGGATGGATTGGAACTTTGCCGATAAAGGTGTTGAGCTTGACGGCATTTACTATTGTCCACACCATGCAGAAAAGGGCATAGGTGAATATAAAGTCGATTGTGATTGCCGCAAACCAAAACCAGGCATGCTTAATGATGCCGCTAAATTCTTAAAGATCGACCTACCGCAGTCTGTGATGGTGGGCGATAAAGCCGAAGATATGCAGGCGGCAAAAGCGGCTGGTGTGTCTACTCGCATATTAGTACGTAGCGGTAAGGTTATTGCTGACAGCAGTGATGCGACCAAAGTGCTCGATAGTATTGCCGACGTACCTGATTACTTGAAGAGTTTGGGTTAGCACTCACGCCAAACTTAGCAATAGGGTTGGTTAAATATACATTTAGTTTAAAAAGTGTGCGTTTGAATCGTTTTTTACCATTATTCGATAAAAAGGGGTTGCGGTAAAATCTGACATCCCTATAATGCGCATCCACTGACCCAGCGGGGTCAAGGGTTAAACGCTGAATAAGCCGTTAACCATGCTCTTTAACAATATATCAAGCAAATCTGTGTGGACACTCACAGGTGTTGAGTTAATCGAAATTACTTTACTTTCGAGTGAGTAATCAAAGAATTAAATCAACCAATTCTTTCACGAGAGTGATGAGTGTTCATAGCAATATGTACAAAGAATTAATCGCAAGATTGATTCGAACAGAATTCGTTGAGCCGAAACCTTCGGGTTTCACCAAAACTTTAATTGAAGAGTTTGATCATGGCTCAGATTGAACGCTGGCGGCAGGCCTAACACATGCAAGTCGAGCGGCAGCACAA
>Ga0210009_1000300_pt1 | contig 60017 bp, 55 predicted proteins | sample CryGeyCG2114_065_FD_185457 | JGI IMG/M metagenome (GOLD analysis project Ga0210009, IMG submission 185457) | Groundwater microbial communities from aquifer - Crystal Geyser CG12_big_fil_rev_8/21/14_0.65 (SPAdes) (version 2) | ecosystem: Environmental > Aquatic > Deep subsurface > Groundwater ...
TTAATGGTGCGATACAAAAGCTAAACAGGGTTGCTCAAGGCTACAGAAATTTTAATAACCTGAGGATTGCTATTCTCTTCTTCAATGGCAAACTCAACCTATTTTCACACTATTAACGGTAGAACCAAAAAATCTTGATCACTAATTATAAAATGACTCCTCATCAAGCGTTAGAAAAATATTTCGGTTATAAAAAATTTAGACCCGGTCAGGAAGAAATTATTAAAGAAATTCTTGCCGGAAACCACGTACTCGCGGTTCTGCCAACCGGTGCGGGAAAATCTATTTGCTATCAAATCCCGGCGCTGATTTCTGAAAATTTTTCGGTTGTTGTTTCTCCTCTCATCGCTTTGATGAAAGACCAGGTTGACGGGCTTAATAGAACGGAAATGATCTCCGCTTTTATTAACAGCTCGCTTGAGTATTATGAGATTGAAAGAATCTTAAAAGAAGTTTCGTACGGAAAAATTAAATTGCTCTATGTTGCGCCGGAACGGTTTGAAAATCTTTACTTCGCAGAAAAGATAAAGCAGCTTAACCCTAACTTTGTATTTGTTGATGAGGCGCATTGTATTTCTGAATGGGGACACAACTTTCGCCCAAGTTACCGGAAGATAAAAGAGTTTCTCACTTTTTCGGGAGTAAAAAAGATCGCGGCGTTTACGGCAACGGCAACACCGGAAGTCCGGGATGATATTCTTGTACAACTTGGACTTAAAGAGCCAAAAGTTTTTGTACGCGGATTTGAGCGGGAAAATCTTTCCATTCAAGTTATCCAAACAAAAAAGAAAGATGAAAAAGTTGTTGAACTGATTTCTCTTTACAAAACTCCGGCGATCATTTATACTTCTTCCAGAAAAAAAGCTGAAGATGTTTCGCAAGTTTTATCATTGTATAAAATTAAAAATTCGTTCTATCACGCGGGACTAACGTCAGCTCATCGGAAAAGAATTCAAGAAGAATTTTTAGAGAGTAAAACTCCTGTTATCATTGCCACCAATGCATTCGGAATGGGAATTGATAAAAAAGATATCCGCCTCGTCATCCATTACAATATGCCGGGAACGATCGAAAATTATTATCAGGAGATCGGCAGAGCAGGCAGAGACGGCAAACCTTCAACGGCAGTTTTATTGTTTGAGTCGAACGATTCTTCAATTCATCAATATTTTATTCAATCTTCTTATCCTGATAAAGAACTGCTGCAAAAGTTGTATGATGGGCTTTGTACTTACGGCAAAGTGAAAATCGGTGAGGCACGAGATGCGGAAATCCCGATAAATTTTGAATATCTTTCTTCGTTTGTGAAGAAAGATTTTTCCAAAGGATTGCTGATGGCGGCGATTAAAATTCTTGAGGAAGCCGGACATCTAAAATTTATTTCTGATTTTGAACGGCAAAACTCTCTTCAAATTATTATTGATTTGGAACATCTAAAGAATTACACCAAGTATTTGAAGTCTCCTCAGAAAAAAGAATTAATCGTTTTCTTGTTACGGAAATTCGGTTCATCTCTCTTCACTTCAAAAATTAATTTTTCTCTTCAAGATTTTGCCCATGAACTGAGCGCCTCAACCGATGAGATTGATAATGCGTTGCTTTCATTGCAGCACAGCGGAATCCTTGAATACACAAAGCCGCTCGGCAGAGAAAGTCTTTTCTTGAAAGGACCGCGTGTTGAAAGTTCGAAGCTCAACATCAATTATATGAAGTTGAACCAAGCATACTTTCACGCGCAAAAAAAACTTGAGCAGATGATTGATTTTGTTTATTCAAAAGAATGCAGATTTAAATTTATCTTAAAATATTTCGGCGAGGACGTTACCGGCTACAAATGCAACAAGTGCGATGCGTGCGTAAACAAAGACACACTCCCGGAATCCACTCTTGATTATTTACGCGAAATTCTTTTGAGAACTGCGCACGAAATGGAGCTTGGTGCAACTGAAACTCAACTTGTTTCAATTCTTTCCGGCTCTTCTAAAGCGGCAAACCTAAAAACTGTTTCCACGTTCGGCGTTTGTTCGACATTTTCAAAACAAGATATTATCACGGTTGTGCGGCACTTAATTGATACGGAAGATTTACAAAAGGACACAAAACAATTCAAGAAGATTTTTCTTACCAATAAAGGGAAACAGTTTCTTCTTCAAAAAGGAATCGTCGTTCCAACTGAAGAGCCTCAGGATTACGAAAAGAATTTAGAGTTGTTCCATCTTTTAAAAGAAGAACGAGATAAAGCGGCGCTCAAATTCGGGCAGCCAAAGTATATTGTCTGCGGTGATGATGTTCTGCGCGAGCTTGCAGAGATAAAACCTGTCACTCATTTTGAGATGCTGCAAATAAAGGGATTCAATCAGCGGATGTTCACTAAACTTGGAGCAGCTTTTTTAGAAATTATTGAAGGAATTGAAGCGAACGATTCCACTTTGTTCAGTGAAATCAATACAGGGAAGCGTTCTTTGCCTTCATCTATCACCGAAACTTATCAGTTAATTCAAAAAGGATTTACATTAAAAGAAATTGCGCAAACAAGAAAACTTGCCGAGCCGGTAATTTCAATGCAGGTAGAAACCATTTTGGAATATTTCCCCGGCACCGATATATCCACTCTCTTGTCAGAAGAACTTTTTCAACAAATTTCTTTACAAGTAAAAAAGGGATTTTCAAATTTAAAGGAATTAAAAAAGCGGCTTCCCGAGTTTATCAGTTACGCTGCTATAAGAATCGTAATTGCGAAGATGAAGACGATTGTTTGAGGAAAGTAAGCTGGAATCTTGTAGTCTGAATGACTGAATGTTTGTATGACTGAATGAAATCCAAAACAATCATTCATCCATTCAGCTTCATTCAGTCATTCCGTTAAAATTTTGTTGATAAATATTTTTATTAACAAGTATCGTCACGGCAGATTTTTACAACTTACTTGATCCTTCTTTTTTTCTGCTGTCCTTCCAAATTCTCCATCACGTTGCCGAAAAACTCCGCCCACTTTTTCGGGTCACTGTTATATTCGTTAATTGTGGAGAGATATTCTTCCTCTGTAACCGAATATTTCTTATAGAGTTGTTCCCGAATCTTTATTGATGAAGCAACATCATTTCCGAGTGAATCTTGAGCAACCAAGTAATCAGTATACAATTTTATAAATGTATCTTGCTCAATAGTTTTCACGTTAGTAGCATAAAAGACAAATGCCGCGAATCCAATGGTGAGTGTGGCTAATAAAATAAACCAGAATTTCTTTTTTGCCGTCATCTTTTTTACATTTTCCGGCTTGCTTCAAAAAGAATTTTCTTTTCTCGCTCGGTTAAGTTTTTGTATCCGGAAAGGCTGATCTTGTCTAAAATTCTATCAATATCTTCTTGAGTAACATCGCTTTTCTCTTCATTCAGATCGCGAAAAGTTGCATCTTCAATATCAGCCCCAGTTTTCTTGAACGGATTTTTAAACGAAGATTTCTGAAAAACATCTCTTTGGGAAGTCAAACCTCTGCGTGCATTTCCAAAAATCTCCTTAAAGCGAACTGTTGAATCTTTATCAAAAAGGATAAACAAAAATCCGACTAACGCACCACCCAAATGTGCAAGGTGAGCGACTCCGCTTCCAACACTGTCAACCGCAAGGAATTCAAACACAACCATGAACGCAATAAAATATTTAGCTTTAACAGGAATAAAGAAATAGAGAAAAATCAATCTATCAGGAAAGAACATTGCGAAGGCGATCATCACACCGTAAATAGCTCCGGATGCACCGATCGTTGGAGCCAAAGCCCCGGTTAAAACGGGAGAAAGAAAGAGATGCAAAAGTCCCGCGCCGATCCCGCACGCTAAATAATAAATTAAGAATTTCTTTGAGCTCCACGTATTTTCAATTTCAGCTCCGAACATCCAGAGGGCGAACATGTTAAATAAGATGTGAGAAAATCCGCCATGTAAAAATTGGTAAGTGATAAGCTGCCAAACCTGGAATCCGTATCCAAGCGGCATCAACGCGAACCAATGAATAATAACCTGCTCTGCAGGCACACCGTTGAAAACAATATTCTGCATCATCGCCATCAACAAAAAAATTGCGCCGTTGATGATGAGCAGATTTTTAATTACCGGGGGAAATAATCCAAATCCGCCAAATCCGCTCGGACGATAATAATCTCTGTTGTATAAACCCATTAATCTCTCTTTATTGTTTTTAGTTGTCAGTAGTCAGTCCGCCGCAGCGGATCATTTTTCAGTATCTTATTACTCGTGATCGGGCTCTTGATCTTAATCGTACTTGTCTCATTCATAGTAAATAATGAATAACGAACAAGGAATACTGAATTTCGAAAAAATACTTTATCATTCGTCATTCCTTGTTCAATATTCGATATTCATATCAAACTTTTTGACTAATTCTTAATCATTCAACGCTTCAACGCCGGGAAGGACTTTTCCTTCGAGGAATTCCAACGAAGCGCCGCCGCCTGTAGAAACGTGCGAAACTTGTTTCTCGAGTCCGGCTTTTGCAATTGCTGCGGCAGAATCTCCGCCGCCGATAACAGTTATTGCACCTTTTGCCGTTACTTCAGCTAACACTTCCGCAATGGCATTTGTTCCTTTGGCAAAATTGTCAAATTCAAAAACGCCCATTGGTCCGTTCCAAACGATGGTTTTTGAATTTCTAATTGCTTCGCTGAATAACTTAATAGATTCCGGTCCAATATCCAACCCCATTTTGTCAGACGGCATTTTATTAACTTTAACGACTTCTTGAGGAGAATCGTTCTTAAATTCCGCTGCAACCACAACATCAACCGGAAGAAGGAATTGTAATTTTTTTGTTTTTACTTTCTCAAGTAATTCTTTCGCAAGATCAACTTTTTCCGCTTCAAGCAAAGAGGTTCCGATTTCCCAGCCTTGCGCTTTGTAAAAAGTATAAGCCATTCCGCCGCCAATGATGAGTGTATCAACTTTATCAAGCAGATTGTTTATCACATCTATCTTGCCGGAAATTTTTGCTCCGCCGAGAATTGCGCAGTAAGGACGCTCCGGATTCCCGACAGCTTTTCCCAAATAATTTAATTCTTTTTCCATTAAGTAACCTGCAACCGAAACCGCAAGAAACTTAGTTACACCTTCTGTTGAAGCATGCGCGCGGTGTGCGCTTCCAAAAGCATCGTTCACATAAATATCGCCGAGTTCCGCAAGCTGTTTTGCAAATGCGGGATCGTTCTTTTCTTCTTCTTCATGGAAACGCAAATTTTCTAAAAGAAGAACGTCGCCGCTTTTCATTTCATTTACTTCCGCTTTTACCGCTTCGCCGATGCAGTCGGAGGCGAGGTTAACTTCCTTGCCGAGAAGTTCGGAAAGTTTTTTTGCTGCGGGAGCCAAACTGTATTTGGGATTTACTTTCCCTTTCGGTCTGCCAAGGTGACTCATTAAAATTGCTTTGCCACCTTCGGCAATAATTTTCTTTATTGTCGGAAGCGATTCTACAATGCGTTTGTCGTCTGTTACGTTTAGATTTTCATCTAACGGAACGTTAAAATCTACGCGAACGAGCACGCGTTTATCTTTTAATTCTATATGGTCAATGGTCCTTTTTTTCATTTCATCCTCAATTTTTTATTAATTGCACCTGCAAGTTACGGAAAAGGGAGAAAATATGATATGCGAATAATTCTGTGAGCAAAAATCTGAATTTGTAACTCAACTTACGCAAGCCAACCTTGGTGTCTTTGTGCCATTGTGGCAATTTCTAAAACAAGCCACTTTGCCACCAAGTCTCAAAGGCACAAAGAAATCACAAAAGTAAGTAAGGGATATTTGCAAATAAGACGAAGGAGAAACGAAAAAAGTTTGGATGATTTGGTATTCCACATCAAAAATGCTTCGTGTGAAGATAGAGAAATAATATTATTGACTTTTATTATTAAATACTTTAATTTGTTTTTGAGATTTTAGTTCGTGTTATAAACATTATCTATTATATATATAATGGATGTTTTAATGTTAAAATCATTTCGTCTTGTTTTCGCCCTTCAAATTATCCTTGGAATTGTATTTGTCTTTTCCGGAATTACAAAATTAATTGATATCAATGCATTTGCAGAAGCATTAGTAAATTTCAAATTACTGAATGATAATTTTATTACTATTGTAAAATATGCTATTCCAATAATAGAAATAATATTAGGGATAGGAATAATTTTTAATTTTAACTCTAGTTTCCCTTCATTTATTTCGTCTTTATTGCTCTCATTTTTTACTTCACTAATAATCGTAAAACTATTTGAAGGTGAAGAAATTAGTTGCGGTTGTTTTGGAGCCTTAAGCAGTGATAAGTTAGATTTATTATCTGTTTTTAGAAATGTAGCGCTTATTTTAATTGCTGTTATAGTTTCAACTTACTATGAAAAAAGAAAAGTTAAACCACTCAAAAAGATGTCGAATGGGAAAGACATATTGTTTGAGAACGACAAGTATAAATATTTAAAAATTATTTTTGCCATCAACATTATTTTTTTTCTGACTTTTCAGACTCTCATTTTTGCTTTACAAAACAAAGGGCTTAAAAGCAGACTTGCTCTATTAATAAATGACCATGATATTCTTCAGAAGGATGAAATCGTAAAACCCTTCGGACTTAATACAGTTAAGAACATAAAAATAGATATTAACTATGATACAAATCTTAATAAAAACACACTGCTCTTTTTATTAAAACCTACTTGTTCCCCTTGTAAATTAAATTTACCGAATTGGATTAGTTTATACAATAAGATTGACTCCTCGCAAACAAGAATTCTTCCAATTGCAATTGCTGAATTAGAAAACACTGTAAATTATATTTCAAATAATTCTATTCCTTTCCCGGTATTTTTTACAAAAACAGATGATTTTTTAATTAATTATAAAGCTTTTCTTACACCACAAACAATTCTTATCGATAAAAACGCTAAAGTGATAAACGTATGGAAGGGAATTCTTGATAATAATGCTATTAACGAAATATTAAATAACACAAATAAAATGGAGAAGTTCAAGTGAATTACTTACAAAAAACAACAATGGTTTTTTCTACACTTGTAATACTGTTCGGGTTTTTTCAGATTAATAATGAGCAAGATATTTTTGCTCAATCGAAAGTGCGGTGCTGTACCAATGGGCAATGCGAAGATGCAAATTGTTTTGCAAGTTCCGGGGTTAATTATGGATCTCTATGTAATGAATATACACTTACTTGTAAAGATTGCATTGATCTAGAATATTCGGGATGTATCGATAGTTGTTTAAATAGAAAAAATTATTTTTGTGATAATAATGGGGTACCCTATTATGGTACAAAAGTTTTATGCATGGAAAATAAATGAGAAGAATAGCAATACTTGTTTTATTATTTGTTGTATTTAATAAAAATATATATTCGCAATGGGAGCTCAGAATAAACGGGTTACCGGAATGGGGTGTTGCTGATCCTTTAGATGTTTCAAGTGACAGTACTCTGGCCATGTTTGTCAGAAAAAGTGAGAAACCAAGACCATTAAGCATTTCAAATGATTTAGCAAATTCATGGATAAATTTTATTACTCCGGAGATTCGGGATGGAACTGATGTTTCAATTTTTGATAAAAACAATATCTGGTTTTGTACAGAGGATGGTAAAATTTATCATAGCAACAATGGAGGATTTAATTGGACTTTACAATATAGAGACTCTATTAATTTCCCCTTTTTCAATTTTATAAAGTTTTTTGATAAGAACAACGGAATTGTTGTTGGGGATGCAATATCCGCACAATCACCCGCAATTATACTTAAAACAACTAACGGAGGAAATAATTGGGTATTGATTAATCATGATTATCTAATAGGAGAATGGTCAAGAGATGTATTTTTTCCAATTGAATTCCCCAGTCTATCTGTTGGTTATTTTTATGGTTCTGGATATCATAAACTATATAAAACCATTGATGGCGGTACTTCCTGGCAAATAGTTCCTTTACCGACTGGCATATATAAAACTTATATGATAAAATTTTACGATGAAAATATTGGAATGTTAGTAAGTGATATTAATGCCGCAGATGATTTTATTTATCGAACGATAAATGGGGGAAATAGTTGGACGAAATTATCTCTATTAACAAATACTAACCACCACGACATTGAATTTTTACCGGGTTCACCATCAAAGGTCTGGTTTACGGATTATGACCATTTATTTTTTAGTAATGATACCGGAAACACCTGGCAAGAAGTTACGGTAGTTAGTGGCAGTTTGGAAGCAAGAAATATAGAATTCCTTAACGATTCGATAGGTTTTATCGTTTGTGATAATAGCAAATTTTTTGCTACAGAAAATAACGGCGGCATTATAATTTCCATAGATAATAAATTTATAAGTTTTATCAATGAGTACAATCTTTTCCAAAACTACCCCAATCCCTTCAATCCTTCAACCCAAATACAATATATTCTCCCAAGTTCAAGCCACGTAATTGTAACAGTCTATAATTCTCTCGGACAAACCGTAAAAGTTTTTAACGAAGGAACAAAAGAAGCCGGAAACCATAACATTACTTTCAACGGAGAGGGACTCTCTTCCGGCATTTATCTCTACAGCGTTAATTCAGTTTCCATAGACGGAAAACAAAACTTTACCGCCGCGAAGAAAATGTTGTTAATTAGGTAGAAGACGGAAATCAAAATTAAATAGGTAGTAAAAATCCTCCGCCGCTGCGAATTGGCAGAATATTCATGATACAGATAAAACGATAGAATGGATGAATGAATGGATGAATGTTTTTCCTACAGTCTTAGTGCGGCGTCGCTGTCAGCCAAGGTTTGTTTGCTCACTGAAAAAATTTTTGGGAGATAAGAAATATACATTCCCGACCTGCCTGACGGCAAGGCAGGTGGGAATGTTAGTTGTTGGTGGGTTTATTTGTTACAAAGATTCAACCCGCAGGCGGGTTGCAGAAATCCCGTAGGGATTTAATATTTGTAACAAAAGAACTAAACTCAAAAAAGAATCCCGGCGGGATTCAATGTTTTTTGATATTGTATTAAAAAAAAGATAAAGTAGAAATCATAGAAATATTTCTTGACAAAAAAAGAAGAATTTTACCGAGGATACTATTCAGCAATTCAATTTTAACTACCAAAGGTAGTCATTCCAAATTATTTGGTTCTAGCTTTTCCAGATTAAGAAGTAGGAATAATTTGCGACACTCACCAAATTTTGGCAATTCTGCTGTTTTAGCGTAAAAACGAACAATGTTTCACTTAAAAATGGTTATGCTGCATTAAAAAATGCCAATGTCACGTTTGAAATTGGCAAAACTTTATTTCAAACCACTAAACCTCAAAAAAAAATGGCAAAACCTCATTTCAAATCGTTAAAACTCTTTTTTATTTGGCTAATCTTCATTCAAAAATGCTAAAACGCTTTTTTAATTCGCAAAGCGTCGGTTAAAATTGCCAAACTTTTTTATTAAATGGCAAATCTCCGTTTGAAAACGTTAAAACTTCATTTCATTTTGCAAATCCTCAGGTAAAACCGGCAAACTTTATCTCAGCAGGTTATTACTGTAACACAGAATACTATTCTGTGTTACGAATTGGATAAAAAAATTCCCTTTGGGGATAACTCCAAAGGGAATCTTTTAACTAATCGAAAGTTAAAAAGCTTAACCGGATTTATTCGTTATTATCGCCGAAATCGGAAGAAACAAGAATTCTACCGCAATATTCGCAATAGTAAATCTTATCTTTTTTTCTGATCTCAATCTGCTTTTGTGAAGGAATAATTTTATGGCAGCCGGAACAAGCTGAACGGACAACCGTGGCAACCGCCAATCCTTTTTTAGCTTTGCGGATGCGAAGATAGGCAGCGTAATCGCCTTTCCGTATTTGCGGTTCAATTTTGGAGCGTTCGGCTAAATATTTTGCTTCTTCTTTTTCGTTCGACTTAATGATCCGGTCTAAGTCTTCTTCTTTTTCTTTTAATTCTTTTTTCAATTCATCTAATTGCGGAGTGATCTCATCAATCTCAAAGCTGAGTTTTTTGCTTAAATCAGCCATGGCATCATTCTCGGCGTGATGTTTTTTTACAAGTTCATCCGAGTGGTCAATTTCTTTTGTAAGTGCGTCATATTCTTTGTTATTTCTAACCGAATACAACTGGGCTTTAAATTTTTTTTGATTCTCTATTAGCCGCTCAATTTCTTCTTCATTTTTATTTCTTTTGACTATAGAACTTTCCTGTTCCTCTTCCTTCTCTGTGATGGTCCTTTGTATATTGTTAATTTGAGTTACCAGAGCCTGTACGTTAAGCGGCAAGTCTCCGCGAAGTTCTTCCAAATGATCAAGTTGGTTGTCAATCTCCTGGAGTTGGTAAAGTAGTTTAAGTTTGTTTTTCATAGCATCATTCTCCTTTAATTTATAAAAAATTTTATTGGATTAGTAGTTTTTCCGAAAAGAAAAACTTTTGAATTTTCTTTATTTATCTTTAGAAACTGTTCAAGACGTGATTTAAGCTCGGGCAGAATATGAATTTCGGTTTCATAATGTCCGGCATCAACTAACAAAATGTTTTTATTCGCATCATGAAAAGCGTGATACTTAATATCGGCAGTTATAAAAGCGTCCGCCTGTTTTGCAATTGCTTCTTTGAGCAATTCGCTTCCCGAACCTCCGCAAACTGCGACAGTGGAAACGGTTTTTCTTTTTCCCTCTGTAAATCTTAGAGTAGTTTTTAATTTTTTTGAAACATGCGCAAGAAATTGTTTTTCACTCATTGGTTTTACTAGTGAGCCGAGAGCTCCAAAACCGTATTTTAGGTTTTCATTTTTTAAAGGATAAATATCAAATGCCGGTTCTTCATAAGGATGAGTTGTTTTAATTGCTGAAACAGTTTTAGCAAGATTCCAATCATCAACTAAAACTTCCAAGCGAATTTCTTCAACGGTTTCAAATGAATTTTTCTTCCCGATAACGGGATTTGAAAATTCTGAGCCTTGAAACGTTCCGATTCCGTTTCCTTTAAAACTACATTTTTTATATTCCCCTATTTCCCCGGCACCCGCTTCAAATAAAGCTGAAGAAACTTTTTCAACAGCATTTTCAGGCACAAATACTACCAGCTTCGATTGATTTTCTTTCTGATTAAGTAAAAATCGAATATTGATAAGACCTAATTTTTTAGCTAACGCAAAACTCACTCCGTCCTTCGTAAAATCTAAATTGGTATGAAAAGAAAGGAGCGTCTGGTTGTTTTTGAGAAGTTGTTCTGTGAGTCGGGAAGTGGTGTCGTGGTCTGGGTCAATTTTTTTTAAAGGTGAAAAGAGAAGCGGGTGATGCGAAATGATGAGGCTGCATTTCTTTTTCACCGCCTCGGAAAGAACCTCATCGGTTACTTCCAAACAGAGCATGAGATTGTCAACACTTCGGTTGAGCGACCCAGCCTGCAAACCGACATTATCTTTTTGCCATGCGATCTGCGGCGGCGCCCATCCTTCAATATATTTTAGTACCGAGTTAATATTCATATAAAAAAAAAGTGCACTTTTACGGAAAGTGCACTTAAATGTTGCAATGCTGATAAAGAGTTCTGATTTTTGACTTAACTATATGTGTCTTCAAATACCTGATTTTCATAAATTTCAAATACAATTTAAAAGAATCGGAGAAAACTACCAACTTTTTAACCTAAAAAGTTTGAGTATTATTTTCTACCCAATTTCCATCTTCTTTGATAAGTTCTATCAACTCATTGACAGCATTTTCTGAAACAATGTTCCGCCGGACAATTTCTTTTCCGCGATAGAGGGTGATTTTGCCGGGACCGGAACCGACATATCCATAATCTGCATCCGCCATTTCTCCCGGACCATTTACAATACAGCCCATAATCGCAATTTTAACCCCTTTCAAATGTTCGGTACGTTTTCTGATTTTATCAGTTGTTTCAAGAAGATCAAAAAGCGTTCTGCCGCAGGAAGGGCATGCAATATAATCTGTTTTTGAGATTCGGACGCGCGAAGCTTGCAAAATTCCAAATAAGATTCTGATGCATTCTTTTGTCGAAATTTCCGGTGAAAAAACTTCAGCCCAAACGCCGTCACCGAATCCGTCAATCAGCAATGCGCCAAAGTCAGTGGCTGCAAACAATCTAAATTCTTCAAGAGAAATGTTCTTGTAATTTCTTTTTATGATTACCGGATTTTTAATTTGATTCTTTACTAATTCAAAAAAGAAACGGCGTTGTTCAGCCATACCGTGCAAGTTCCCGGTTTCAATGATGAGAATTATCGAAGCATCATTTTTAATTTCGTTTAATGTTTCATTCGTCAAATCATTTAATGAAATGGAGACGAAGTTAAAAATTCCGGCTGAGTCTTTTTCTTTTTTATAAGAAAAGTAACTTTTGAAAAACGGGTAACACACTTGTTCCCCGCTTCGGGTGGGTAGAGGGACTTCTTTCCTGATTTCAAAATTATAAATCGTGCGTAAGCCGTTTGGAACTGCAAATGGGAGAGAGTTATTACCAAGATAAATAAAATCAGAAGCCATATCCGTCATATTCCATTTATCAGATGCTTCATCATAAAAATATCCGATTGCATTTAGATCATTTTCTTTTTCAATTTTAGAAGAACTAAAATTTGAAATCACACGCGGCACATTGTTTCCGCCTATGCCGATCAATTCAAAAGTCTCTCTTCGTTTATAAGAAAAGGGATCACACGGATGCTCTTCAATATCTAAAACCGGTTGATGATTTTCTCTTCCTTTATATCGGTTCGCTAAAGAGATTGCAACGGGCGCTTCGTATTCCGGCGCTTCAGTTAATGAAACGCGGATAGTATCGCCAATTCCGTCTTCTAACAATGTCCCAATTCCAACTGCGGATTTTATTCTTCCATCCTCTCCATCGCCAGCTTCCGTTACGCCGAGATGCAGCGGGTAGTTCATTCCCTCTTCTTCCATTTTATTTATCAGCAAACGATACGCTTCAACCATAACTTGCGTGTTGCTCGCCTTCATCGAAAGAACGATTTGATGATAATTATTTTCTTCGCAGATACGCAGAAATTCCAGTGCAGATTCAACCATACCAAGCGGAGTATCGCCGTAGCGGCTTAGAATTCTATCCGAAAGCGAACCGTGGTTTGTCCCGATACGCATTGCCGTGCCGTATTCTTTACAAATTTTTACCAGCGGAGTAAATCGTTCGTGCAGGCGTTCGATTTCTTCATCGTATTCTTTTTGTGTGTACTCAATCGTTTCAAATTTTTTCTTATCAACATAATTGCCGGGATTGACGCGAACCTTCTCCACAATTCTTGCTGCAAGTTCTGCCGCATTTGGTGTAAAATGAATATCAGCAATGAGCGGAATAGTATAGCCGCGCCGCTTTAATTCTTTTTTTATTTCGGAAAGATTTTGCGCTTCGTTTAAACTTGGCGCTGTTATGCGGACGTACTCACAGCCGGAGTTTACCATGCGGATGGTTTGCTCAACCGTGGCGAGGGTGTCCATCGTGTTCGTGGTTGTCATTGATTGAATGCGAATTGGATTATTCCCACCGAGAGGAAGATCGCCGATAAAAACTTCTCTCGTTTTATACCGGGAATAGTTTGTTAAGCTGTTACAATAGTTCATTTAATTAGGAATTAGGAATTACGAATTAGGAATTTAATTTTGTTAAAATTGCTTCGGCAAATTCTTCACTTGCACTTGCGCCATTTGCGGTTATAAAGTTTTTTCTTACTACAACACCCGCATCTTTATATTCCGCTCCGGCTTTAATAAGTTCCCCTTTATCATCGGGATAACAAGTCGCTGCAACATTTTTTAGAATTCCTGCGTTAGCTAATATTACCGGTGCTGAACAAATAGCTGCTGTAATCTTTTTCTTCTCAAAAAATTTACGGGCAATTTTGTGAAGGATTTGATTGCTCCAGTATTCTTTAACGCCGCTTCCGCCGATAAAAACAATCCCGCCGAAATTATTTTCATTGATGTTAAAAAAGGAAATATCATTTTTAACTTTTAATCCGTTTTTCCCTTCGCAAAAAGAAGCTGCGTTCGAAGCGATAAAAATTGTGCAGCCGTCTTTTTCAAGGATTCGTTTTGTTGTTAGAAATTCTATTTCGTTAAAATTCTTTTTCGGAAGAATAAAAAGAATGCTCTTTGCTATCATGGTTTTGTAATCTGTAAATGTCATAAAATTTGTAAGCAATATAATCTAAACCCTTGAAGTTTAAAACTCCATACTTTTGTCATGTTAGGAAATATTTACAAACCTCCTTAATATTGCCTCATCTTTTATAACAATAAATCCGAGGTAATTTTGAAATTCCTTTTCCCGCTTGTCGTTTTTTCTCTTCTCCTCCTTTCCGTAAATATTCACGCCCAAACAATTGTTGAAGATCAAGGGCTTAAAAGATTTGAACTTAGTGTGGAATTTGGAAGCGGTTCTGCTCTTGAGAACGATATGTTTAAAACTGAAATTGATAAAGTTCAAGCATCACCGGAACTTCTTTTTAATATTGCAATGCATGTTATTGTAGATGCACATCTTTCTTTCGGCTTCATTTTGGAGGGCTATTCGCAAACTATCCGCAATATTTCAGTTACCTCACCAGACGGACAAATGAAGAATGAAAACTTTGATTTTGCTTGCAATAATGTTGGCTTTGATGGTCGTTGGACTTTCTCAAAAGGAATCTTTGAACCATACAGTTTTCTATGTGTAAACCTGGTCAGCGGTTCTTTACAAAATAGTGATTTAGGAAAACTGTTAGTGGAAGGATTCAGCCTGGGTGGAGGAGTAGGAACAAAACTTAATTTCAGCGAGAGCTGGGCTGTTGCAATTGAAGCAATCGGATTTTTAGGAACGGCAAAGTGGCAGCAAAAGGTTTTTACTAATTCAACCGGAACAAGTTTTAATCCTTCAAGCGCCGGTTTAACTCTGGGAATGGTCTATCGCCGGGGCGAGATATAATAATTTTTTGTAAAACCTCCGACGTTTTGGAAACATCGGAGGTTTGTAATAAATAATTGTATGTTTAGAGAGCATAAACAGACCACCCCGATGGAGCTTAGAAGCAATGGTACCTCAAGGTGCTTTTTATTTCGCACATAATTCAGTACGTTTGTACGTACAAATATTAAGGAGTAGTTATGTACAACATACAAATAGACCAGGACATTCAGCCTCTTTCGGAATTTCGTTCAAAGGTTGCTTTTTACTTTGATAAAATTAAAAAAAACAAAAGACCTTTAGTTATTACACAAAACGGTAAAGGGGCGGCGGTGTTGTTAAACGTCTCTACCTATCAAGCTATGGTAGATAAAATTGAACTGTTGGAAGATATTAAACTGGCGGAAGAACAAATTGCCGGCGGGAAGGAAATAACTCATCACACGGTAAAACAAAAATTTGCTAAAAAGGGATAATGTGAAAATTGTTTGGTCGCCATTAGCGGTTGAACGGCTTGAATCTATCATTGCATATATTTCAAAAGATAATGCAACCGCAGCTCATAAAATGGTAGAAAGAATTATAAATAAAGTAGAGTCGTTATCAGCATTTCCGGAACGAGGAAGAAAAGTACCGGAAATAAATAGAGAAGAAATCCGCGAAGTTTTTGAAGGGGAATACCGGTGGATATACCGTCTCCCATCTAAAAAAGTTTTTGTTTTAACAATACGAAATTTCAAACAACTTTTATCCTCTCATGATTTAGATTTTAAGGAGAATGAAAAATGAAACTAAGTTATTATCCCGAAACCGATTCACTTTATATTGATTTATCGGAGGAAAAAAGTGTTGAATCCAAAGAAGTGGCAGACGGAATTATTGTAGATTTTGATGAGAAAGGCGCCCTTGTGGGGTTTGATTTTGATCATACCAACAAAGTTGTGAGCTTACAAAAATTAGAATCTGATTCGATGCCCGTAAAATCATTCGCGATTGCTTCATAACAGAACTTGTTGAATAGGTAGAAGAAACAGACCGCTCCGATGGAATTTAAAAGTAAGATGAAATAACCTGCCACAGCCTGAAATTTTTTATATTTGTTTATGAGAATTTCAGAAGCACAAATAGAACAAATAAGAATTTCAGCAGATATTGTTGATGTAATTTCTTCACACGTACAGCTGCGGAAACGGGGAAAAAATTTCATTGGACTCTGTCCCTTCCACAATGAAAAAACTCCTTCGTTCACGGTTAGCCAGGATAAACAAATATTCCATTGTTTCGGTTGTCATTCCGGCGGGAATGTTTTTAAATTTTTGATGGAGTACAAAAAAATATCGTTTGTAGAATCCATTCAAGAAATGGCTGCCGAGCTTGGCATTACGCTCGAATACGAAAATCAGAAGAGTGAAGCAGAGCAGAGTGAAACGGAAATCCTTTACGACATTAACACTTCGGTTGCAAAATTTTTCAGCGACAATCTTTTAAAAGAAGAAGACGGGAATATCGCCCGCAAATATTTTGAAGAAAGAAAAATAAAACCGCAAACACTCCGCTCGTTTGGACTTGGTTACTGCCCGGATCATTGGGATGCGACGATAAACTTCCTAAACAAAAATAATATTGACATTGAAAAATCTTTACAGTTAGGCGTTATCGGCAAATCTGACAAAGGGAAATTATACGACAAGTTTGCCGGTAGAATGATCTTCCCGATTTTTTCTCCGAACGGAAGAGTAATTGGTTTCGGCGGAAGAATTTTTGATGCACGCGAAGGAGCCGCAAAATATTTAAACTCCCCGGAATCTAAAATCTATCACAAAGGCAGAACGCTCTACGGACTTTCGCACGGGAAAGATGAAATCCGCCGCCATGATTTAGCGATTGTTGTTGAAGGCTATATGGATTTGATTTCTCTTCATCAACACGGAGTAAAAAATGTTGTAGCGGTTTCCGGTACAGCATTTACCGATGAACAGGTTCAGCTTCTTTCGCGCTACACAAAAAATACGGTTCTTCTTTTTGATGCTGATACGGCGGGCGTGAAAGCCTCTATGCGAAGTATCGAAATTCTTTTAAAACAAAATATGAACATCAAAATTGCAACCCTCCCTAAAGGTGAAGACCCCGATTCTTTTGTGCAGAAAAACGGGAGCGATGCGTTTCTGGACGTCATTTCCCGGGCAGTAAATTTTTTAGAATATCAAACGGCAATTTTTGAAGAACAGGGATATTTTAATGATGCGGCAAAATCCGCTGAAGCGATAAGGGAACTTGTAAAACCGGTTGCCTTGCTGAATGATGAATTGAAGAGAAGTTTTCTTCTAAAATCTATTGCAGAGAAATTTGGCTTACGGGAAAAACTCCTTGAAGCTGAACTTGAGAAAGCGATTATCGCAGCAAATAAATTTCCCGTTCAAGAACAAATTCAGAAGGAAAAAGTTAAACTGAAAAAAATCTCAGAGGCAGACGATGTAAAAATGCCTCCCGCAGAATTTAGAAATGAACAAGAAATCATCATTCTTCTCTTTGAAGAAAATGAACAGATCACTCGCTATCTGCTCGACCATGTAAATCCGGATGAATTTCAGATTGCGTACCATAGAATACTCGCTCACCTAGTTTACGATGCTTTGATCAACGATGAAGCGCTTCGCATTAGTACGCTGCTCGAAAAAATTGAAGATGAAAAATTGCAGGAATACCTCCTTGAAATAACTTTTGAGAAATACCTTATAAGTGACGTTTGGGATCAGCGAAAACCGGAGAATAAAGAGAAGCGGCTCTTAAAATATGCAAATGATTTGATTAAATTTTTTAAACTTTATCATCTTGAAAAAGAAATCATGCAGAACCATGCGCTCGTAGAAAAGGCAGAAGACGAAGAGGAAGCCTTACGGTTAATGAAGAATGGACACATGCTCTATGCAAGGAAAAAAGAAATTGAAAAGGGAAATTATTGATGCCAAACTGCAACTAACAAAAGACAAATCCCAAATAACAACCGCAAGTTGATTTTTGGTATTTGTCTTTTGGAATTTAAGATTACTTTCTCCCTCCTCTTAAACAGAGGAGGGAGAAAACATAACAATTTATTTCGCTATTTTCATCAGCAGATCAACGCATCGGTTAGAATAACCCCACTCGTTATCATACCAGGAAACAACTTTGAAGAATCTCTTTTCACCTTTAAGGTTATTATTCAGTGTGGCGAGAGAATCAAAAATAGAAGATCGCTGGTCATGAATAAAATCAGATGAAACAACTTCTTCATCCGAGTATCCGAGTATACCTTTCAAATAAGATTCGGAAGCATTCTTCATCAACGAAGCAATTTCTTCAATTGAAGTATCGCGTTTTGCCGTAAAGGTTAGATCAACAACGGAAACATCGGCAGTGGGAACACGGAACGACATCCCGGTTAATTTCCCTTTTGTTTCAGGAAGCACCTCGCCAACCGCTTTTGCTGCACCGGTTGATGACGGTATAATATTAATTGCGGCAGCGCGCCCGCCTCTCCAATCTTTTTTTGAAGGACCATCAACAGTTTTTTGTGCCGCAGTGTAAGAGTGGATAGTAGTCATTAAACCGGTTTCAATTCCAATTCCTTCTTTTAATAAAACATACACAACAGGAGCCAAACAGTTAGTTGTGCAAGAAGCGTTAGAAATAATATCATGCTTGGAAGCATCGTATTCGTTATCGTTCACTCCCATCACAATTGTTTTAACCGCGCCTTTGCCCGGAGCGGAAATAATGACTTTTTTTGCGCCGGCAGCTAAATGCCCCTTTGCCTTTTCGGAATCGGTAAACAACCCTGTTGATTCGATCACATATTCAACACCAAGTTCTTTCCATGGGAGTTGACTTGGGTCTTTTGTAGCAGCAACGCAACGGACTTTATTGCCGTTTACTACCAGCACATCATCTGCCTCTGCAGTGGCGCTGCTTTTTTCAGTGGTGATTTTTCCTTTAAATTGTCCATGAACTGAATCATATTTTAATTGGTACGCAAAATATTTTGCATCGGTGGTAACGTCAACAACAGCTTCAACATCAATTTCTTTTCCGAGCAAACCTTTATCAACTAATGCGCTAAATACTAATCTTCCGATTCTTCCGAATCCGTTTATTCCAACTTTAATTGCCATGATTATCTCCTTAATTCAAATTTTAAATAAGTTACATCCTAAATTTAGCTAAGATTAAAAATATTATCAATTAAATGGGAAGATTATTTCTCAAGATTGTATTGATTTTCGTCTTCATTGAAAGTATATTCAACATATAAAAATCAAAAGATTGGAAAAGCAATGGCAATAAAAGATGATTTTCTAAAATACGTTCCGATTTTTACTGATCTGGATCAGGCAACATTAGATAAAATTGCCGATCTCGGAAACTTTCGGAAATTTGATAAAGATTCAGTAATTCTTCTTGAAAATGAAACCGGTTCTGCCCTTTTTGTAATTGTCACAGGTAAAGTTAAAGTTTCACGAACAAGTGATGACGGAAGAGAAGTAATTCTAACAATTCTTGGGGATTCCGATTTTTTTGGTGAGATGGCTATTCTCGATGGTCAAAACCGTTCGGCAAATGTTACGGCTATTGATGATACAGAGTTATTTCTTATTCAGCGAAGCGACTTTCTTGATTTACTTTACAACCATCCGGAAGTATCTATCTCGCTGCTACAGGAACTCACAAAACGTCTTCGCGGCGCAGATATGAAAATAAAATCGCTCTCCCTAAAAGATGCGGAAGGAAAAGTCGCTACAGTAATTTTACAATTAGCCGATGACATCGGAAAAATCAAACAAGGCGTTGTTGAAATTGACAAACTTCCATTCCAGCATGATTTAGCAAATATGGCAGGAACATCACGTGAAACTATCTCCCGGACTCTTCATACGTTCGCTAAAAAAGGACTAATAGAACTCGAAGGGACAAAACTTCGTATAATTAACTACGCAAAATTTAAAGAAATGTTCGACTAAGAATCGTTAAAATGCCCTCAAAAATTGATCTTCATTCACATACGAAATTTTCCGACGGGTATTTCACGCCTCAAGAACTTCTCGAAAAAGCCAGCGAAAAAGATATTTCTATTTTAGCAATCACTGATCACGATACCGTCGATGCAATTCCTTCCGGGATTTCGTTAGGAAAAAATTTTGGGATAACCGTTGTTCCCGGAGTCGAGTTGAGTTCTCAAGAGGGAGAGCGGGATTTACATATTCTTGGTTACTTCATTGATATAGAGAATGAAAGATTCAAAAAATATCTTACTCTCTTTAAATTAGAACGAATTAAAAGAGCCGAAAGAATTATTAAAAAATTGAATACTCTCGGATACCCGATAACGATAGAAGATGTTTTTGCTTTTTCAGAAACATCCGTGGTAGGAAGACCACATATAGCGGATGCCCTGGTTAAATTGGGGATTGTGAAATCTTTTCACGAGGCTTTTCAAAAATTGCTCGGCAACAACGCCGCTGCTTATGAAAAAAAATATTATGTCTCCCCGGAAAATGCAATAAAAATAATTCAGGATGCGGGCGGTTTAGCCGTTATTGCTCATCCCGGTGCATTACCGGAAGAAACAATACGCGAACTAATCAAATCTAATATTGACGGATTTGAAGTTTATCATCCTTCTCATTCTACCGAGCAAATGAAGTATTACGAAGGAATAACCACGAACTATTTTCTTTACGGAACAGGCGGTTCTGACTTTCACGGAGGAACCCGATCAGATATAAATAACATCGGAAGATACTTTACACCGCCCGGCACTTTCGAGTCTATGAAACGAAAATCACTCGAAAAACGTGCTGTAAATTTTTGATCTTCCTTTTTTAATTAAGTTGAATAGAATATTTTTAGACTAAGGATATTAACAAAAAAGAGATTTAATATGAAAACCATCGAAGGAAACCTCACCGCTAAAGATTTGCAAATCGGAATCGTCTTAAGCCGGTTTAATGATTTCATTACAGCTAAACTTTTTGAAGGAGCCGTTGACTGTTTAGTTCGTCACAGTGGAGATGAAAAAAATATTACCGTGGTAAAAGTTCCGGGTTCATTTGAAATTGCCTTAGCTGCAGCAAAACTTGCCGAGCAAAAAAAGTATGACGCAATCATCTGTCTCGGGGCTGTCATCCGCGGAGCAACACCTCATTTTGATTTTATTGCGAGTGAAGTAAGCAAAGGGATCGCAGCCGTTTCGCAGAAATATGGAATCCCTGTCGCTTTCGGCGTGCTCACCACCGACACTATTGAACAAGCTATTGAACGTGCCGGAACAAAAGCAGGCAACAAAGGCTGGGACGCAGCGCTTACCGCGATGGAAATGGCAAACGTAGTTAAAAGCATTTAAGTTTTGCCGGTTGATATTCAAAGCAATATGAGGTTTTATCAACGCCTTCAAAACATAAGCGAATTAAAAAAAGAGTATTTCTTTTTCCTCGTTCTTGCATTTGCAGGGCTGTTGGTTTTTGCCCCCTCACTTCAAATCCCATTTATAAGCGATGAAGTTGCATTCATAAAAAGGAACACCGTTTCTGACCTCATGCAACTCCCAAACTTATTTGAAAAAAAAGACTACGACGAATTCTACTATCGTCCTTTGGGAAATTTTGTTTCAGGTATCTTAACTTTTTTAGCCGGAGATGAAGCTTTTTTCTACCGTTTTTTTAATGTGCTTCTTCATATTGCCAACACTTTTATCTTCTTTCAATTTGCTAAAGTTATTTTTCAAAAGATCGGAAATCAGTCTTTTGCATATGCAGCGGCACTTCTCTTTTTAGTCTTCCCTGGGAATGATTATGCTTTACTCTGGCATACTGCCCTGTTTGACCGCGTGTTGTTCGGGCTCTATTTTTTAGGCATACTTAGCTTTCTGAAGAATTTTCGTGTAACCATTCCTTCCTTAATTTTTTTTATTTTAGCAATGCTTTCCAAAGAAGCGGCTTTCAGCTTTCCATTCGTGATTTTTACTTTAGATTATTTGCTCAATGAAAAGGAACATTCTTTAAAGTCAGCAGGTAAAAAGTCTGGAGTGTATTTTCTTTTTTTAGCCGGATTTCTTCTACTCCGGATCCTCCTATTCAACAATAATGTTTTTACAGCCCTTGACGCTCACAGCAGCGCTGACATATTCACTATAATTAAAAATTATTTTTTCTTTGGCGGATTTCTTCTTTTCCCTTTTTCACCAAGAGGAGTTCAACAGGTCGTCTTTGAGTATCGAACCGTTTCTCTAATTGTGGGAGGATTTGGACTAGTTGCTTTTTTATTTCTGTCTTATAAAAAAAGAACCGACAAACTTTTCTGGCTCATTCTTCTTTTCATTATCCTAACAATTTTACCTGCAAGCAGGTTGTTTATGCGGTGGTATCTTTACCTGCCTTCTGCTGGTTTTGTGCTCTTGATTTGTTATTTAGTTTTTACTTCTTTCAATAAGAAGAAAAATGCCGCACTTGTTTCGCTTTTGCTGATCCTTTCGATTTATACTTTTTCTCTAGTTCAAAAAGAAACTGAATGGTCCGTTATTTCAAAAAAATCTGTCGTTGCGCTCGAAGCGTTGCAAACCGGGCTGACCACAAATCAATATTCTTCCCTAACTTTTCTTACCATTCCGGCAAAAGTTCGCGATGTACCGGTGTATCAGCTTCAATTTGAATCGCTTGCGCAATACTATTTGAAAAGTAAGATACAGATAGAAGTGTTAAGCAAATCGTATCTTTCCGATTGGAATGAAATCATTGGTATGTCTGCTGATAAAAGTGGGAACATAATTCTTCAACAGAACAAGGACAATTATTTTCTACTTTTTGATAACAAAAAAAATCTTAATTTTAACTTGAAAACAGGAAAACAATTATCTTTTAAGATAAAACCGGACAAAGCAATACTTTACGTTTTCTTTTCGCAAGGAAAATTTCATAAAATTATCGGTCAACTATGAATTACAAAAAAATCATCCTCTTATTTTTTCTTCTCTGTTTATCCGTTAATGCACAATTTATAACCGGGTCACAGAATTATTCAAGTATGAATAAAATCTCCTCTGCAATCGTAATTTCAGATGGAATATGGGCTGGAACAGCCGGAGGCGCTTTCTATTATAATTTTATGGATTCTACGTACAAAACTTTTACCAAGACAGAAGGCATTAACGGTTCCCCCATATCAGCAATAGCTAAAGATTCTTCCGGCAATATTTGGTTTGGTTCGCAAAACGGAAAGATTGACATCTATAATCCGGCTACCAAAATTTTTAAAAATATTTTTGACGTGTTTAATTCAGAACGAACTGAAAAACAGATAAATGCAATTGCGATTTATGGTGATACAGCATTTGTCTCAACTTCATTCGGACTTTCGCTGATCAACATAAAATCACTTAGCTTTTTCGATACCTTTTTTAAGTTCGGCAATTTCAATTCCAACATTGGAGTGAATTACAGCTTTAAAAAAGATAATATTATTTACGCTGCTACATCCTCGGGCATGGCAGTACAAAAAGCGGGGACAACAAATTTGGTCGCCCCGGATTCATGGAACACTTTTACAACTGCGGATGGTTTAAATTCAAATATTGTCGTTAAGATTGGGTCTTACCGGGATTCGGTTTTCGTTCTTACACCTATTGGTTTTTCAACTTTCGTATCAACCACATGGCAAAATTTTCTCACAACCTTTCCAAAAGGAAACATTCAAGATTTTCAAACTTCGAATGATTCTATATTTATCCTGTCCGATTCAAACGTTTATTATTACACGAATGGTTCAACAAGTCACTACTCATCAAACGCATACACCGGATCAGTAAAAATGCCTTATTGCAAAGGAGGCAAAATCCTTTTAACATACGACCAGGGTGCAGCGTTTCATATTAAAAATGAGAGTAATGCATCCTTCAAGGTTTCTCCCAACGGACCAACAGCAAATAATTTCTATGATATGGCTGTTGACACCAAAAGCAATCTTTGGGTTGCGACCGGTGAAGATGCCGGTGGGGTGGGGTTCTATAAATTCGATGGGTCTTCATGGAAAACTTTTAACATGAATACAGCCCCGCTGCTTTCGAACGCTTTTCATAAGGTTGCAGTTGGATCAGACAACACGGTTTATTTTGCAAATTGGGGAAGTGGGTTTGTAAAAATTAAAAATGATTCCTCTTTTCAATCCTTCTCAGTTATCAACACTCCTTTAGTCGGCATGCCGAAATACCCGGATTTTTTAGTTGTTGCTGATATGAAAACAGATTCAAAAAATAATTTGTGGGTATTAAATCATGATGCAGCGGATAAAAAAGCACTCAATGTATTGACCTCAGATAGCACCTGGTATCTTTTTGATAATCTTCCTGATCCGAATGTAAATCAGTATAGAAAACTTGCAATAGACCAATATGATACGAAATGGTTTACTACTTCAAGTCCCAATAAATCAGGTCTTTATTATTTCAACGAAAACTCTTCTTTGCCTGATGCGGCGGATGATCGTTCAGGATATATTTCAGGATTAAACAGTAACAGTGTTTCAAGTTTAGCATTTGATAAACGCGGCGAATTGTGGGTAGGAACAAATTCCGGGGTGAATATCATTTCAAACCCGAATGTAATTTTAACTTCGTCCGCATCCGCTTTAAAAATATCTTCCGTTTTTACTTTGCGGCAGCAGGCAATAAATTGTTTGTCGGTTGACGCAATTAACAGAAAATGGGTTGGAACAAATCAAGGATTAATCGTGGCGGCAACTGACGGTTCTTCGCTGCTTGCAACATTCGACAGTAAAAATAGTCCATTGCTTTCTGATCAAATAAAGTCACTCACTATAGATGAAAAAAATGGGATCGTGTATGCTGCTGTAGAAGGAGGTTTAACGGCATTTTATACAACTGCATTAGCGCCGGGTTCAACTTTCTCATCTATTGAAACTTCACCGAGTCCATTCTTGATCGGACAGAATTTGTCGCTGCTAACCATTGACGGTTTGATAAAAGACAGCGACATAAAAATACTTTCGATCTCCGGTAATCTGGTGCGTGAGTTTAGTTCTCCCGGCGGCAAAATTGCTTTCTGGGATGGCAGAAATAATGAAGGAAAATTTGTAAATACGGGAATTTATTTAATCGTAGCTTATGACAAAGAAGGGAACTCTGTTGCGACAGGCAAAGTTGCAATAATCAGACAATAACAGCCAATGATAGACCTTCAAAATATTTCACTTCAGTTTGGCGGGAATTATCTCTTTAAAAATATTTCTTATAAGATTAATGCAGGGGATAAAATTTCTCTTGTCGGCGCAAACGGAACCGGAAAATCTTCTCTTTTGAAAATCATTTATGGAACGCTACAACCGGAAAACGGAGTGGTCGCAAAGCAAAAGAGAATTTCACTCGGTTATCTCCCGCAGGAAAATATTCTCCACAAAGGAAAAACTTTAGTTGAAGAAGCTGCTTCGGCACTAACCGATATTAAGTTCCTTCAAGAAAAAGAATCTGAAATAACTTCACTTCTTTCTGAACCGTTATTAAGCGATGATGAACAGAATGACCTCGTAAACCAACTCGGCGAAGTGCATCATAAACTTGAAGAATTAGACAGCTACACGGCGAATGCACGAACTGAAAAAATTCTGACCGGACTTGGATTTGAAGAATCTGATTTTTCAAGAATGACGGATGAGCTTTCAGGCGGCTGGCAAATGCGGATTGCTCTTGCCAAAATTCTCATTTCGCAGAATGATGTACTGCTCATGGACGAACCGACGAATCATCTCGATCTTGATTCTCTCGAGTGGCTCATCAGTTTTTTGAAAGGTTACAAAGGGGCATTGCTTCTCGTTTCTCACGATAAACATTTTGTGAATGAAGTTACAAACAAAACACTTGAAATCTTTTTAGGTAAAATCACTCCGTACAACGGGAAGTATGATGCGTACTTGAAATTTGCCAAAGAACGGAATGAAATGCTGGAGCAACAGTATTTGCTTCAGCAAAAAAAGATTAAAGAAACTGAAAATTTCATACAACGATTCCGTTATAAGGCAACGAAAGCAAAGCAAGTTCAGAGTAGAATAAAACAGCTTGAAAAAGTTGAACTCATCGAACTTCCTGAAAGCAAAGAAGATATTAAGATCCGTTTCCCGGAACCTCCGCAAAGCGGTAGAATAACTATTGAGCTAAAACAATTATGTAAATCCTACGGTGAAAAAAATATTTTTCATAATTTAGATTTTTCAATTGAGCGGGGAGAAAAAATTGCTCTCGTTGGTCCCAATGGCGCCGGGAAAACAACACTCGCAAAAATTATTTCAGGCAAAATTTCTTTCGATAAAGGAGAACGATTACTCGGGTACAATACTTCAATTGCCTATTACGCGCAGGATGTTGCGGACGTTCTCGATCCTGATTTAGACATTCTTGAAACGCTCGAGGGAATTGCCGAAGGTAAAACGATCGGGCAGTTGCGTTCTTTGCTCGGAAGTTTTCTTTTTAGCGGGGATGATGTTTTCAAAAAAGCCGGTGTTCTTTCCGGAGGCGAAAAAAGCCGGGTCGCGCTTACAAAAATTCTCTTGACTAAGGCGAATTTGATCATTCTTGATGAACCGACTAACCATCTTGATATTTCTTCTAAGGAAGTATTGCAGCAAGCGTTAACAGCGTTTAATGGTTCGTTAGTTCTTGTTTCGCATGATGTTGATTTTCTGCGCCCGATCGTAAATAAAGTTATCGAAATAAAAAGAAATTCTTTTAAAGTGTTTTTAGACGGAATTGAGTATTACTTATCAAAAAGAGAAGAATCGCAAAATATCAAAGTGCCGAAATCCACTTCTAAGTCTGTATCGTTAATCGAAACAAAAAAGGATTTAAAAAGAATTGAGGCTGAACTCCGGCATAAAAAATTTCATGCTACAAAGGATATCCTAAAAGAAATTACCGTACTTGAAAAAGAAATTGAGCTGCTTGAAAATAATGAGAAAAAATGTGAAGCTGATCTAATGAATGAGAAAATTTATACAGACCCACAGCTTATTAGACAGACACAGACTGAGTATAATCTTACGAAAGAAAATCTGCAGAAAAAAATGAACCGGTGGGAAAAAGTGAATCACGAATTGCTGCAAATCGAACGCAAGTTTGAGAGACTTCCCCCCTCTTAATTGCCAAACCTCGTGTTTACAATATTATTATATATTGAACCGAAAGTATAGGTCAACCCTATTGATGAAAAATATTGGTACTGCGACTCAAGTTGTTTCCTTTGCAATAAAATCTGTTCAGTAGTAGCGTCTCCTTTGGGAAGTGAGAGTTGGTCATGGACAACTGCATATTGCCCGTAGAGAGTGAATGAAAGTCCCTCGATAAGCCGCAAAGACAATTCACTATAAACATACAAATTATTTTTTTTGAAATTATAAAGATAATTTGAACCTTCCATTGCAAACGAAACGGAACCCCAGACTTGTTTTAGATCTAATGCAACCATGAGGCTCTGCTGAATTAAGTTTTCTCGAAGTTTTCCATAAATGGTTTCTTCGTTGTAACGATAATAATTCTCACTAATTCTATATAAAAACCGGAGTTGTTTCCTTGTTGATTGATTATATGGGAATAGATTATATTCAATCCCGGGGGCTAAATAAATTTGAGATTTTTTATTCGAGTAAGTTGAATTGGAAAGTGCCGCATACCCGCCATATGACCAGTGATCTCCGGCGCTTAGAATAACTGAAGAATTCACTGATTGACTTCTGGAAAGACTAAAAAGAATTTGGTCTCCGATATCAAATTTGTTTTCTCCGTAAGATTCGTTAAGAGAAAAACTAATTTTCATTTCTTCGGTTATTTTCTTAATCGAGAAATTTCCATAGACGGAAGTGTAGCTGCTGGCTTTTTCTCCTTGCAGATATGAATTGATGTTTAGTTTAAAAACCCAGTTATTCCATTTATCAACGAAAAGATTAGTCTTTTCATTTTTATATGAGATATTGAGTTTTTCCCAGGCCGGGGTTTGTAAAATATATCTCACTAATCCAAGTTTTAGTTTCTTTACTAACCGAGTTCGAATATCTTCTTCGGTATCAGCTTGTTTCGTATAAAAAATTATTGTGTCACGAAAATTATCAAACTGATTGTGCCCATATAACGTAAGGGCGTATTCCTTTCCACCGCTTCCGGTGTTTTGAGTTGTAATAAGTATATGAACATCTGCCTGTTTGCGGTCCCGGACATAATTAATGTAATCAATTTCAGTTTTTATGAAATCTTCATAGCAATACTTACAATCAATAAAAACATTTAAAGAAGAGTTTGAAGAATCCATTTCTTGTGCTGACAAGAATAAATTACTAAAGATAAAGACAAAAATAAAGATGAATCCAATTTTGAAGTTGTTCATTTATCCTTCCTCGAATAAAAAATGAGATGATTGGTTAAACTTTTATCCCTAAAAATTCCTCTGCAAGTGCAATACCGCCATATAACGCCGCGTCGTCACCAAGTTTAGCGGTGTATATTTTCACATTTTTACCTGCATCTTTTAAAGAATTTTCTTTGAAAGATTTTTTAATGATCGGCGTCATAAAATCTGATGCCGCTTCAATAACACCACCACCTAGCACTATCATTTGTAAATTGAGTAGGTTATTAATATTGGCAAGGGTTTTCCCGATAGTAACTGCAGCCTGGGTAACAATTTTAACCGTTACCGTATCCTTCTTTTTTAATGCATTAGAAATTGCTTTACTTTTAATGGGGACTTTCTCTTTTAATAGCTTAGCCAGCAAACTTCTTTTTCCAAGTTTAACTTGTTTCGTGATATCTCGAACAATTGCAGTTCTACTAGCCAACGCTTCAAAGCATCCTTTCTGTCCGCATCCACACAATGGACCATTTGGTTGAATAACCATATGTCCAATTTCACCTGCTGTAAAACTAGCGCCTCGATGCATATTTCCTTTAAAGATTAACCCTCCGCCTATTCCGGTTCCTACAAAAACTACCAGCATATCTTCAACATCTTTTCCGATACCAAAATGCTTAATACCCAACGCCGCAAGATTAACATCATTTTCAATCAGTACAGGAATTGATGTAAACTGCTGCAACTGCTCTTTTATGTTCATGTTTTTGATGTTCAGGTTTGGAGCGATCCCGATTCTTCCCGTTAGCGGATTTACCGTACCGGGAATTCCGAGACAAATTGCTTTAACATTTTTTTCAGTAATGCCGGCTTCCAGCATCACTTCGGAAGTAATTCCCCAAAGCGCTTTAACAAAATTGGTGTTTCCGTTTTTTGTTTTTGTTGCCTTTTTAATCCTTGTCCGTATTCCATCTTTAGAATTGATCAATGCGGCGAGAATTTTTGTTCCGCCCATATCTATACCTATGACATAATCTTTTAAGTTTGCTTTTAAGTTTGCTTTCATGTTAATTTCCTTTTGTTTCATAACGGAATGAGTCTCCGATTTATTATCTTTGCATTTGTTTTCGTAAAGATAATAATTACTTATTGAAAATATGCAACAAGAGTTTAAAAATATCAACACAAAATTTAAACCATTAAAAAAATTCGGTCAAAATTATCTTAAGGATAAGAATATCCTTCGTAATATTACTGAAAAAATGGATATTCAACCTGACGATTTCATCGTTGAAATTGGTCCTGGAACCGGGGCTTTGACAGAATTCCTGTTTGAGAAATGTAAAAACCTCTTTGCTGTAGAGATAGATACACGGGTCATTGCAGATTTGCAAAGCAATTTTCCTAATGTGAAAGTGATTCAGCATGATTTTATTAAGTTTGATTTAGAAACAATTACAAAACCCGGGAATAAAAAACTACGGGTGGTTGGCAATATTCCCTATAACATTACGTCTCCGATACTTTTTAAACTCATTGCATCACGAGCGTTAGTTTCAGACGCTATAATGATGATGCAACTTGAGGTGGCACAACGCATTCTTTCTAAGCCAAATTCAAAAGAGTATGGAATACTTGCTGTTTTTATAAATGCTTATGCAACGCCGGAATTATGCTTCAAAGTTTCGCCAAATGTTTTTTATCCAAAACCGAAGGTCTTTTCAGCGGTCATGCAATTTAAATTTTTGGATGAAGTCCCGATCCAGAACGATAAAATTTTTCTTCAACTGGTAAAAACAGCTTTTTCTAAAAGAAGAAAAACTTTAAAAAATTGTTTCGCCGATACTCCATTTGAATCTCTCGATCTAAAACTCTGCGGCATTGATCCAGTTCAGCGTGCCGAAACTTTGTCGGTCGAGGATTTTATTGCGTTAGCGAATATCTCCCATAAAACTTTTGAAAGCGGCACTCAGTGAATTCAATAATCCGGAAGTATTTCAATCATTTTTCAGCGACCGATTTCGTAGTAATTGTTTTTTATTTCTTTCTTTCAATGCTGAATTTGCTATTTTCTGGCAGTGTAAAAGACTGGTTCTCCCTCGTTTTGGTGAACTCAGTTATGATTCTTTTTGTTGCGGGAATCGCAAAGTGGAAAGAAGTTTCTCCGACAAAACTTTCAAAATTTGTGCACTATTGGTATCCGGTTCCATTAATTTTTATAACATTCAAAGAGTTATATTTGATGATCAAACCAATAAGACAGATTGATTACGATTATTCACTCATTCAAATTGACCGCTGGATATTTGGAGCCGATCCAACTGTAGTTTTGCACAGAATAGCTTTTCCTTTGCTTACAGAATTTCTGCAAATAGTTTACGCCACCTTTTATTTTCTCCCGATGATTCTTGCCGTTTCACTTTACTTCAATAAAAAATATTTAGAAACCGACTACGTCATCTTTGCAGTAATTTACGGATTCTTCGTTTCCTACATTGGATATTTTTTCTTCCCGGCAATAGGTCCGCGGTTTACTCTGCATAATTTTGCTGTAACTAATTATGAGCTGCCGGGAATTTTTCTCACAAACTTTTTACGTGAAATCATCAACTCAGGTGAATCTATTCCTGCGGGAACTCTCAATCCTCAACTGCTTGTTCAGAGAGATGTATTTCCAAGTGGACATACCATGATGACCGCCGTCGTTATGTATCTGTCGGTAAAATTTAACAGCAAGACAAAATGGTTTTTACTCATCTGCGGAAGTCTGCTCATCTTTTCTACCGTTTATTTACGCTATCATTATGTGGTTGATCTTCTCGGCGGACTTTTGTGTATGTTGTTTTCTCTTTGGTCCGGGAAAAAACTTTTTAATTGGTGGCAGAAATTATTCAACAAAGAAATTCTGCGATAATAATGCAAGACAAGAAAACTCAAGTAAAACAAATGTTCGATGCGATTGCGTATCGTTACGATTTTCTCAATCATTTCCTCAGCGCCGGGGTTGATGTTTACTGGCGGAAGAAAGCGTTAAAACTTACAAAACTCAATAAAGAGGCGATTCTACTAGATGTTGCCTGCGGAACCGGCGACTTCGCAATTGAAGCAAAAAGAATCGGCGTGCAAAAAATCTTCGGCGCGGATTTTTCATTCAATATGCTTCGTCTCTTCAACAAAAAAAGTGATTGGATTGTTGGAAATATTTTTCAGATGGTTGCAGAAAAACTTCCTTTAAAAGCCGCAACACTTACAAACATTACTGTTGCTTTTGGCGTAAGAAATTTTTATAACATCCCCGAAGCATTTTCCTCTTTTCATTTTGCATTAAAAGAAAAAGGAAAAGTTACGGTGCTTGAATTCAGCATGCCGACAAATCCATTAATCAAAATGCTCTATCGTTTGTATTTCAGATTTGTTTTACCGGTAATTGGAAGAATTGTCTCGAAAGATAAGCAGGCATATACGTACTTGCCTGATTCTGTTGAGGAATTTGATAAGTCAATTGATCTTGTAAAATTGTTTTACGATGCCGGTTTCAAAGCAGTTCAGCGGCACAATTTAACTTTTGGATTAGTGCAAGTTGTAATTGCAGAAAAATAAATATAGCATTCAAGTTCTTCAATCATAATTACAACTGAAAATTACTTTGTAAACTTTACAAGTGATTGAACATGAAAACCTTTATTAGTTGAAATAGTAAAAGGGAAATTTCCTCCACTAAATAAGGGAAGGATTTCATCACTTCCTTCCATCTTTACTATCCCGATATTTTTTACAAACCAAACTGTTACTGTATAATTTCTATGAATCCCCACTTCGGGTTTGAACATTGTAAGTGTATAATCAACTTTTTGCGCTTCATCTCTCATGTTGCTATCTGATAATTGATAATCTACGGAGTCCAGTCCCTTACAGATTGCAGAAAACTCGATCAATAGTGAACTAAGCACAGACATCTGAAAAACCATCCATGATTTATTTTTTTCAAGGGGAAACGTAACGAGTGCAAGTTCTTTATCAAAAGTTACATCTTTTTTTATTGAATCAGGCAAAGGGAATAGAACACTGTCTGAATTAACAAAAACGTAAACTCCATAATTTGTTTTTCTGATAAATGAGGTCGTAACGTTTGTTCCTGAGCCATCTACGGTTGTATCAGTTTGTTGAAAGTAATTCGTCCCGCTCTTTTTTACTTCATCTCCATAGCTCATGGCACGAGTGCCTGAAATTGGATTTGGTTTCATAAAAGGGAGAGAATATGATATTGTAAAAATATAATTATAGCGTAAACCTGTTTGCAAAGGAAAATAAGTTGGAGCGATTTCTTCAGGTTGAATTGAATTTGATTTTTTGCATGAAACAAAAAGAAGCAAGAAAAGGGTAGCAAGAGTAAAATATTTTTTCATAATAACTTCTCCAAAAGAATATTTTTTAAATTATTGAAAGCCTTTGCGCGGTGACTGATTCTATTCTTTTCATCTAAAGACAATTCACCGTTTGTAACGGAAAAACCTTCGGCAACAAATAAAGGATCGTAACCAAAACCATTAACGCCGCGCGGTTCGTGGATTATCTTTCCTTTCATCACATCCTCAGCAAGAATAAAATTTTTACCGTTATAAAATACAGCTGAACAAATAAATTTTGCAAGATGCGGTTCAGAAAAGTGAGTAAGTTTTTCAAGAAGCAATTTGTTATTCGCTTCATCAGTTGCGTTTTTCCCCGCATATCTTGCAGAAAAAACTCCCGGTCCACCGCTTAGCTGCTCGACTGAAAGTCCTGAATCATCCGCCAATGTTGGAACATGAAATAAACCATAAACCGTTTTCGCTTTTATTTTCGCATTCTCCGCAAAAGTTAATCCGTCTTCAACTATATCAGGAATTACGGGAAAATCTGCCAGCGATAAGATAGTAAACGAAGTTTCCGAAAAAACTTTCTTAACTTCTGTCAATTTTCCACTGTTTGTTGTTGCAAAAAGCAATTTCATTTTATTTTTGTTCTTCGGAATTCTTCTTCAAGTCAAACAATTCATCCATAACATCAAACGCATAACGAAGGTGAGGAATTACAATTGAACCGCCGACCACGAGCGCAATATTAAATGATTCCATCAACTCGTCGCGTGTTGCTCCTTCATAAATCGAGCGGTCAATATGATAAAAGATGCAGTCGTTGCACCGCAAAACCATAGACGCGACAAGCCCCATCAACTCTTTTGTCTTTGCGGGTAAAGCTCCTTTTACGTATGCTTTATTATCAAGAGCAAAAAATTTGTTGTAATCCCTGAATCCTGAATTCAATATTTTGTCATTCATTTCCAAACGATAAGCTCTTGTCTCGGATATTGAATTGTTTTTCATCTAAACCTCAAGTTGTGTGTAATTCTTTTTTTAAATGATTCCCCGTTAAACTTTTTTTCACTTTTACAATTTGCTCCGGCGTTCCTTCGGCAATAATTTCGCCGCCGAATTCACCGCCGCCGGGACCCAGATCAATTATCCAATCCGCAGTTTTAATAACATCCAGATTATGTTCAATGATTACAACGGTATTCCCTTTGTCAACGAGTTTATTTAAGACGTGCAGAAGAACGCGCACATCTTCAAAATGCAACCCTGTCGTCGGTTCATCCAAAATATATAACGTTTTCCCGGTACTGACTTTGCTCAACTCAGTCGCAAGTTTTACCCGCTGCGCTTCTCCGCCGGAAAGTGTAGTCGCCTGCTGACCAAGTTTTATATAGCCCAAACCGACATCGTGCAGCGCTTTAATTTTTCTTTTAATTCGCGGCAAATCTTCAAAAAGGTCAAGTGCGTCTTCCACGGTCATTTCAAGCACGTCGGCAATAGATTTTGTTTTGTACAGAACTTCCAACGTTTCACGGTTGTAGCGTTTGCCGTGACAAACTTCGCACGTAACGTAAACATCCGGCAAAAAATTCATTTCGATTTTTTTTAATCCCGCGCCGCCGCAGTCTTCGCATCTTCCGGCGGGGACATTAAAACTAAATCTCCCGGCTGCATACCCGCGCATTTTTGATTCCGGCAATTGCGTAAATAAATCCCGAATAAATGTGAACAAGCCTGTGTAAGTTGCCGGATTTGAACGGGGAGTTCTTCCAATCGGAGATTGGTCTATCTCAATTACTTTATCAAGATTATCTAACCCTTCAATTTTTTTAAAAGGAAGCGGAACTAATTTCGATTGATAAATTTCTTTCATCAAAATTTTAACAAGCGTTTCATTTATTAACGAAGACTTGCCAGAACCGCTAACACCGGTAATAGCAGTTAAAGCGCCAAGCGGAATTGAAAGAGAAACATTTTTTAAATTATTTCCCGAAGCTCCTTTAAGTTTTAAATATTTTCCGTTCCCTTTTCTTCTTTCTTGCGGAAGAATAATTTGTTTCTTGCCGGTTAAATAATCAATAGTTGAAGAAATGTAACCGCTATTTGGATCTAATAATTTTTTTGTTTCCCCTTGCACGCAAACCTCACCGCCGTGCACTCCGGCGGCTGGTCCCAGATCAATTAAATAATCCGACTGCTCCATTGTTTCTTTATCGTGTTCGACAACAATTACGGTGTTGTTCAAATCGCGAAGTTTTTTTAATGAAGAAATCAATTTAATATTGTCGCTTTGATGAAGTCCAATGCTGGGTTCATCCAATACATACAGTACTCCGGAGAGCTGCGTTCCAATTTGCGTTGCCAGACGAATGCGCTGCGATTCTCCTCCCGATAAACTTTTAGCGCTTCTGTTCAGAGTTAAATATTCCAAACCAACGTTTAGTAAAAAATCTAACCGGGTTGAAATTTCTTTTAAAATTGGTCTGGCGATTATTTCGGCATTTCCTTTTAATTGAACGGAGGCAAAAAAATCTTTTGTTCTGTTGATTGAAAGAGCTGTCACCTGGCTGATATTCATATCTTCAAAAGTAATGGCAAGCGATTCCTTTTTTAATCTGCCGCCGTTACATGACGTACAAGTTATGGTGTTCATATATGCCATTACCCAATCATGAATTTTAGTCGAAGATGAATTGGTAAAATTATTTTGCAAGTGCATTAATATTCCGGAGAATTTATGATGGTACGTCACCGGTCTCCCGCTACCGTAGGTGTAAGAAAAAGCAATTTTTTCTTTCGTTCCTTCAAGTAAGATTTCCTTTTGCTCATTAGTAAGATTTTTTAACGGAGTATCAAAGGTGAATTCATATTTTTCAGCAACCGCTTTAAGCTGTGTAAATATCCATGTGGAACGAGGTTTGCCTAAGGGCGCAATTCCTTCTTCATTAATTGATTTCTTCCAGTCGGGAATGATGAGATCAACATCGAGTTCTTTCTTCTCGCCAAGCCCTTCACAATCGGGGCATGAACCGTAAGGCGAATTGAATGAAAAAGAATTTGGAGCTAATTCTTGATAACTGATTCCACAATCAAGGCAAGCCAAATGCCGGCTGAAAAGAAAATCTTTTTCACCGTCGTTGATTACCACGTTTCCGTTTCCATAATTTAAAGCGACTTCAAGAGATTCGGTAATTCGTGCTGACGCGTCATCCTCAACTTTAACTTTATCAATGACAATCTCAATATTATGAATTTTGTAGCGATCAATTTGATACCCTTTACTGATTTCACAAATCGCATTATCAATCCTGACGCGGAGGAAGCCATCGCTTTGTATTTCTTCAAACAATTCCCGGTAGTGTCCTTTCCTTCCTCGCACAACCGGCGCAAGGATCAAGATTTTCTTTCCCTTTAGATCCTGTATAATGGTTTCGATTATTTGTGCTGAAGTTTGTTGTGCCACCGGTTTGCCGCAGTTATAACAATGAGCAATGCCAACGCGAGCGTAGAGAAGTCGCAGGTAATCATAAATTTCAGTTACCGTGCCAACCGTCGAACGGGGATTTCCCGAAGAGGCTTTTTGTTCAATTGAAATTGCGGGACTTAACCCTTCGATCGAATCAACATCAGGTTTTTCAAGCATATCAAGAAATTGTCGTGCGTAAGCGGAAAGGCACTCAATATACCTCCGCTGCCCCTCTGCATAAATTGTATCGAAAGCGAGAGAAGATTTTCCCGAACCCGAAAGCCCGGTAATTACCGTAAAACTGTTTCGCGGAATTTCAACATCAATATTTTTTAGGTTGTGCTGCCGCGCCCCCTTAATAATTATTTTTTCTGTTTCCAATATTTTCGTAAGTCTCTATTTTTAAAGAGTTATTTTAGTAATCATTATTTTGATAAACAAATTTTTTCTTAACAAATGTTACAATCATCTAATTCATCACAACAAATTACGATAGTTGAAGGTTTCAACGAGTATATTTTTAAAGAAAAAGGCTCTGTTTTTATTGGACAAGTCTTCCCTAGTACAGACAGCACTGAAGCAAAAAACAGCCTTAACAATGTGAAGAAGAAGTATTATGACGCTTCACATCACTGCTATGCCTTCAAATGCTCTAACGGCGATTCCAAGTTCAGTGATGATGGTGAACCCCAGGGAACTGCGGGAATTAGACTTCTCAACGCCATTACGCATTTCAATTTAACTAATGTTTTGGTGGTTGTCATCCGTTATTTCGGCGGAACAAAATTAGGTATCGGTCCTTTGGGGAAAGCATATTATTATACTGCTTTGGAAACGCTTGATGGCAGCTCAAAGGTTGTTAAATACCCCGCTCAAAAAGTTACGCTAACATTTTCTTTTGAAATGGTTAATGCTGTTTATAAGCATTTAGCCGAACACGAAATAAAGATTACCGGAACCAGCTATTCCGATAATATTTCTCTTTCAGTAGTGATTCGGGTTGAAATTCTTGAGATGATAAAGAAAACGTTAACAACAATTACCAGTGGACAATTAGAATTTGTGGTAAAGCCTGGAATGGTTTTTATTTAATCCGTTTTAAATGATTCTGATAGATTTTTACCCACTCCAAATCATTCAATAAATTTTGAAAGTTCGCAAACGCTTCAGTAGTTAAGAACAAATATTTTTCTTCGAAACTATCTTTCACGTTTTCCGCTTCAGTTGCAAGAAGAATTTTCAAATTGGAGGTGATCTGTTCCATATTTTCTGATAAATCTTTTTTGAGCTGTTCCAAATTTTTTATTTCCGGGTTTGTTTCAGTTTGTTGAAGAACACGAATTAGTCCTCGCACATATTTTGCCGAAAACGCAATTGAAAAAAATAATTCTTCCTGTAATGAATTAAATGCAGTTGATACAAGTGTTTGTAAATCAGATTTCACCAATAATTTCATTTTAGAAAACTTTTCAACTTCATCACAAAAAAGTTCCGGACTTTCTATCACTTTTTTTTATTCCGTTTGCCGGTCTTTACAGCTAGCCCAATTCCATCGCCAATTGTTAAAATAGCGGAATATAAATTTTGCTGATTTAAAAAAACTTTGTTAAACTCTCTTATCATTCTTGTAGAAGTTTTATATTGTTTCGGAACGTGCGAAGCCGCTGCAAATCCATGCCACAAAAGATTATCAACAAAGAGCGTTCCTTTTTTCTTTAGAAGCATTAAGGAATAGTCAAACAATCGCTTATAGTCTTCTTTATCTGCATCAAGAAAAATGAAATCATATTTTGAAGAAAGATTCGGCATAATCTCAAGTGCATCACCTTTGTAAAGAGTAATTTTTCCCGAGAAACCGGATTTGCTGATATTTTCTTCCGCAAGTTTTATATTGTCTTCACTTTTTTCGATGGTGTGCAGCATTGATTTATTCGAAAGGTTGCGCGCGATTCTAATTGATGAATATCCAATTGCCGTTCCAATTTCCAAAACTCTTTTCGGTTTGCTGATCCGAATCTGTAACTCAAGAAATGCTGCTGCGTTGCGATCAAGAATTGGAATACGATTTTCAACCGCGAACGATTCCATTTCAAGAATTAATTTATTTTCTTCATTCCGGAATCCATCCAAATAGTGAAGTTGCTTTACATCTATCATTTTGTTATCCATAATTGTTACTTTTTTTAACAACACTTTTTCATTTCCCGGAATGTCCGAATCCCCCTTCGCCTCTATGGCTGTCATTCAAGTTGGCTACTTCCGAAAATTTTGCTTGATATACTTTAGAAACCACAAGCTGCGCAATCCTTTCACCGCGAGAAATTTTATAATCATCTTCACCAAGATTAATTAAAATTATTTTCACTTCACCGCGATAATCCGAATCAATTGTACCGGGAGAGTTGAGAACTGTTATTCCCTGTTTGATGGCTAATCCGCTTCTTGGTCGAACTTGTATTTCATATCCCTCCGGAATTTCAACGGAGAAATTTGTGGGGATCAGACAAATCTTTCCTTGCGGAACAACGATTTCATCCTTTACTGCCGCTGCAATATCTAATCCCGCGCTGCCGTGGGTTGCATAGACCGGAAGCGGAATATCTGAAAACTCATCGGAGAGCCGCTTCACTTTAATTTTTATTTCATCCATTGTTTTTCTTTCTGAAAAAAATATTTTTAATAATTAGCATTTCGTTTTTCGGAATGATATTCAAACCAAACAAACCGCCGATAAAAAGAATTAACAATAACGTTTTGTAAAAAAATTCGATCATTCCGAAAAATTGAATTGAGTAAAACAGAACTGCAATAATGGCTAAGAGGAAAAAAGTTTTACCGATCTTTCTCCATTCATAGTTTACGGGAAAATGTTTTTGCGAAACAAAGTAAAAACCGATTGCCATTGCGCTATAGCTAATCAACGTTGCGAGTGCAGCTCCGGTAATGTTGAAGATTGGAATCAGTAAAAAATTTGCGATGACATTTGTAACTGCTCCAATTCCCATCAACAAAGGAACGGATGAACTTTTTTCTTTAATATAAATCGCCGCCGTAAAATTGATATAAAATCCGTTAAACAAATAAGCTAATAAAATTATCGGAACGATAGGCAATCCGCTCCAATACGCTTCGCCGATTAACGAGTTCCCTCCGATAGAAAATTTTGCGATGTCGGTAATAAAAAGAGAAAGAAAAAGTAAAATCAATGTTCCCGCCACAGTAAAGAGTGTAAAGACTTTTGCGAATAATTCTTTCGCGTCTTTGTCTTTTGCATATTGAAGTGAAAACGGCTGCCACGCGTATTGAAACATCGAAGCAAATAACATCATAAAAATTCCCAGTTTATAATTTGCCTGGTAAATTCCTAAAGTGGAGAGATCTGTTAAATGCTCAACAATAGGGCGGTCAATCACCTGCATAAACATTGCGGCAATTCCGCCGGGCAAATAAGGAATGCCGAATTTCATTAATCGTCTTAAAACAATTTTATCAATTTGTATTTTTAATTGGGAGAAAATGTCCGGCAGCAAAATCAAAAAGGTAACAACTGAAGCGATTAAATTGCTTATAAAAACTGCTTCTATTCCTTTCTTGAGGACTAAAATCAAAACAATATTTAAAACGATGGTCAATACTATATTTATAATTTTAATCGCTGAAAATTTTGCCGCCCGTCTTGCAACACGCAAATAAATAAAAGGTAAAGCCGAAAGCGCATCAAAGAGAAGAATGAATCCAGTTAAAATTAGCAAATGTTCATATTGAGCCGGGACAGCAAAAATATTGTTTATGAAATTTCCTGAAGCAAGTAATAAGCCCGTAAATATGCTTGATGAAATGAGAAGCGTTAAAAACGAAGATGAAAAAACTTTTTTCTTATCTTCAAAATCATCCGAAGCGGCAAATTTTAAGTAAGCGGAATCTAATCCGTAAAGAAAAAAAATATTGAGCAAAGCGATGAGCGCGTAAAGATTTGTAACCACTCCATAATCTGCCGGAGGGAAAATGTTGGTGTAAAACGGAACGAGTAAAAAATTTAAAAACCTGCCAACCATTGTACTGATGCCGTACAATGCAGTGTCTTTTGTAAGCTGCTTAATTTTTTCTCTCATCGCTGCGGAAACTTTTATTCCTCCCTCCTTTTATTTTGCTTGATAAAAGGGAAGAATAATATCCATATAAAATTTAGGCGGGCGTGTAGGGCGTTTTGTTTCTGTTTTGATGAAAAGATGATCGGTAAATCCTTCCGCAACAATTTTCGTATCCGGGGTTGTCATATTTCTGATAACATAGTGAATCCTGAATTTAGGATCTGGAAGTTCCTTAACCATTGTTTCTATCTCAAGCAGGTCATCATAATGTGCAGGTGATTTATATTTAACCGATGCTTCAACCACCGGGAGCTGATAGCCTTGTTTTTCAACCTCGCTGTACGGCAGTCCGAGCGAACGTAATAATTCGGTTCTTCCGACTTCAAAATATTCAAGATATTTTCCATTATAGACGAACTGCATTTTGTCGGTATCGGCGTAACGTACACGAATTGTAGAAATGTGTTTGAGCATATTACTAAATTTTAAGCTGCGTCTTTAATATCTGGGATTAACTGCGACAAGACTAACTCAGCATTATAAATATCAATTAAAACAATTTGCTCGTCTTTAATTTCGATTGTAAATCCTTCTTTATTGATCACTCTATCGGGTATCCCGTGGAATTCTTTTTTTATGAACAAAATACTACCCGTTTCGCCATCAACTTTTTTATCAAAATCTTTTAATGTTATTTGCATTTCCATCTCCCATTCTTTTTTCTGTGTTCAATCGTTTCCATGTCAGTTCTATATACTGTGATTATTCTTTCTTCTAATTTATCCAAAACCATTGCAAATAAAATTTCGTTTATTGCAATTAGGTGAATAACACTGTTTTCGAGGAGGTCAAAACATGAGCAAAATTTGTTATTTAATTCTTTAAGAATAACTTCCTTTTCAAGTCCATAAATAGAAATTTTTAGTTCAGCATGTTTTGTAAAATACATTTACTTTGCCTGCTATTCAATCCAAGCTCCCATTTTGCCGAATTTTTCGAGGCGCATATCAACTAATTTATCCGGTTTGAATTTTTCTAACTGCTGCAATTCTTCTAATAAAACTTTTTTCAAAATTGACGCGGCAAGCTCCGGGTCTTTGTGAGCGCCTCCGAGAGGTTCAGGCACGATCCGGTCAATAACTTTTTGCTCTAACAAATCCGGTGCAGTAAGCCTAAGCGATTCTGCCGCTTGTTCTTTGTATTCCCAGCTTCGCCATAAGATGCTTGAGCAGGATTCAGGACTGATGACGGAGTACCATGTATTTTCCAGCATTAAAATTCTATCGCCGATTCCAATTCCTAAAGCGCCACCGCTTGCACCCTCACCAACAATAACAACGATGATAGGAACTTTAAGCCTGCTCATCTCTAATAAATTTCTGGCGATGGCTTCAGCTTGCCCGCGTTCTTCGGCTTCAAGACCGGGATAAGCGCCGGGGGTATCAATCATCGTTATAATAGGGCGGCTAAACTTTTCTGCTAATTTCATTAACCGTAAAGCTTTTCGGTAACCTTCGGGATTCGGCATTCCGAAATTTCTGTAAAGATTAGATTTTGTGTCGCGTCCCTTTTGGTGCCCGATGATCATTACTTTGTGTTCATCAATCTTGGCAAAGCCCCCGACGATGGCTTTATCATCCCCAAAAGTTCTGTCGCCGTGCAGTTCAATAAAATTTTGCGTCATCATGTAGATATAATCAAGCGTGTAAGGACGCTCCGGATGGCGAGCCAGTTGAACCCGCTGCCAGCGGGTCAAGTCCTTATAAATCGATTCCTTTAGTGTTTCCACTTTATCCTCAATTAATTTAATTTCACCGGCAATATCAAGGTTATCAGAAACTTTTTTCATTTCAGCTAATCTTGCTTCAAGTTCGTAAATAGGTTTTTCAAAATCTAAAATTGTCTTCGCCATAAATTATTTCCTTCCTGCCCTAAGCAAGAAAAATGTTTTGCTTAGTATTTCCAAATCGAGCCAAATGTTTTGATTCTTCGCATAAAATATATCCATTTTTTCTAAGTTTTCCTTGTTCTCGGCGTCTGTAAACCAAATACCGGTAATACCCCGCTTGCCTAAAAAAAGATTTGAAGTAACGTTCTCTTTCGGACCAACAAAACTAAGCTCTCCTTTTACCACTTTAGGAATTTCTAAAACAAAATCTGTTGTCGGTGAGTTTCTCTTCAATAGATTTTTTTTCAAAAAGAGGAAAGGATAAAGAGTGCACAGCATAAAAAGTCCGGCTGCTATATCGAAACTCCTTTTAATGAACCGATGCCCTGTCTGCGATATGTTATAGGTAATTTCAATAAAAGGGATATCCTCTAAAAGATAAACAGAAGATTTCCCGACGAGGAAATCGAGATTTGAACCTGCAAGTTTGAACTCAACATTTTCCTTTTGACAACCGGCAACCACACTCATCATTGAAGTGTAGGAAACTTCTTCCGAAGGAAAAATCACTTCGCTTATTTTTTTTTCGTGAATTACTTTTTGAATATTCTGCAAACTACCAACCACTTCAAAAGCGCCAAAATGTTCGCCTATCTCTTTTCTCGTTTCTGAAATTAAGCCAATAATCGAATGATAGCTGGAGGATTTTTCTTTTAACTTTTTAGCGATTTCGAGAGAAGATTGCGTCGTTCCAACCACCAACGTTTTTACAATGGTTTTATCAACCCGCGACAACCCGATTTTGAAAATTACCCTGAACAGGATACGCCACCCACTTAGTAAAAAAAACAAGACGATAAAAGTTAAAAGAACTACCCCGCGACTGTAGGCAAAATCTTTGAAGAAATATGTGAGTGATGAGATTACAAAAAAACCTGATAAAAGTGCAGGGAAAATCCGCAATACCGGGAGAGCCTCCTTTTTATAAGCCCCCGAGCTTGCGCTAACCAAAACTTGAACAAGCGCAGGAATGGTATAAACAATAAGATAAGTTGATTCGGGGAAACCACGCCATGTTCTAAAATTATAGTAAAGTTTTTCTGTTAAAAATAATGCAAGGTCAAAAAAAAGAAAATCTAATAGGAGCGCGATCATAGGAAGTTTTTGCTTCCCGAGAAACGCAAGGAGCTGCCGGAAAAGAATTGCACTCCGAAGGATAAGTTCCACCAATAACGATGAGGCGAAATGCTTCTTCACAAAAAGATGCATCGCGTTGTAAAAAATCTTTGTTTCGTCCAGACTGCTCCGTTTTGTGCTTTCCCCTTTATAATGAATGATGGTTGTCTCATGCACATAATATACTTTCCATCCGGTTTTTTGAACTCGGTAGCACCAATCTAAATCTTCACCATACATGAAAAACTGCTCATCAAGCCCCCCGATATTTTCAAAAACTTCACGCCTGACCATCATAAACGAACCTGAGATCGCATCAACTTCATAGGATTGATCCTCGTCCAAAAAAGTCAGATTATATCTGGCGAAAATTTTGCTCTTGGGAAACATTGTACTCAAGCCGCTTACCTTGCAAAAGGAAGTCCATGGACCCGGGAAACTTCTTCTGCATGCCAATTGCAACGTACCATCCGGATTAAGAATTTTGCATCCGATCATCCCTGCATCTTGATGTTCTTCGAAAAACTTAATCAACTTTTCAAAAGTATCTTCCTGAACAATAGTATCCGGGTTAAGCAGCAGTAAATTTTTCCCTTTCGCTATTCTCAACCCAAGGTTATTTGCTTTGCTGAAACCTAAGTTTTCCTCGTTTGAAATCAGAGTAACTTGCGGGAATTTATTACGCAGTAATTCAACGCTTCCATCATCGGAACCATTATCTACAACGATAATTTCAGAGGAAAGATTTGCAACCGCCTTAGATAGAGAGGTGAGGAGATTTTGTAAAAATTCTTTGACATTGTAATTGACGATGATAATTGAAAGATCCAAGTCAACTCATTTTATAATACATGAAACATACTTTGGATGCGAAGCTTCCATACTAAAAAGACTGCTTCGCGAACAATTTTTTTAGACATTTTAGAATGTCCCGAATGGCGGTCAATAAAAATGATCGGAACTTCGCAAAATTTATAGCCATTCTGAATGGCTTTGAAATTCATCTCAATTTGGAACGCATAACCGTTGGATTTAATTTTAGAGAGATTAATAGATTCTAAAACTTTTCTGCGAAAACATTTAAAACCGCCGGTCGAATCTGTGATCTTCATTCCAGTAATTACCCGCGTATATTTGTTTGCAAACCAACTTAACATCAAACGATGCATAGGCCAGTTAACGACATTTACACCGGTTTTGTATCTGCTTCCGATAACGAAATCACATTGCTCAATTGCATTTAAAAAGTTTTTAATCTCTTTGGGATCGTGAGAATAATCGGCATCCATTTCAAAGATGTAGTCGTAGTCACGTTTTAATGCATAGGCAAAACCTTCGCAATAAGCTGTTCCTAAACCCATTTTTTTTGCGCGATGAACAATATGCACTTTAGTATTGGTCTTGCAAATTTCTTCAATATATTTCCCGGTACCGTCAGGTGAATTGTCATCAACTATTAAAATTTCTAAATCCAGCGGATGACGTTCAAAGATATCCGGAATTAAACGCGTGATGTTGTTTAACTCGTTATAAGTTGGAATGATGATTAATGTTTTGGGCATAAAAAATTTTTCAGTTTTTAGTTGACAGTTAATGTATTAGCATTTACGGAAAAGTCAATTCCTAATTCCTAATTCCTAATTCCTAATTCCTAATTCCTAATTCCTAATTCCTAATTCCTAATTTAATCAAAATGTCCTTTCCCGAAAAGCATAACAAAGACTGTCCGGAACATTATTTTAAAATCCATCCGGAGCGACATATTTTCTATATAAAATAAATCGTATTTCAATTTCTCTTTAACGTCTTCCACAGACTCATCATATTTATGCTTTACTTGCGCCCAGCCGGTTATACCGGGGCGGACTTTCAATCTTCGTTTATAATAGGGAATTTCGAGCGATAATTTTTCGACAAAGAATGGTCTTTCGGGGCGCGGACCAACGAGACTCATTTCTCCTTTTAGAATGTTTATCATTTGCGGAAGTTCATCAATGCGAACTTTGCGGACAAACTTTCCAACGCGAGTGATGCGCGGATCATCTTTTGTTGACCAAACCGGACCCGTTAGTTTTTCGGCGTCCTGTTTCATTGAACGGAATTTATAGATGTTAAAAATTTTTCCGTTTTGTCCGCACCGTTCTTGTTTAAAAAGAACCGGACCTTTGCTGTCTAATTTTATAACAGCAGCAGTGATCAACATCAGTGGGGAAGTGAGGAGAAGTATGATGAGGGCAAAAATAAGATCAAGAAATCTCTTAACTTTAGCTTCCCAAACCGGCATTAATTGCGGGTTTATGTCAATGAGTGGAAATCCATAGAGCTGTGCAGTTCGTGCTTGACCGCTCAAAATGTTGTATAAATCGGGAGCGATCTTTAATCCCACATTTTTGTTTTCACATTTTCCAATTATTTCAATTAACAAGTCTTCCGAAAACTTCATCAACACAATGATGATTTCTTGAATATGCAGTTCATCTATTTTTTGCGGAATACCAGCGACATTCCCCAGAACACTAATATTATTATACGATTTTTGAAAATTATCTTTATCAATAGTAATGTAACCAACTACATCAACGCCGAGCGCCGGATGCTTAATAATTTCATCATGAATTTCATTCGCTTTTTTATTAAATCCGACAAGCAGCGCATTCCTTCTCCCGACACCGTTGATTAATAATCTTCGCTGAAAACCACGAATGGCAAGTCTTCCGGCAGAAACAAAAAGAAAGAAGAAGCCCCAATAAAAGAAAATAAGAAATCTACTCTCCGATGAAACGCCGTGGGTGTAATCGTCAAATAATATTAAAAAGTAGAGGAGAAAAATGCCGACGAAACTTGCTTTGAATAATGTTGATAGTTCATCGAACCGCGAAAGTGCAAACCAGGTACGGTACATTCCGACGAAAGAGAAAATAAGCAGCCAATAAAAATAAACCACAAGCATGGGAAAAAGGAACTCAGGCATAACTAACAGATCAAAAATCCCCGAACTTATTCTAAAATGGAAGAACACAATCCACGCGAGATTAATAAAAAGGAAATCGGCGAGAAGTAGAAGATATTTTTCAGTTAATTTTGTCATTGTCGCGACTAAGTTTCCAATGATACTTCCTAAACAAATAACTAATTCCTAAAAAATGTTTGGCAGATATTTTGGAAAAGAATTTTTGTTTTGTGATCCGTTGTTCATGATGAAAAATTTTTGTGAAGGGATAGTACCAGACCTCCCAACCAGCATGCCACGCTCTTAGACAATAATCAATATCTTCTGGTCCATAAAAAATCTTATCGTCATAATAGCCAATTTGTTCAACCAAGCTACGGCTAATAAATTGGCAAGCACCGATAACATAATCAACAGCTTTTGCCTCATCATGCGCCCAATCAGATAGTGTGTGTTGAATAAGAGTTCTTGAGTTTCGAATAAACGTGAACTTTTCAAGTCTTCTAAAAACCAACGCAAGAAAAGTGGGATATTGTTTGCATGACCATTGCAAATTGCCATCGGAATCATTTAGCATTGCACCGGAAATTCCACATGATTCATTGCTTTGCATAAATGCGTAAAGTTTTGAAACCGAATCTTCAATTAATTCCATATCGGCATCTAATATCAAAATATATTTGCCTTGGGCAATTTTCATCCCCAGGTTTCTAGCGGGGGCAACCCCTTTGTTTTCTTTGTTTTTGATGAGTTTTATATCGGGGAAGTTTTGTTCAATCATTCCAATAGTGCCATCATTTGAGAAATTATCAATTACTATTAATTCGAAAGAAATACCCTTTGTGTATTCATAAATTGAGCTCAGACACTTTTGCAACAAGTCCCGCATTTTCCAAGTGATAATTATTATACTGACGTTGTACTCGATATTATTCATAATAAAATTTTTGTTCCGGGGATAAATTATTTAGTTCGTTTTTCAAAAGATAATTTGACCTTAATTTTTTTTATCTGCTCAATTCCAAGATTTTGGATATTAAAATAAAAACGATTTCCGATAGAGATTCATAATTCTGTGACTGAAGATCAAGTGTTACCTAATTCACATTGAATCATAATCCTGACCAATTCTTCCACATTTGTTTTTGCTTTCCACCTCAATATTTTATTTGCTTTTGATGGATTCCCTTTACTAAAAATAATATCGGAGGGGCGCATCAAATTTTCATTAATTACTATATGGTCATCCATTCTCAGTTCCAAATAATCAAATGCTAACTTTGTAAAATCTTCAAGGCTTATAGTGTGTCCGGTGGCAATAATAAAATCATCTGGTTTATCTTGTTGTAACATTAAAAACATCGCACCAACATATTCTGGAGCATATCCCCAATCTCTATTTATCTTTAAATTTCCAAGAGTTAAAAAGTTTTGAGTTCCTTTTTGAATATCACATACAGTTTTTACAATTTTTTTAGTGACAAATCGTTTTGGTCTTAATGGCGACTCATGATTAAAAAGTATGCCGGAACAGGCAAATATTCCATAAGCTTCCCGGTAATTTGCCACTTGCCAGAATGCTGCTGCTTTGGCAACCGCATATGGACTCCTGGGCCTAAATTGTGTCCCCTCGTTAGCACCTAAATTTTCCGTCTCTCCATAACATTCACCTGAAGATGCATTGTAAAATTTTGCGTCTAACTTATGGAACCTCATTACTTCTAGTATATTTAAGGTTCCAATGCTTATACTTTCAAGGGTTTCCACCGGTTGTACGAATGATAAACCAACAGAAGTCTGACCAGCCAGGTTATATATCTCATCTGGTTTGATTTCTAAAATAGTTTGCATTACACTTCTAAAATCTATTAAAGACATTGAATGTACTTTTACTTTTTCATATATATTCAACTGTCTCAAGGAAGAAAAATTTGATAATTCAGCATCGCGTGATGTGCCATGAACTTCATACCCCAATCGTAATAAATGGCTGGCAAGATAAGCGCCATCCTGCCCTGAAATACCAATAATTAGTGCTGTTTTTTTTTTCATTTAATATTGCTCTTCAGGCTTATAATAAAAAATTATACTCTAAAAAGTTTAGTGCCTTTATCAATTAAATCAAGTTTCTCCTAATCCATATTTGGAGAAAATATTATTCACTCAAAAATATAAAATAACATTGAAAAAATGAGAACCGAAACAATGATTATTCTAGTGAATTAAATGCTTCAACAAACTCTTTAACATTTTTTTGTATGCTAAATTCCTTCGCTTTTTCAATACCCTTTGCTCTCATCTCCTGAGAAAGTTCTTTATTAGCTATGAGCTTTAAAATATCCTCAGCAAAAGCGTGATAATCATCAGCATCATGCAATATTCCTCCGGCCCCAACAATTTCAATTAAAGAAGTGTTCTTTGCTACCAAAACCGGCAAACCCGATTGCATAGCTTCCAATGGCGGAAAACCGAACCCCTCATAGAATGAAGGGAATAGAAAAACGGACGAAATGTTATATAATTTCTTTAATAATTGGTCATCTACACTCTTTAAATAAAGGACATTTTCTCTTTTAAGTATTTCTGCTAATAATTTATCACCTCCATAACCTATTTTCCCGGCAAGCAGAAATTTTATGTTTTTATTTTGGGAATATATTTCGTCGGCTATCCGCAAAATTCCAATTATATTTTTTCTGTTTTCAATCATTCCGAGGTATAGAACTATATGCTCAGGAAATCCTAAGGCTTTTCTTATTTCTCTTTTCTCATTCTCTGAAATGTTCATAGGACAAAATTCATTATCGGCAGCCGGGTAGACAACTTTCACTTTACTTTCATCAACTTTATAATATTTCAGAATGTCTTGTTTGGAATACTGTGAAATGGTCAGAATTAAATCACTGCTTTTGATAGAAAAGTAAGTAAAAAACTGTAAATATTTTCTATATATAAACGGATGGAATGATTTATTTACTTTATAGATAACATCGTTAAGACTAAAAACATACTTCATCCCTTTTATTCTAATAAGAGGAATTATTTGATTAATTGAAAAAAAAAGATCAATATTATTTCTTTTAAGGAATTTAGGGAGTATAAAATTAATCCAAAAAGGTGCGAAAAATTTTTGAGAGCATATGCTTTTAACAGTTGAGATATTATTAAAGAAAGCATCTTCATTAAAGTCAAGTTTTTCATAAGAAAACAAGAAATATTTGTTTTTTTTGTCAATTTTGGGCAACTCTTTTAAAAACATGGTCAATATTCGACCAATCCCGGTTATTTTCCTTTCTAAAAGTCTTGCATCAATGCCTATGTTCATATTTTCCCCTGGCTTTTAACAAATGAATGAAAGCATTTAATTTTTGTTTAGATTTTTGTTCGTTTACAGGAAATAAAACAACCCAAATAAATATTTGAGAAAGGAGTTGGAGTTGAACTAGAAACCTCATGAGTGCGCCATTTGGTCCTTCAAAATGTTTTGATATATAAAGAAATTTACTAGAATACGTTCTAATTGTGTATAAGGTATAATCTTTTTTGCCTGATACACTACCAATGTGATGAATTGCTAAGTCTGGATAATAAATAATTTTAAGACCATAATCAGAAACTCTTTTGCAAAGGTCAACTTCTTCAGAAAACATAAAATAATCTTTATCAAAACCGTTAATTGTCTTAAATAATTCAAATCTTATAAAAATTGCCGCCCCTAGAATCCAATTAACTTCTATTTTCTTTTCTGTCTTAATCTTTGCGTAAAGAGATATTATAAATCCTTCAATAAAAACACCTATACCAAATAAATTAAATAATTCAAAAAATATATTCGGAGAAAAACCTGCAGAGAAATCGAAAAACGGTGGGCTAACTTGTTGCTTGGGACCAATAATTCCGATAGATTCATCACTTTTGAATAAACTTATAATTGGTGTAAAAATGTCCTCTGTAATTATTGTGTCCGGATTCAAAAAACAGAGATACTCTCCAGAAGCTTTTGAAGTGCCATAATTACACCCTTTACCAAAACCAATATTTTCTTTTAAATAGTAAAAATGAATATTATCTTTTAAAAACTTTTTTTCTGTCGCAGGCAATCCATTATCTGGAGAATTATTGTCTATAATAATTACCTCATAATCAAAATGTTTTAATTTATCAATTTCATGAAAAAGACTGTTTAGGCAGTTTGTGATCTCCTTAGCCAAATTGTAATTTATAATTATTATTGAGAGGTCAATCTTTTTATTTGGAAGAATATCAGCACTCATATTGTTTTTATCTGCTCATTAAAGAAAATTTTTATGAATTAAATATTTTTATACGAGAAAAAAAGTAGGTCTTTTCTTCTTCTAATAAGAGATATTTCCATGAAATTATTGCAAAAATAAAAAGTATTAATGATACTAGGAGGAGCTTCATAAACACATCATTCATCATTACTGGCAACGCCGATGTAATGAGCAATAACGAAATTATTAAATAGCTAAAATTAAATTTAAATTCATAATTAGCTGAAACTATTTTTTTTGCAAAATAAAATAATATCAATGCATCTATTGCCATTCTTGTCATCCAGACCGATGCAGCGCCATTAATTCCATTATAAGTTATGGCAACCCACATTGCCGCGACATAAATTGGCAACTCAATTAAGTTTACTTTTGCAGTAATATCGGGTCTGCCGATTCCCTGTAAAAATGAAAACGGAATATAAGCAATACAATTAAATAACACCCCTGCGGCTAATAACTGCAAAATTAACGTACTATTTTCGGCAAATTTTTCTCCTAACCATAAAGACATTCCCTGTTGTGCAAAAGTTACTATAATGAGAGTGATAGGGAACATGAATATGAAAGTGTATTTCACTGCTCTCATTGATAACTTTTTGGCAAATTCGGGATTATTTAAATAACTTGCCGAGAAGGCAGGAAATAAAACTCCTGTTAGTGCTCCAGGTATTACCAGCAATTTTGTTACAGCTTCGTAAGGTGTCGCATAATAAGCAATTGCAGTAGCTGAAACCAAAGCACCAATTAAAAATCTATCTAGATAAACGATTAGAGGAACGATAACATTGGAAACTGTCATCCAACCGCTTAATTTAAGAATGGGTTTTACTAAACTTAAATCGAAGTAGAGTTTATTTATAATTTTTATTTTTAATTTAAAAAACTCTCTGAGATAAAGACTCCAAACTATAATCCTAACAACAATCAGAAATAAGGCTATCCAAAACAAACTGTTGGTAAAAAACAAACAAAGCAAAGGAACAAGAAACGAAAGCACACCTAAAAAAATTCTAATAATATTTATGATACCAAACTTTTGATATGCTTCTAATGCACCCCTTATTCCCGCAGTTGTGGTTACAACCGGAATTGATAATGCAAGGATATAGAAAGTATCAAGGGTTTCAGGCTGGAGAGCTTTAGAAATATTAAAAATATTGTGGACGAGTGCCGGAGCTAAAATAATTATTACTACGGTAAAAAAAAGGCCTATGAACAACATGAGGTAAAATGATGTCCAGAATAAGCCTGGAATTTCTTTCGTCAGATTTGTTCCAATTTTTTCGGCAATAACTTTTGTTAAAGCTCTACTTATTCCAAAGTCAAAAAAGCTGAAGTACCCTATAATAACCCATGCCAAATTAAGAATACCAAATCTCTCAGTCCCTAATCCTTTTATCAAAGAAGGAATTATCGCCAATGCGAATATTAACGGAATACCATACCCTACTAAATTGAAAATAGTATTCTTGGCTATTGAACTGCCATTATAGGTTATGTCCATAATTACAGGCTTCTTCACTTAATCTTTCAATAATTTAAATTTATAACTTATTAAAGCAATTCTTTCTAGAAGGGGTAAAGAGATAATAATTAAAAAAAGGCTTATATACCATTGGTTTAATCTCGTGACCATTACTAAAAATGAAAACCCAACTATTAGATAGAAATAAACAAGAAATGCGAATACAATTAAGTTTTTTTGCTCATAAAATTTGAACCAGAACCAAGTAATCAGGAGTCCGATTACATACGGAACTAAGAATAAACCCGCAATTCCAAAATCGGCATGCAATTCACGCATAAATGTCCCGGTATTTGCCCACATCGGAATAAAATATCCTTTTTGAAAGGCCGATGGTTTCTTAAGTATCCCCAATTTCGATAAAAAATCATATCCTATTAAAAATGAATTTTGTCCAAATTTTGTATTCTCTCTATCTTGTTCAAGATATTTGCTGAATACGCCTATATCACAACTCAGATAAAGATAAATGGAAGGAGATAGAAGAAAATTTCCTTTTAGTTGTTTGAGCTGACTGTTGCCGCCACTAAAGTTTTCATAAGAGCCTCTTGTTACGCGGATTAAAGAAGCGCTTGAGACTAAAAATATTACCAAAATTATTGATGCGATAATTGCATTCTTTTTTAAGAATTTAAATTTTTCTGATAACTCATTGTTGAGAAGTTGCCTGAACAAGAGAAAAGAAAAGAAAAACTCCATCAGTGCAAATAAAATTTCACCTCGCCCAAAATAGGTTAGCTCTTTAATAACAATGCTTATAAAGGGTAAAAATGTTAATAACGAAAATCTTCTTTTATATGCCGTATAAATCCCAACAAGGAATACAGCTACGTAAATAAAGTTAGGAAGAATAGGAATAAAATCCTTTATTTCTCCATTAACATTTAATCGATATACAATTCCTGCGTTTACTAATACGGCAGGAATGCTGCCAAACATGTGAATAAGTACCCACCAACGTTGAAAAGCAACAAAAAAACCAATTAAAGTGAAAAATAGGATCGAGTATTTTAATACTCGACCTCCATCAGCAAATAATGGCATAGTACTAATTGATTTTTCAGTAGCTACCCAGTCTGTAGGGAATATATTTCTTCCGCTTATCATTGTTAAAATTCCAAAGAGAAAAGATAAAAATGTTGAAATTATGAAAAACCAGGCTAATGGTACGATGTCAACATAAGGAAGCAATTTAAGTTCATAAAAAAAAATTAATCCTCCCATTATTAAACAATAAATGGTTAGGTGATTGACCCACTTTTTGAAAAGTATTTTGCCAAGAATAATACCTGAAAAAGAAGCCATAATAATTAATAATAAACTCATATCCGGAATAAAATTTTCATTATTTTTACATTAAGAATTCTACTAGAGAACTTAGTCCTCACCCTCCTAGATGAATAACAGTGTTTTTGACAATAGAACCTACCCCTATAAGTTGTTTCTAAAATAATAGAACTCTCTCTTATCCTTTTTCTAAATTTAATGAATTTTTTCGTGTTGCCATTTTTTCCAAAATAGGTATAGATAAGATAATTAGTCCCAGGCTGAAATACCACTGATTCAGCCTTGTAACCATCATTAAAAATGAAAATCCAATTATGATATAGAAATACACCAAAATGGCAAAAACAATTAAGTTATGTCTCTCATAAAATTTGAACCATAGCCAGGTGATAAATAGTCCAATCAAATACGGAATTAAGAATATCCCCGCAATTCCAAAATCCTCATGTAACTCCCGCATAAATGTTCCGGTATTTGCCCACATTGGGATGTAAAAACCTTTTTGGTAAAATCGAGGTCTCTTCTCTCCCTCTACTCGCGATAAAAAGTCATAGAAAACTAGGAACGAATTATGCCCAAATTTTGTGTTTTCTTTATCATGTTCGAGATATTTACTAAACACCCCGATATCACAGCTCATATAAAGATAAATAGAGGGCGAAATTAGAAAATTACCTTTTAATTGTTTTAGTTGACTGCTACCCCCAACAAAATTTTCATACGAACCCCTTGAGACACGGACTAACGATACACTTGCTCCTAAAAAAACTATCAAAATAGTCGAGACAATAATCGCACTTTTTTTTGAGAATGCATATTTTCTAGAAGTATCTGTGTTAAGTAAATACCTAAACAGGAAAAAGGAAAATAAAAATTCCATTAGCGCAAATAAAATTTCACCTCGTCCAAAATAGGTTAGTTCTTTAATAACGATGCTGATAAAAGGTAAAAATGTTAACAGCGAGAATTTCTTTTTGTATGCATTATACATCCCTAAAAGGAAAACACCGACATATACAAAGTTTGGAAGGATTGGAATAAAATCCTTTATTTCTCTATTAACATTTAACCTATACACTACACCTGCATTTATGAATACAGCAGGGATGCTGCCAAACATTTCAATAAGTACCCACCAGCGTTGGAAAGCAACAAAAAACCCAATAAAAGTAAAAAAAAGGATAGCATTTCTTACCGTCTTCCCATCATCAGCAAATAATGCAAGAGCGATGATGGATTTTTCGGTAGCAATTTCATTTTGAGAGGCTAAATTCCTCGTACTTATTATGGTCAGAATCCCGAATAAAAAAGACAAGAATGTTGAAATAATGAAAAACCAGGCTAACGGTATTATATCAACATAGGGGAGGAGTTTTAATTCATAAAGAAAAATAAGCCCCCCCATGATTAAGCAGTATAATGTTAAATGATTAATCCACTTTTTAAAAATTACTTTACCTAATACTATTCCAAAGATAGAGATTGTGGCAACTAATATTAAACTCATATTTAAAGTTATAATTTCAACTTATAAATTTTTACTATTTTTTTAGAGAAATTAGCTCCCTTAATTTGAAGCGGATTTTGGAATCCCTCCCTATTAACTGCTTTTTCGGCAACAAAAACAAATGGGATAAAGAAAAAAGAGAAAAGAAAAAGTATCCCAATAATAATAGCTGATCTCTTAGGGCTATCCTTTAATTGCGGAGGAACTGCTCTATCAATAACCATTACCGTAGGCATACTTTTTTGTTCTTCAACTTTTGCCTGCTCATACATCGGCATTATAATTTCAAGAATTGATTGTTGAATTTCAACTTCTCTATAATTTCTTAAATATTGTATTGCAATATTTGGCATTTCCTTAAATGGGAACAGTACATTAGATGTAGAACTCAAATTGGTAGAGTTCTTCAATTCTTGAACTTTCTTTTTTAATAAATTCATCTCTGCCAAAGACCCCTGGTATTGAGGTGAGTTTTCACCATACTGCTGTTTCACAAAATAAGATTCCATCTCTTTTTTAATCAGTTGAGATTCAATTTCGGCGGCAGCTTTAACCGTAACTTCTAATTGTTCGGGGACAGCAACAATACCGTATTTTTTTTGAAACTCATAAAGTGATTCTTCAGCTTTTCTGATATCACTGACATTCTGAAGGTACCTTTTTTCTATAAAAATCCTATTCGTCATTGCTCTTTGGATATTAAACTTGATGTTCAGACTATCCACCAACGTGACTAAATAATTAGCTATCCGAGCACTTGTTTGTGGATCTTTGTTAACAATGCTGAACTCAATCATTCCATATTCATTGGGGTCGGCCATAATGTCACTTCTAAAAACCTTTAGCACCTTATCCATATTATGGTCATCAATCTCATAATACTCCATCAGGTGGAATTTTTTTATAACATTTACTAAAGCAGTTCTACTGTTAATAATGCCCAATAAAACGTCTTCAGAGGTGTTAGAGACTCCAAATATTTTAGAACCAGCAGCGGCAATTGAAGATTTACCACCAAGTAAACTAGTCAAACCCCCGAACGCGCTCTGAGTATCCGGAGGAATCATAATAGTTGCTGTTGCTTTGTATTGATTAGATATTAAAAACGTTATCCCGGTGGTTATAACAGCAATGGAAAAAAGATTTATGAAAAGAAACTTCTTCCATTTGTAAAGAATATATATATAATCTGAAAAACCTGCTGTTTTTTTCATTTCGTTCATTGTTTACTCTAAAAAATTATAAAATTAAGAAAATTGATAAGAGCCTACTTTTACTTCTTAAACTGTATTACCAATAACAATACCGTTGCTAACGCCGTAACAATACTGCTTATTGCCATCACTCTATCCAAATAATAACTAAAGGTTCGTACCGGTTCTTTCGGAAGCCAGATAAAATCTCCAGGCTCGATGGTGTATGAAACATCTTTTTCTACTTTTGTCCAACTTCTGCTTTTCCCTTTAATTAAATAGATATCTTCTTTCGCGTTTTGTCCTTTTCCACCAGCCTTGGCGATATAATAATCAATTCCTTTGTCGGCTGTAAAACCAATATAGCCGGGGTTGTACACCTGACCAAACACATAGACTAAATTTAATTTTTCGGGAATATTAATATAATCACCGTTTCGCACGGAAAATTTACTTGCAGCAGAAGCGGTATCGCTTATTGTTGTAAAATCAATAACACCGTTGCCTCTTATAAAGCGAAGTTTATTATCAATGAGTAACGAGAGAGAGTCTTCGGGATTTATTTCCGCCATACGATTCATAAGAAATTGATCAAGTTCTTCCGAAAAAAGAGTTGACTTAAACACATTAGCTCCTCTTATAAGCTCGGCTCTGGATAAATCAGCATTAGGTAAAAATCCACCGGCTTTTTCAATAACTTCTTTTAATGTCGAGGAACCTTTGGAAATGGCGATTGTTCCCGGTCTATAAACCTCACCGGCAACGGTAACGGTATAATCCCTTCGAAACGTTTCAACCCCAATAATGGAGATTCTATCGCCTCTCTTCAATAAAGGATTGTCGGAAATAGTAACGGTAAATTTTGTTTCCTTTTCACCGGATGCATCAAGTCTGCTAATTTCAGCGGAAGTAACTTTATCAAATCCTTCATCAATTCCACCGGCAAAAAGGAGAGCATCTTCTAATCTATCGCCTTCAACAAATTGAAACTTAACAGTTTGATTATTCCCCCAAGAGGAAGCATTTCTATTAATTGCGCCGGTAATAAATACAAAATTTCTTTCTCGGTCATTAAAAGGGAAGATTATGACATCGTCGTTTTGGAGATAAGGATTTTGCGAATAATCTCCGGTTAATCTATATTTTTCCAAATCTATAGTTAAAATTTGCCCGCTTACTCTTTTAATTTTGATCTCTCTTTTGGTAAAATCCGCCAGCTGTTTAAAAACCATTTCCTTCTGTTCGGCGCTTGCTGTTGTCCCAACTCTTTCACTTTTTGCAACGTTGAATATTCTTGTTACAAACTGATCAACTCGTTCCCCGATTACAGCGGGAAAAGAACCGCTAACGATAAAATCTCCCCCGATTGTTACGCTTATTGTACTTTGTCTTGGGGTTGTATCAAAATTAAATTCGTTTTTGTTTTGGGGCAGTATGTAGCTTTGAAAGAGTAAGACTACTGTGAGAAGAGCTGTTTTCGCCATTTTTTTTTTCTGCATAGAATAAACTTGTTTTTATTAATAGGTTCAAAGTTAATGATAAATTTTAAAATATTTACGGTTAATTTTCCCCCTAAACTAAATAATTTAATCTTTTCGCTGTTTTTCTGTGGCATGTCTCCGATCGATGTATTCCTCCCAATTTTGATCCAAAACAAAAATAAAAAAAACTATTGACTTTGTGTAAAAAAAAAGTAAAATTAGTCGTGAAGTTTTATTTATTCTTAAACTTCCACTTACAGTTAGGCGTCTAATTAATTAAGGAATTTTTTTAATAAAAATTTTGTTATCTTATTTAGAAAGAAAAGGAAAACTATAGACCATTTGATACCTTGAGTAATGTTCAATAAAAACAAACAAAAGGTGATACTATGCTAACTGTAAAATCAAAAATGGAAAATCCGTTGGCTGATCTTATCAGCGATGACATTTACCAGCTCTTGAATGATCACGGACTTATTGATGAAAAATCGGTTCGTGACTATAAAATCCGGAAAAAGTTCAGAACGCTTCGCACAAGTAAAATTAGTGCAGGAGATGCTATTGACTCTATTAGGGAAGAATATCCTTACCTTCAATTTGACACCATAAGAAAAATTGTCTACCAGTTGAGTAAGTAATTATTGACAATATGCTTTTGAAGTTCTATATTTTCAGTGTCTTTCTTGCAGATTTCTCCCCTGGTCTGCAAGATTATACAGACAACCCAGTGTTTTCCCCGACACTGGGTTTTTATTTTTTTTAATTTAGAAGGACAAGCATGGCAAAATCCGTTAAAAAAAAAGGAAGTACAAAAGTATCAAAAGTTTTGACTTCTCCTTTTAGTATTTATTGGTCAAGAATAAACTATTTAATTTTAGCATTAGGCATAATTCTCTCGGTGCTTGGTTATTACTTTTTATCCATAAAACCCTGGAACAGCACTTCATCGCTTTATTTGGGCCCGGTGATTCTTATTCTCGTCTACTTAGTTTTTTTCCCGCTCTCAATATTGTTTAGGAAGAAAGAATCATCGCCCGGACAGGAACCAAAGTAACGTGTTGCTTGCAAAAGTTAAAGGGAATGTAGTTTCAACTCAGAAGAACGAACACCTTAACGGAAATAAATTGATGGTCGTTCATAAAATTGACCTTGAGGGAAATTTTATCGGAAAACAAGATGTTGTAGCAATTGACTTGATTGATTCGGGGATTGGAGATACCGTTCTTCTTGTTCAAGAAGGTGACGCGGTTCAACAAATTTTAGGACATAAAAACGCTCCGGTTCACTCAATTATCGTGGCTATTGTAGATAAAATTGATTATTTAAAACCAAAAGAATAATTTTGCCGGGAACAACTTTTCAAGATTTTGCCCAACTTAGATTTCTTCTTTCGATTGACGGAATTGGTCCGGTAAAAATTAGAAATCTCCTCTCCTCGTTTCATTCGATTGATAACATTTTAGAAGCGGATCCATCGGCGCTATCAGATGTTGAAGGAATTGGAATTTTTCTTTCAAAAAAATTATCTGAAGCAAAAAAAACTCTCCCTGCATCGTTCTCAAAATTTGAAAAAGAATTTTCCGCACTCCAAGCACACGATGTTAGAGCTGTATCTTTTTTTGATAAGGAATACCCTGACCTTTTGAAAAAAATTTATGACCCCCCGATGATCTTATATGTGAAAGGAGAATTTACTGTAAAGGATGATTTTCCCATAGCCATTGTTGGAACAAGGCAACCGACCACATACGGCAAAATACAAGCAGACAAATTTTCTTCTGAATTAGCTTCACAAGGCATTACCATTGCAAGCGGATTGGCTAGGGGAATTGATTCCGTTGCGCATGAAGCTGCATTAAAAACAAACGGAAGAACCATCGCCGTGCTCGGCTGCGGAATAAATGTTATCTATCCTCCCGAAAATAAAAAGTTGTACGATAAAATTCCAAACAGCGGTTTATTGATCAGTGAATTTCCTTTAGGAACAAAACCAGATGCACAGAATTTTCCATCCCGGAACAGAATCATTTCCGGGTTGAGCCTCGGATGCATTGTTGTTGAATCCGGCGTTCTTGGCGGAGCACTTCAGACAGCAGAGTTTGCATTGGATCAAGGAAGAGAAGTTTTTGCGATCCCCGGTAATTTGGGTGTGAAACAAGCTGAAGGTTCGAACACCCTCATTCAGCAAGGAGGAGCTAAACTTGTTAGGAATCCGGAAGATATCCTTGTTGAACTCGAGCTAAAATTGAAACCTGTCATAGGAAAATCAATCCCTAAACCGAATGTGGACATAAATCTTTTTGAACAAAAAATTCTCACCGTTCTTGAGGACAAAGAAATGCAGATTGATAACATTGCAACTCAAACCGGACTTTCAACTTCCGACTGCTTAGTCAATTTACTTACGCTTGAGTTTAAAGGATTAGTAAAACAACTCCCCGGAAAAATGTT
>Ga0210009_1000307_pt1 | contig 59227 bp, 53 predicted proteins | sample CryGeyCG2114_065_FD_185457 | JGI IMG/M metagenome (GOLD analysis project Ga0210009, IMG submission 185457) | Groundwater microbial communities from aquifer - Crystal Geyser CG12_big_fil_rev_8/21/14_0.65 (SPAdes) (version 2) | ecosystem: Environmental > Aquatic > Deep subsurface > Groundwater ...
CCGAGGATTACTATTTCACAGAATAATTGAACAAGCTATGTGTCGAAAACCAATATTGTCTCTAGATGTACTTAAAAACAAGATTTAAAAAGTGTTTGATTTAAGTGGCAAGAAGTAAATACCCTAGTAACTTAAATAAAGTACTTCTAATCCGGACAAACCTCGCAATAAGTAGGACACACCGGACATCATAAAAACAAACACCAAATAACTTTGGAGGAATGATTGAAGTTGGCATGATGGAATAATTGAATGAAAAAATCATCGGAAACCATGATATTATTTAGTATTCCGCTTTCGCGGAATTTGTTCTTGCAGCATAATCCATTTATGGTTGTGCGGAATTAGAAATTATTTATTGAACAAATAATTTAGAAGCATGAATGAAGTGAAATACAAATAGTCTTCACTTTGTTATCCAATTATCGTTAACATGTTAGCAATAGTGATCCTCAAGGTGTCTATGGAATGATGAGAGTAAATGTCGTTCCTTCGTTCATCTTGCTATCTACCAGAATCGAAATTTTTTGAAGCTCAGCTAATTTCTTAACAATTGACAGCCCAAGACCAATCCCACCGGGAGACGAATTTCTTGACTCTTCCACCCTAAAAAAACGATTAAATATATTTTTGAGCTGCCCTTCCTCTAGACCCAAACCGGTATCTTTTATTTGAAGTCTGATATTCTTATCCACTCTTTTAACTGATAAATAGATTCTGCCTCCGGAGTTTGAATATTTAATTGCGTTTGAAAGTAGATTTTCAAGCATTATAGTTAACATCGCAGGCTCAGCTTTTACTGAAATACCTTCCTCGATCACTTTTTCTAAAGTAAGATTCTTTGCTTTCAATAAGTCAGTATAGCGTGCTTCCAAATTATCAAATAATTCTTTACTATTTACCGGCTGCATAAAAACTTTAACAGATGAATTTTCGTGTCTCGATAGAAACAAAAATTGGTCAATTAAATCGGACATTCTTTTTGTTTCTTTGATCACGTCGGACACTTTTGCTATATATTGTTCCTGTGGTCTCGGCTTTCTTATCAGCACTTCGAGCGTTCCCTGGATTACGGAAAGCGGCGTTCGTAATTCATGTGATGCGTCCGCGGTAAATTGTTTTTCACGAAGCAAGGCTTCTTCCAGCCGAGAAAGTAGTTCGTTTATTTTTTTACACAACAGATAGATTTCATCGTTATGTTTCGGGAGAGGAATTCTTTCCGATAAATTTTCTTTTGTGATTTTTTCTGCAATCGTAATTACTTTGTTAATCGGTTCAATTGTTTTGCCGGCTATTGATCGTGAGATGATGAACAGCGCAATTAAGAAAATCGGATAGGAAACGACGAGAACCATTAAAAGGTTTTGCAAAACCAACGTTGCTTCTTTTAGCGGAATTGCAAGGAGAATTGTTCCAATATATTTTTTATCATGGGTTATTATCCGTGTTTGGTATTGCCTAATCGGTTTACCATTAAGATTCGATGAAAAGAATATTTCAATTTTTGTAGTATCTAAATAAACCAAAGATTCTTGAAGTAAATTTGAAGTTTTTTGAATAATGGATCCGCTCGTATCCATTACTTGAACGAAGATAGGGTTGACTTCTACGTTGCCATGCCCACCGGCTGCCCACGAAAATGGATGTTTGAAAATAAATTTTCCATCAACTACGTTATAATCAGCGAGGAACTCTAAAGATTCTTCCTTTAATTCGTCATCTATCTTTTCGTAAACAAAGCCGTCAATAACTAAATAGATTGTAAAGAAGAGTATCAAGATTAAGATTGCAGTTGCAAGGGAATTGAAAGCTGCAATCCGGTTTCGTAAAGTAAAGTTCACTCACGTTCCCTGATAATATAACCAATGCCTCTAATGGTCTGGATCATATTTCCACTCTTTTTTGTTTCGAGTTTTTTTCTAAGAAAATTAATATAAACATCGAGTGAAGAGCTATCTGTTTCAAAATTGATTTCCCAAACCTCTTTGATGATCTCATTTCTTGTACAGACTTTCCCTTTATTCTTTAAAAGAAAGTAGAGGAGCAAAAATTCTTTTTTTGTTAGATTAATTTCCGTTCCACCCCTGAAAACTTGATGCGTTGTAGTCTCAAGCGTTAGATCATCAAATGAGAGAGTTGTTAATTCTTCATGATCTTCGCGTAATTGCACTTTTATGCGTGCAAGAAGTTCTTCAAACTGAAAGGGCTTTTTAATATAATCATTTGCACCGGCTTCCAATCCCATCACCGTGTCATGCAGTGCATCCCTTGCAGTAAGAAAAATAACCGGAACTTTTTTATTCAATTTGCGAATTTGTTTGGTGATATCAATCCCTGAAATACCTGGAAGCATCCAATCAATGAGCATGAGATCATAAATCCTTGTAGTTGCAAGTTCAACACCTCTTTTCCCATCCAAAGCAACATCAACAGAATAATTCTCATCTTCAAGCCCATCTCGAAGAAAATTGGCAATACCGATCTCATCTTCAACAATCAAAATTTTCATCTTTTAATAACCAATTCATAAGGAGTTCATAAAACGGAATTTATCCGCCATCTTGAGTGGTCTAAAAACGTTTGGTCAAATCTATGAAAAAACTTCCCTGGGTATTCTTCTTCTCAAAAATTCCTTCATAGCTTAATGACGCATACATGTTATAAGGGACGCGTATTGACATATCTACTCCGGCAATAAGTTGATGCATCGCAAGCGGATTATTGATAAACCGGTATTTAATGTCACGGATTTCTCCGCTCAAATAAATATCGTCATTCCAAAGAGATTTACTCATACGAAAAGCGATTTGTGCTCCTTCAGAATAGCTCGAAATCAACTTTAACAGAGAAAGGCTACCATCAACTTTTACATAGGGAATTTGATAATAAGAAATCGTACCCCCGAAATTTCTGGATGGTTTTGTATCCCGCTTTTGAAATCGGTATCCGGCATGAAGAGTAACTGAAAGTTGCGAACTAGGTTTTACATAAATGCTTGCTGAATATCCTTGACGCATCTCATTTTCTATTAGATATTCCAGCAGGGTCTTATACGTCTCGTAGTAAATCACATTTTTCCTTGCATCGTAATTTAGCGAGGCAGAAATTAATTGAACCGGCGAATACCGGATTGAGAAAAAGATACTTGTGAGACTTACCGAATTTTTATTTGCCCCGTTCACTTTCTTAAACATATCAACTTCGGAAGAAGCGAAGAAATAAGTTTTGGGAAAAATATCATTCGTGTGCTGCAAATAAAAATAGCGCCTATCGGTTTTAAAATTGTTTGTCTGGTTGAAAACCGCAGCTGTGTTTTCCATCGTAGAAGATCTGAGTGAGTCAACTCTCCCGACATACCCCCCAATTTGAAATAATTTTGCATTGTATCCGTAGTCAGTAAAATTTGGACGAGAACCTAAAATGGCGCCGGTATAATATTTGGTGAAATTATATTCATACTGAACCCCGTCAATTGTTCCAACATTTGAAATATGGGAATTTAAATGTCTGCCGAACCAAAGCAGCGATTGCGGTGAAAGTTCATAGGAAACTCCTAAGTCATAAACTTTCAAACTCTGCCCGACATTTTTTTTCACTTTTTGCCAGTCTTTCACGTTGTACGCAAAGTTGATATAGGAAGAGAAGGAGAATTTTGAATCAGCTATTTTATCTACCGAAAAAGAAAGCGAATATCTCCACCGCTGCATATCACCACGACTACTAACATTATCAAATTGCGAAACAGACTGCATTGAAAATCTGCCGAAATAATTTTTTGATTTTGAATCTTTTCGTACAGCTTTACTCCCTGCTGGAGAGGACAAAGAATCTAATGTTTCTCCTCCCGGAAGTTTTACTTCTTTTTTTTCTGCGACACTCACAAAACAAAAAACTGGCTCATTCTCCTTCAAAGAAACGTCATTAATTCTTTCACCGGCAACAGATTTGCTTGAAAGAAATTTCACTTGAATTGCGGGAACCAGCACATTTGACCTTAAAATGAAGAGCGTATCATTTTCGTTAAGGTTTTCGGTAGTCACAAATTTTACATAAACATTCTGAGGTGTTTGGTAAGTAACGGTTCCTTCTCTTTTTTCAATTTGTATTTGCGAAAAAGTTTCTACCGCAAAAATTATTATGAAATAAATAAAATATTTTAGTGTCTCGATCCTCATTAATTCTCTATGCTTTTGTTGAAGCCTTTGATTTGTCCGGGATCCCTTCCCTGAGGATGGCATCTATAACACTCGGAGCTTACATAAGAATAATTGTTCACACCATTATGGTCTTTATCCACTTCAGCTTTGTTGTTATGCTCATGGCAATTGATACAGCTAAATACTTTGTAATTTGAAGCGGAAGTATGGCATTCAGAACACAAATTCCACTTTCCTCTATGTTTTCCGGAATAAATCGGAAAATATTTTCCATCATGATCAAATGTTGCACCTGCCCATGTTGTGGTTGTATGACAGTCCTGGCAAGCCGTATGAAAACCCGATGTGCTGTGTTTTGGATTGGTCGTGTTATCATATTTCGTTTTATGGCAGCTATAACAATCTGTCGGTGTATTAGTGTAACCGCCTGCATGGCATTTCGTACAATCCACGCTTGTATGCGCGCCGGTTAAAGGAAATTTAGTTTGTGAATGATTAAATGTTGACGGCGTCCATGCTGTAGCTGAATGACATGTAGTACAATCCGTAGAAAAATTAGATAAAACGTGATTTGGGTCCAGAACTCCATCATAATCTGATTTGTGACAAGAAAAACATTCCGTATCGGTTCCTGTCGTTTTTCCCTTATGACAATCTGAACATGCGGCTTTCGAATGTCCACCGGCAAGCGGGAAATTTGTAACCGCATGGTCGAAGAACGACGGTATCCATGCCGTCGTTGTATGGCATGTTTTACAATCTGTGCTTAAACCTAAAGTCTGATGATTTGGATTTACAGAATTTACGAAACTTTGTTGATGGCAATCATTACAAATTTGTGAAGTACCCGTTGTTTTTCCCTTGTGGCAATCCGAACAGATTGCTTTCGTATGTCCGCCAACAAGCTGGAAGTTTGTTGTTGTGTGAGAAAAGGTTGATGGTACCCATCCATCCGCCGTATGGCATGTTTTGCAATCTGTACTCAATCCCGTTGTCTGATGATTTGGATTTACAGAGTTCGCAAAATTAGCCTGATGACAATCATTACAAACTTGTGACGTGCCGGTAGTTTGACCCTTATGACAATCTGAACAAAGCGCCGTAGCATGTTTTCCTGTAAGCTGAAAATTTGTTGTCGCATGATTAAATGATGATGGTTTCCATCCATCCGCCGTATGGCATGTTTTGCAATCTGTACTCAATCCCGTTGTCTGATGATTTGGATTTACAGAGTTTGCAAAATTAGTCTGATGACAATCATTGCAAACTTGTGACGTGCCGGTAGTTTGACCCTTATGACAATCTGAACAAAGCGCCGTAGCATGTTTTCCTGTAAGTTGAAAATTTGTTGTCGCATGATTAAATGATGATGGTTTCCATCCATCCGCCGTATGGCATGTTTTACAATCAGATGACAATCCGATTTGTTGATGATTCGGACTTGCTGCATTAGTAAAACTATTCTGATGACAACTTGAGCAAGCCGGCGAGAGGGTAGCTGTGATTGACGGGAGATGACAATTTTCACAAGGAATCGTGAGATGAGAGCCTGTCAACGGTAATCTCGAATTACTATGGTTAAACGCACCATCAATGTTGCCTGTTGGATGGCATCTATAACAGGCTTGACTATCATAACTATATCCGCCAACTCCTTGATGATCTTTATCAACCTCACTCTTGTTATTGTGTTCATGACAATTTATACAAGAAAAAACCTTATAATTGCTTGCATTTGTGTGGCAATCAGTACAAACATTCCATTCACCACGATGTTTTCCGGAATAAATTGGAAAATATTTTCCGTCATGATCAAATGTTGCTCCTGCCCATGATGTGGTTGTATGGCAGTCCTGGCATGCCGTCTGAAAACCTGACGTACTGTGTTTGGGGTTGGTCGTGTTATCGTAATTTGTTTTATGGCAGCTGTAACAATCAGTTGGTGTATTTATGTAACCACTTGCATGACATTTTGCACAATCTACGCTTGTATGCGCTCCTGTTAACGGAAATTGGGTTGTTGAGTGATCGAACGTTGACGGTTTCCAAGCAGTAGTAGAATGACATTTAGTACAATCAGTCGGGAAATTTGCAGTTATATGATTCGGGTTTGTTACGTTATCAAAATTTGTTTTATGACAACTGTAACAATCTTTCTGCGTATTTACATACCCGCTTGCATGACATTGATTACAAGCAACACTTAGATGCGCTCCTGTCAAAGGAAATTGGGTTGCTGCGTGATCAAACGTTGCAGGCTGCCATCCCGATGTTGAGTGACATTTTTTACAATCTGTTGGGAACTGAGATGTAACGTGATTCGGATTCGTCGTGTTCTCATAGTTAGTTTTATGGCAGCTGTAACAGTCCGTTGGTGTATTTACATAACCACTCGCATGGCAAGAAATACAGGACGTGGTTGCATGAATTCCTGTTAATGGGAAATTAGTTGATGCATGATTAAAGCTCGATGGAATCCATGCTGAAGTAGTATGACATTTGGTACAATCAGTTGGAAATTGAGATGCAACGTGATTAGGATTAGTGGTTCCCTCAAAGGTTGTTTTATGGCAGCCGTAACAATCTGTTGGAGTATTTTTATAAGAAGTACTATGGCACTTATTACAATCAAGTTGGGTATGAGCTCCCTCTAATACAAAATACTGTGTATGGTTAAAAGAAGATGGCTTCCATCCGTTTATTGTATGGCAAGTTGTACATGTTGTACTAAAAGATGCTGAAATATGGTTTGGATTGGTTGTCTGTTCGTAATGAGTTTTGTGACATGAGTAGCAGTCTTGTGATAGTCCGGTATAAATTGGAGCATTTGTATGACACGTTTTACAATCAGTTATTTTATAACCTATTTTATGCCCGCCAATCAAAGGGAATTTATCATGCGCAAATGAAGCGTAACTCCAATTAGCATCGGTAAAATTATGGCACGATTCACAGTCAGTTGAGAAACCGGATTGCGCATGATTTGGGTTTTGTGTAGCAGCAAAATTTTGATTATGACAATCGTAACATTTAACACCCAGCGGCTCAAAGTTTAATTCTGCAAAAAGCGTATGACATCGTTGGCAATCAGCTTTTGCATGCTGCCCGAGAAGTGGGAACCGTGAACGTTGATGAATATCCGTAATGTTCTTAATCAACCAGGCGGTTGGTGTATGACAATTACTGCATTGTCTAGAGACAGTATTTTTATGAATATCCTTATGGCAAGAAATGCAATCTTCTTGAGCCTCTCCAAACTTTAAAGTTGCATGACACTGTTTACAGTCAACATTTTTGTGTTGCCCTGCTAACGCAAATTTCGTCGCTTCGTGTTTGAATTTCTTCTCTGCAGGTATCTCTTTCCAGCTTGTTGAAATGTGGCAATCCGAACAATCAAATTTAAGTAGCCCATGAGGTGAAGTTTGAGCTGATAGGTTTCCGGCAAAAAGAAGAAAAACTATTATTTGTGACAGTCTACGCATTTGAATTCTTCCAATTTAAATTTTATGAAAGTTACCGAACCGTCAATTACTTTTTTATGGCATGCGTTACATGCAACCGCCTGATGCCCGCCGGCTAACGGAAATTTCGTTTTTTCATGATCAAACTTTACAGGTTTCCAATTATCAAAAGTGTGACATCTTTCGCAATCATTTTTATCTGCAACTTTAAATTGAGCAACATGAACATCACGATGACAGCCTTCACATAAAGTAGTTACCGAAGCAAATTTAATCGTGATCTCTTCATTGTTTTTTTTCTTCTCATGACAAGTTGAACAAGCTGCCGTTCCATGTTTTCCTAATAAGCGGAATTCTGTTTTTTCGTGATCAAAATTAATTTTCTGCCAGGTTTCTGTGTTGTGGCAGTTACTACACTCATTATTTCCAATAAACTTCGCTTTTATTTCGTCCCCATGAATATTTTTATGGCAATCGTTACACCTTTGACCAAGCTGTACAAAATGCCATTCTTTCTCTACTTCTTTAAAATGGCAAGTTTTACAAGGGACCGCCAAATGGCTTCCTATCAACTGAAATTTATTCTGATTATGCGTTTCGATAGTAAATAGCGATGGGGTAAATCCTTTTTCAGTATGACACTCCGTACAGTCTTTTATCTTTCCCTCTTTAACAAATGAGCCTTTGTGATAGTCTTTGTGGCAGTCAAGGCAAAGCGTATGTTTAAGCTTTGCTGTTACATTACTCCCATGGCAACTGTTGCATTTAACTTCAATGTGTTTGCCGATTAATTTGTAATTAGTTTTGTTGTGATCGAATTGTCCCGATTTTATTTGCCCAAATCCTGTGGTTACGTGACACTTCTGGCAGTCTTTTCCGAATTTTCCCTGATGGATATCGTTATGACAATTCTCGCAAGATGTAAATTGAATTCCTTTAAACTTCTGAAAATCCTTACCGTTTCGTTTTTCAATCTTATGGCATTTATCACATTTTACTTCGCTGTGTTTTCCATTTAATTGATATGCCGTTTTATTGTGATCGAAAGATTTTGCCGGTTTAAATCCTTCTGTTGAATGACAATTGGAACATTGAGAACCAAGCGCTCCAAGATGTACATCGGCATGACAACTTTTGCAATAATTGGAGAGACCTAAGAAAGTGTTTTTGCGTAGAGCAAAAGATTTTTTATCCGAAATAAATTTTGTTTGATGGCAATCATCACATGTAAGTTCTTTATGTTTTCCCTCGAGATTAAAAGTGGTTTTTTGATGATCGAAACTCTTTTGGCTAAATCGAATAATTTCAAAAGTTCTGCCGTTATGATCACTGTGACATTTAAAACATTCTTTGCCTCGAACATCAGTAGATGCATGATATCCGCGATTGGCTTTGATTAACGTATTTATTTCTTTATGACACGCTAAGCATTTTGAGTTAAGAACTTTATCACCAAGTTCATGGCACTTTCTACAATTTGATAAGCCTTCCAAATTTTGATGAGCCTGGACAAGTTTACCGGGAGAAATTTGAGCTGAAACTGATGCTGTCAAAATGATCAACAAAACTAACGGCGAGATAAAATTCTTTTTCATCATTTATTCTTATGTGATAATATTGCTTCGCCAAATTTTTTAGAGATGCCGATACCGATCTTTTCTAAAAATTTTGTTGGCAGTTCCCCGCCTGCAAAAATATAAACCAAATCATTACTTAATACTTGGGGGAGGTTGTAACCTTCCACGGAGAGGTGAACTTCAGTATCGGTAATTTCATTTACAATTGATTTAAAAATAACACTGATTTTTTCTGAATCGCTATATTGTTTCACTTTTTCTAAGTTCCTCGGCTTTATTCGAGAAAAACTTTCCGACCGATAAGAAAGAGTAACCTCGTTGCCTTCATCGGCAAGCAATATTGCAGATTCAATGGCGGAATCTCCACCGCCAACTACAAGAACTTTTTGATCCTTTATATGTTCCGGTTCTAATAAACGGTAATAAACTTTTTCCCTTTCTTCTCCCGGTACATTCAATTTTCTTGGAGAACCTCTTCTACCGATGGCAAGCACAACGCCGGTTGTTTTGTATCTCCCTTTTGAAGTAACCACCTCAAAGTAATCTTCACATCTTTCGATGTTCTCGACTTTTTCCTGTTGATTGATGGTGATATTATTTTTTGTTAAAACATCCATCCAAATAGAGATGAGCTCATCTTTGGAAGTTTCAAAAAGTTTTACTTTCCCATACAATGGAAGATCGAGCGGTACCGTCATAACGATCTTGGAGCGAGGGAAATGGTAAACCGTTCCTCCAAGTGTTTCCTGCTCAAGAGTAAGAAATCGAAGCTTATTCTTTTTCGCTGTTAAAGTTGCTGCTATCCCTGCCGGACCGGCACCGATTATAACTACATCGTAGTCTGCTTTGGAAGATTTGGTTAATTTCTTGGTAAGATTTTCAACTGCCTGCTTCCCTTGTTCAACGGCATTTTTAATCAATCCCATTCCGCCAAGTTCTCCCGCAATGAACAACATGGGGATGTTGGTTTCAAATTGTTGACTAATATGAGGAAGTTCAACTCCTCTTTTTTCCGTTCCAATACAGAGTGTAATTGCAAGAACCGGACAAGCATGAAAACAAGCCCCGTGTCCTACACACCGGGATGTATTTATCGTTTTGACTTTTCCGTGAGCCCAACCAAGAATATCTTTCTCGGGACACGCTTCAATACAAGCGCCGGTTCCGATACAATTTTCTACGCTCACTACAGGATGCAGAGAAACCGGTTCGTAAAAACCATATTCTTTTGCTTTAACAATTTTTTCTTCGGTTTTTTGCGAACGCTTCTTCGTCTTCTTCAAATAAATAAACATCACTAAAAAAACTATTCCGAAAATGAACCCGTAAATGATAATATTTTCAATTAAAACTTCCATCGTTAGAAAATCCACTTATATCCAAAAACCATTGTCACGGCAACATGAACGATCATAATCACCAGCATAATAATGGCAAACGGTAAATGGACTATATGCCAGTAATTGAATAATCGCTGCATGGTACGCAATAGTCCAATTCTTCTTGTTAACGTAATTTTCGCTTTGAAAAGTTTGATAATTTCTTTAATAGCATGTGTATTAGTGATTCCTGATTCATGTAAAGATTTTTTCAACTGCGGGATCAATTTTCTTAAAGCAAAATAATCGGCAAGCATAACGTTGAAACTTTTCGAGAATGAAAGTCCCGCATATTTTTGTAACTTGAAATGGTGCTCAAAGGAATCAATCAGCGATGCAGAAAGTTTATACTCGCTGCTTAATCGAACAGAAAGTTCTTCATCCATTTTTTGAATATCCTTAAAATCCAATTCCTGTCCTTGTATGGATCTTGGAATTTGAATGTAAATGAATCTTCCGATAACACCGCTTGCAACAACAGCAACCATGCTCCAGAAACTAACAGCTACAATTCCGCCGAATTTAAAAGCAGTGTGGAAAAGAACAAAAACGGGTCCCAAAGTGCAAAGAAAAATGTGAAATTCGAGCCAGTTGGTCAAATATCCAAAATGAAATAATTTTCGTGTTCGCTTTCTAATCATATAGACAGCTACGCCAAAAATCATCATTAAAGTGCCAAGAATGCCGAGTCCATGCCCGATGCTGCCGCTTGGTTTAAAAAAGGAGTGACTACTTGAAAATACTCGTTCTGTTAAAGGTAGAGTGTAATAAGAATAACTGTTTATCAAAAGGATCGCTACAGAGGTTATCCCGATGAAAAAAAAGAGACCGATGTATAATTGATGAAGGGTTTTATTCATTTTTCCGTTTTTATTTAATGAATCGTTAAATAATTCAAACCAATTTAAAATGTTCGGTGAAATTACTCTCTTAAAATTATCTTAAAAGAAATTCAACTTCGATATCCTATGACATAGATTACAAGTAGACCTTAAACTTTCTACATTTTTCCCAACTCCCAGCTTGGGAAAAAAAGCTAAAGAAGAAAATGAATAATGACCATCGATCAAGGAATTTCGAATAGTGCAGTTGAACTTTGGATTGTATTAACTTCGCTCGCCTCTGGCGGGCTTTGTTCAATATTCGATAGTAATTCTCTTTAACATGTTAGCGATAGTGATTTTCTATGAGCCTAACTTTTCTGGCTATCAAAATGCAGAGGTGGCTAACATTGAAGAAAAAAAATAAAAAAAGGTTATCCAAAAGTCCAATCACTAAAGATCTTAACCTTCTGAATAACCTGAATTTAAGAGCTAGAAATTAGATTAAAATCTTTTCCTAGGACCGCCAAAGCCGCCGCTACCGCCGCCACGGTTTCCACCGCCGCTTCCGCCGCGAAATCCGCCGCGACTACCACCGCTTCCGCCTCTTCTGTCATCAGTTTTAGGGCGAGCTTCGTTTACAACCAATTTTTTGCCTTTGACTTCTTTGGTATTCAATTCGTCAATAGCTTTTTGTGCTTCGGTAGCAACAACCATCTCGACAAAACCGAAACCTTTTGAGTCTCCGCTAAAAAGGTCTCTGATTACTTTTACTGATTTGACTTTTCCGTAGGCTGAAAACTCCGTCATTAAGTCTTCATCAGATACTTCACGCGATAAATTACCAACGTAAATATTCATATAGAACTCCGTTCAATTTGTTAAAAAAATATAAAAGCGAGAACTGTTTCTTTAATGAGGTAAACAAATCAGAGGAGAAGAAAAGCACATGCTCTTGTTTATCAACGGTCAATAAAAGAATCCACAACAAGCGGATGAAAGTAACGGTGTCGAATGTGTGTTTGAGTTTTTTGCTTCCGATTTGGCGGAAGTTTCGATCCTAACTTTACAGATACCCATCTTTTCAAAAAACACAGTTAAATATATGGTGAATAACTAATAAATCCTATTAAAAAAATTTATTTCAACAGCAACATACTTTTCGTTTGCAGCCGGTTTCCTACCTTTAATTGATAGAACAAAACTCCGCTGGAGAGTAGTTGGTGGTTGGTTGTTAGTTGAGGGTTGAATAGAACTTCATGTTCTCCTGCCGGTTTTTCTTCATTAACCAACATTGCAACTTCTCTTCCCAAAACATCAAATACCTTTAAACTCACCTTACTGCTCACTGATAACTGAAAACTGATCACTGTTTCGGGATTAAATGGATTTGGATAATTTTGGTAAAGCGTAAAATCCTGGGGAGTAGTTTCATTTTCAATTCCGCCTACCGGATATTCACCTGAAGAGCCAAATAATTGAATAGTACCCTTATCACTGCTATCTTCCCAAACTGAATAGGCTTTCAAATAATAATTAATTCCAACATTCGCAGTTGTAATTTTTGGTTCACTAACTTTTATTTCGATCAATGAATCGTTATAAGGATAGGTAAAAACGCTATAATAAGAGGGATGTAAAAAATTCTTCTCTTCTTTTTTAACTTGATAAATGTTTTGCCCGAAACCATAAAAAGATTTAGCAAGAGTTTTTCCTACAATCATAATTGGTTTAAAAGAGAAATTGAAAGTTTCATAACTCGAATCAGAAATATTTTCGGCTGACTCCGGGCGTCCCAAATCTGCGGAGTAAGGGAAATATTTCAATGTTCTTTTACCTTCAATAATTGTTTCGAAGGATACCATATATTGACCCCAACCTTGCATTGCTTTCGCAGCTGTAGTCGTCGTAGCCGAATCGTATATAAATTTTTCGTCACTCCAATTACTGGTGCTTGAAGACTTAATTTTATAAACGGCTCTGCTGTCATTATTTTGAAATTTCTTTACCGCCGTAATTATTCCAAAATAATTTTTACCTTCATATCCGACTGAAAGCACACCCGAAGCTCTGCTATACTCATATGAATCTATACCAGAAGCATCAAATATTTTTTCAGACACCTTCAGCGTATCAACTTCATAATACAAATAAACCGAGCCATCTTTTTCATATGTAATCCCAAAGTCAAAACCAAATCCACCATCCTGAACCACTGATTTGGGATTGATTTCATCAAAAAGAGAATCTCCCGCAATAAAACGAACATTTCGTAAAGTATCTCCGAACAATTCACCATAAGCAATATCCCAATTCCCATTTTCGTTTGTCTGCCAAATTACTCTGTCCATTTCCGAAATATTTCCAATTGGTGCAAATACACCACAAGGATTAATACAACTTCCCTTAGAAAAAGTTATTTGGGTAGGGGTATAAAAAGAATCGTTTTCAAGATCATATTTTAATGTGAAGATTTGTGGGTGAACTGGATCTTTATATCCTTCAAAAAGAAGGGCGTTGGCAGATCCAAACCAATATGGATAAAATCCATAATCACCAGTTTCAATAAACGAAGGATTCCGCACATCGAAATCGAGAAAAGAAATTTGCTTCTTAAATACCGGTTGAGCAAAAAGTGAACACGAAAGAACAAAAACTGAAAAAAGCACAAACACATTTTTCATAGAACCTCCCAATTAAATTTACAATCTTGGATTTTTAACAACCCAATCTTTTATGTAATCTATCGTTGCCGTAGTTGTCGCTCCGGGAGTAAACAACTCGCCAACGCCGAGTTCTTTTAATTTCTTGATATCTTCTTCGGGAATAATCCCACCGCCGGTTAAAAGGACATCGTCCATTCCCTTTTCTTTCATCAAAGTAAGAATTTTCGGAAAGATCGTCATGTGAGCACCTGAAAGAATCGAAATGCCGATAGCATCAACATCTTCTTGCAAAGCGGCTTCAACTATCATTTCGGGAGTCTGCCGCAAACCGGTGTAAATAACTTCCATTCCGGCATCGCGCAATGCGGCGGCAATTACTTTTGCTCCGCGGTCGTGACCGTCAAGTCCGGCTTTTGCAATTAACACTCTGATTTTTCTTTCCATAGAATATACTCCGATTAAATAAATAACTAATCATAAAATTCATTTTAAAATAGTATAAATATTTTAAAGACTAAATAACCTAACAGTATGGATGAATGAAATTGAAAGGATGAATGGTCAATACTTCAAATTATTTTAAGTTGAATTGATTTCCATTCAACCATGCAATCACTCAATCACTCAATCATTCATTTCTAACACCATTGAGCCCTGGCTATGCCAGGTTATTAATAGCTGATTTAATTTTTTCCGCGATCATGTTCATTTCACCGTTGCCATATTTTTTCAAATCCATTTTAAATTTGTACCCGTCTGTGTTAAAACGCGGAATAAGATGAAAATGACAATGAAAAACCGACTGCCCTGCTGCCCTTCCGTTGTTTGATAATATGTTATACCCGTCCGCTTGAAGCCCGTTAATCACTCCAATTGCAAGACGCTGAACAACCGATAATATTCCTCCAAAAAGATCAGGGGGAAGTTCAAGAAAATTTTCATAATGTGTTTTGGGGATGACGAGCGAATGTCCAACATTGAAGGGATTAATATCGAGAAAGGAAATGATGCTATCATCTTCAAACAGAATTTCTGCTTTAGATCTCTTTTTGACAATATCACAAAAGATACATTCCATAACGATCAAATTTACTCGTCATAATTTAACAAATATTTCTTCCTTTTAGAAAAAACTCCATACAAACCGCCGGTATGAATAAATAATGTTTTGGGTGTCCTCGCGGATAAAAAATTATCGTAATACGCCTTAAATGCTTTCCCGGTATATGCCGGATCTAAAATTATTCCCGTAGAACGGGCGAACTTTTTTATAAGCGAAAGTTTATCATTGGTTATATGTTTGTAGCCTTCTTTCGAATAGCCGTCTAAAATCTCTAATCGTTTCTCGTCAAGTTTTACCGGTAAACGAAATTCTTTTATTGTTTGTTCTGCGAGAGATAAAATTTTGTTTTTAATTTCATCTTTGGGATACAGAACGTTTACGGCAAAGATTTTAAGGTCAGATTTAAAAAGAAGCGCGCCAACTAACAGTCCCGCTGTCGTTCCACCAGAACCGGAGGCTGTAATTATTGCATTACATTTTTTGAAAATATTTTGAGCTTGCATTTCTTCTATCGCATGAATATATCCCAAAATTCCAAGAGGAGAAGAACCGCCTTCGGGAATAACAAAAACCTTCTCCCCTTTTTTCTCCAATATTAATTTTTCTTCCGCCATAATTTTGTTTGCATTTCCAAATTCATTTTTAGAAAGAAACCGGAACTCACAACCGAGAACTTTATCGAGAAAAAGATTTCCATCAGCATTATCAGAATTTTTCCCCCAGAGGAATAATCTGCTTTTCATTCCCAATGAAGCTGAGGCAAAAGCTGTTGCGCGTGCGTGGTTCGACTGTTCTCCGCCGCAGGTAAAAACGTAACCGGCTTTTTCTTTTTTTGCTTGATAAAGGAGATACTCAAGTTTGCGAATTTTATTTCCCGAAGTTTCTATTCCGGTAAAGTCATCCCTCTTCATAAAAAATGTTTTTCCTTCGAATGAAATTTTTTGAATTGGGGTCGGGATATTCGCTAACAAAATTCTTTTGGGAATAATTTGCGTTATCACTTTTCTTTTTTCTTTAGATATTTTTTGTAAAATGCTTTCGCATGTTCTAAATCTTCATGAGTATCAACGGAATAACTATCGAACTCAGTCTCCACTACTTTAATTTTAATACCATTTTCCAGCATCCGTAATTGTTCAAGTTTTTCAGTCTGCTCCAAATCTGTTGGTTGTAATGAAGTAAACTTTAGCAAAGCGCTTCTTCTGTAAACATACAAACCGACATGTTTGAAAATATTCACCATCTTTAGTCCTTCTGCAAGTGTTGCTGCATCACGCACAAACGGAATCGGAGAGCGCGAAAAATATAACGCAAAACTCTGATAGTCGAAGACAACTTTAACAACCGATGAGGACTTCAATTCTGAGAGTGACGTAATTCTCTTGGCAAGAGTTGAGACCATAATTTCCTGATCGAACAATAAAGGCTCGATGGCTTCGTCAATCATTCGTGCCGGGATAAATGGTTCGTCGCCTTGAATATTAACGATTATCTCAGCGGATGGAATTTTTTTCGCGACAAATGCAATTCGATCCGAGCCGGTCGCAATTTCTTTCGGAGTGATCATAACTTCAGCGCCAAACGATTTGGCAGCCCCTGCAACCCGTTCGTCATCTGCGGCAATAATTATTTTGTGCAGTAAATTTGATTTTGAAGCCGACTCAAACGTGTGCTGAATCATCGGTTTATCGCCAATCATAGCAAGCGGTTTCCCATATAATCTTGATGACGCGAAACGCGCCGGGATAATACCAACAATCATTTTATCCAATTACCTTTGGCACTTTGAAAAATTCTTCATCTTTATCGGGAGCGTTTTTCAATGCGTCTTCTCTTTTGGTTGAAGGTTTCAATTCATCTTCACGAAAAACATTTTTTACTTCAACCGGATGAGAAAGAGGCTCAAAGTTTGAAGTATCAAGTTCATTCAACTTATCCATGTGATGAAGAATCTGGTTCATATCTTTTGTTAAATTTTCAATTTCATTTTCGTTAAATTCAAGACGAGCCAGTTCAGCTATTTTTTCAACTTCTTGCTTAGTAACTGCCATCGGTTAATCCTTTTTATTTGCAATAATAATTTGTCTTACTTGCTCCATCAAATCTTTTTCACTCTGCCTTCCATTCATATTTTCCGTAATAATTGGCTTATCATAATGGACATGAATTGTTCCCGGATTAATGCGAAGCTTTCCTTTCGGCATAATTGCCGCGGTTCCGCTTATTGAAACGGGAATGATTGGATAGCCAACGCGTGCGGCTAAATAAAAAGCCCCCCGCTTAAACGGCATTACTTCACCGCTTTTGCTTCGTGTTCCTTCAGCGAAGACTAATACCGAGATACCTTCATTTATAATTGTTTGTTTCGCGCGATCCAAACTTTCCATTGCCCTGTCGGCTTTTTGTCTATCAATAACAATGTAGGGACCTAATTGCAGCGCCCAACCGAAGATGGGAATTTTTGCCAGCTCTTTTTTGAAAATCATTACGGCATGATCCGGAAAAGAAGCCTGTAAAGCTAAGATATCAAACATGCTGGAATGATTGGAGACATAAACATATGGATTTGATCTGTCAAAATTTTCCAACCCGCTTGTCGTGAGTTTTATTCCGGCTAAGAAGAGTCCACCGTTCGACAAAAGTCTTGATACCCAAAAATACGATTTATGAGACCTGTCAACTATTGCGCTAATAAGCGCTAAAGTTGAACAGAAAATGAGATGTAATACTACAAAAAATAATTTTAGATAAGTGATCATGGGTTCTCGATATTGTTTTTTACAAATGAAAGAATTGCATTTTTTCTTTTGTTAATTGACGGGTGGCTATAAAAAAACCATTCAACAAAAGGGTGGGGTTCTTTATCACCAAGATTCTGTTCGGTTAATTTATCAAGTGTCCGCAAAAATGCTTCGTGTTTCCCGGTGGTTTCAATTGCAAAGGCATCAGCTTGATATTCAAATTTTCTGGAAACAATATTTGAAAACGGTTGAATCAACAATGAAACAAGCATCCCCCAGAGAGCCAATACCGGCAAAGCAGATATCTGGGTAAGTTTTTCAACATGAAAATATGAAAGTGAAAGTGAATAAAGTTTTGCGATTAAAAACAAAGTAAAAAAACTAAAAAATGTTCCGAGCAAAATATTTTTTATTATGTGCTTCTTTTTGTAATGCCCGAATTCGTGCGCAAGGACGGTCTCAACTTCATCAAGAGAATAATTTTCAAGCAGCGTGTCCCCAAGTAAAACGCGTTTGGATTTTCCTATCCCGGTAAATGCAGCGTTCGCCTTTTTCGTTGTTTTGCTCATGTTGAAGGTAAAAACATTTTCAACTTTAATATGAGCAATTTCCGCAAGACGAACAATTCGATTTTTTAATTCTTCATTTTCAAGCGGAACGATTTTATAAAAGAGCGGTAGAATAAACACCGGAACGATCCGGGCTAACACAACGGAAACAAGAAAAAGAAAAACTGCAAACGGAAGCCACCAGTTTTCTCCGAATTTCCGGATCATATAAAAGAAGAAAAGCAAAATGGGCAGCCCGATGATAAGCGAGATGAGAATTCCCTTTGTTCCCTCCCAAATCCATTGGAAGAAAGTTTGATTTGAAAGTTGATACTTATGCTCCAAAATAAATCCACCGTAAAATGAAAACGGAAAAAATAATAGAGCAAAACAACATCCGGTTGTAATTAGATAAAGCAAAAATAAGAGATAATCATTTTGTGTAGAACCCGACAAGTAATTTTCAACTGAGCTGCTCAACCCGGTTTTTACAAAAATGAACAGTAAGATAAAAGTTATAATGCTCTGGCTGATACTTAATGCGAGTTTGGTGTTGTTATATTTTTTGGAATTCATATTTGAAAGATAGGGAGAGGAAGAAAGGATTGCAAAGCGAAAAAAGGAGTGGTTTCACCTCGGAGATGAAACCACTGTAATACCTTATTTAGAATCAGCGCAGCCTTTTTCAGCTTCACCGCAGCAGCTTTTTTCTGATGCATCGGTACAAGCTTTTTTAGTTGACTTTTTGTCCATTTTAGCTTTTACTTTTGTGGTTTTATTGTTTGTTGCAGCTGTTGTTGTGGTAGCAGCTTTCTCTTTCTTCGGGGAAGTTGATTGAGCCTGAACGCCTAAAGAAACGACAAATAAAAACACGAGACTTAAAACAATATTTTTCACAGAGAAACCTTTCTTATAGATGAATTGATTATTGATTTTTTTTACCAATTTTTTGGTGAACTAATTTAATGAACTTCTTGAAAAGAACAAGAACAAAAATTGATGACTAAATTCTCCCGAGAGCTGAAGATTCAACCCATCCGAGTTTTCCGTCGGAGAGGCGGATTTTGTTCCACCCTTCCAATTTATCCTCAACTTTAATTTTAATCCCTTCGTGGAGAATAAACGTATCCGAACTTTTTTCATCTGGAGAAGATTTGACGTTTACCGTTTGCTCCAAAACAATACCATAATGATAATTTTCAGCTTGATGCTGCTTCGTTAAGAACAAAACGACACTTAGAGAAAAAAGAACAAGTATTGCAGCTCCGCCGAAGAACGAATATTTTTTTGTTGACGATTTTCTTGTTGTAAAAAATATTCCCATCACAATAAGGAGGACGAGATAAACGATAAATATAAAAACCTTCCAGCCCGACGGATGAAATAAATTTTGCATCGCCTCCCACCAGGCGAACAAAAAGAATTTCGGAACAACATCAACTCTATCAACAATTTTTGAATTTGCGATTGCCAAATTATGCCGGATATCTTCATCGTCCGGTGAAAGTTGAGATGCTTTTTCGAGGTATAAAATTGATAGCCCGAATTTCCCTGTTCTGTAATAGGCGTTTCCTAAATTATAAAATAGCGAACTGCCATGATATCCATCATGCAAAGCAGTTTCATAAGCTGTAATGGCTTCATTATAATTTCCGGATTTGTAAAATTGATTTCCCTCTTTCAATTTTTGCTCAAGAGATTGGGAAAACCCCAGCACTGTCGGAAGAAAGAGACAAAAAAAGATGAATTTCCTCATTTTGTCCCTCTTTTCAATAATATTTTTGCTTCTAACAAAGCGATCAATGCTACGGTGCGTTTGTATAAAAGGTTCATATCTTCTAAAATATTTTGAGATGGAGCAAAACGAACGAACTCACATTTTTCTAAAATAAATCTCATCTCAGCTATCATATCCTCATCAACTTCATTAATTAGTAGTCTCGAAATAGCAGCTTCAACGGTAAAGTCAGCTTTATTTATAGATAGTTTATCTTCGAGGTATCCGTAGACCGCCAGGGATATTTCTGCAAAGAACAGAGTATCGTTTTGCTCCTTTAAATATTTTGCGGCAGTTTTCAATCTGGCTTTGGCAATTTTTTCCGCACGCAAATTTTTTAACAGAGTGATGTTTCCGGAAAGTTTTTCTTGCTTTTGTTTCCAGAAGAGAAATCCCAGCAACACCAGTAATGGCAGCGAGTAGAGACCTAAATCAACAAGAAGTGAGTTCTCAACCGGTTTGATCTTCTTTGTTACATCGCTAAAATCAGTTTTAATAAAACGAATATCCTGACTAAGCAGTTTAATTTCTTCCTTCGATAATCCACTTGTTCCGCCCGAATACTCAGCGCTTCCCTGTTCCACAATAATTTGATAAGCCGGAGAAGATTCGGTTTGATATATTTTCTTTCGGGGATTAAAAAAAGTGAATTGCATTGCATGAATTTCAAAGTTTCCGGAAACACGGGGAATAACTAACAATTCAAAATTCTTTTTCCCGCTAATTACACCGCCTCTCGAAACATTGGTGGAAATTTTTGGTTCATACTTTTCAAATCCGTTTGGTATTTGCATTTGCGGAGGATCCAATAAATTGATGTTCCCTTCGCCGCTTACCATCACTTTTAAAGTGACTGGCTCGTTCTGCCTTACAATTTTCTTATCCACCGAAGTTTGAAGTGTATAATCCCCGACCGCACCGGTAAAGGACGATAAGGTGGTCTGTGGAAGAGGTAAAACTTTTACTTTCACCGTATTGGATTTAGCCGTGTACTCAACTGATTCAGTTCTTCCTAAAAACGGATCATCAAAAAAATTATCGAAAGGACTATTCGATCTTTTCTTCCGTTGAACAAGAACGGGAATTTTCAATTCAAAAGGAGTAACTGATAATTCGCCGGTTTGAGTCGGGAATAATGCTGCCCGCTTGAGAACGGCAACATTAAATACTTTCCCTTCATAATTTTCACGTGCGAACGTAATTTGATTTGACGTTTCAATTTCTTCAGACCAAAATCCTTGATACGAGGGAAGTTTCGATACCTGCGGAGACTGAATATTCAACCTTGTATAAAGCTTATACGTAACGGTAACTTGTTCACCTTGATACACTGAGTTTTTATCTACAAGGGCACGTATAAAAACGTTTTCGCTAATTTCCTTTGATGAGACGTCTTGACTGCCTTGCGTTTTTTTCGACTGTTGAGGAGTGCCTCCTTTAACAACTTCAATTGGAAGGGGGTCTGATTTTAGCGTTTGTCCTTTGACGGAAATTGCTGCGCTTCCGATAGTAAATTTGCCAACAGATCGAGGCTGCAAATAATAAGTAAAAGCACGCGAACCGGAGACTGCGCCATTAATTATTTGCATGTTTGAGGATTGATTCGGACCTGAGAGAATTAGGAAAGAATTAAAATTCGGAGGTTGAAAATTTCCAATTGAATTCATTTCTGTACCTGAATAGGTAAACGTGACTTCAAATTGTTCTCCCTCGTCAACTTTAGTGCTGCTGGTGGAAGCGGTAAAGGATTGGCAGAAAATTCCCAATGGAAAAATTGCTACCATTAAAACAATTACCGACAAGGCTTTCTTCAGTCTCATTACTTTCTACTCTTCACTTTCAACTTTTCACTTTCAACTTTCAACTATTTAATCACCAATCTTTTTCAACTTTAACATTTTCGCCGACTTTCTTTCTCAATTTTTTTTGCATGTTTTTTTCGTTCTCCTTCAAGGCATTTAATATCTGTTCAGCTTGATCTTTAGAAATTTTTTGTTTTTGTGGTTGTTGCTGCTGTTTGCCTTTGTCTTTTTTATCATCTTGATTTTTGTTTTGCTGATCCTGTTTATCGTTCTTATCTTTATTCTTATCGTCTTTGTTCTGCTTATCGTCTTTCTTCTTCTGATCTTTATTCTGCTTGTCTTTTTGTTTATCGTCCTTTTTATCCTGCTTCTTTTGATTTTCCTCTTGCCGCAATTTCTTAAGAGCATAGGATAAATTATATTTTGCTTCATCGTCTTTCGGATTCATTTTCAGCGAGTTTTTATAAGCCTCAATGCTTTCTTTCAATTTATCGTTTTCGAGCAAGCTGTTCCCGATATTGTAAAAAGCCTTTCCTTTCAACTCCTTATCTTTAGTTTTCGAGAGGACGGATTGATAAGCTTTCATCGCTTCATCGTACTTTTTCTGTTTATAATACGAATCTCCCAAATTGAAATAAGGAATAACGGCAGCTGAATCTTTTTCAATTCCTTTCCGGAAATTGATTTCCGAGTCGCCAAATTTTTTCTGATTGAACTGCTCAACTCCATCATTATTTAATGAACGGAGCGATTGACTATACCCGCTATTGGAAAGAGCAAGCAAAAGAACAACTACAGAATAATATTTTAGCGAGGCATAGTTCATTTAAACATTTCGTTTTAATATTTGCATTAAAAATTTTGATTTCCGCTCGGTAAGAAACAGTTCAACAACTAAAAACAACAAGGCAGGGATAAGAAAATAAAAATACTTGTCGTCAAAATCAGTAATCCGTTTTGAACCATATTCGGTTTTTTCAAGTGCAGAAAGATCGTTGTAAATCATATCTAATTCGTTTTGATAACTTGAAGCCAGATAGTATTTGCCCCTGCCATTTGAGGCAATTTGCTGAAGAGTTGCCTCATCAAGTTTTGTTAAAACGGTATTTCCATCCGCGTCCAGCTTAAATCCCACACGGTTATTATTTGTGCCGTATACGGGAATCGGCGCTCCTGATGGAGATCCCATTCCAATCGTGTAAATTAGCATATCTTTATCAGCGGCGTCTTTCACAGCGCTATCAATATCGCCTTCATGATCCTCACCGTCGGTAATGATAACGATAACTTTTTTCGTTGCCGCTTTCGAGTCGAATGATTTAGCAGCCAAATTAATTGCCGATGCGATTGCTGTTCCCTGCTGAGGAATTGAATTTACATCAACCGTGGAGAGGAAAAGATTTGCGGCTGAATAATCTGTCGTTAGCGGAAATTGCACATAAGCATCGCCCGCAAAAATAATTAAACCGATTCTATCCCCCTGCAGTTTTCTAATCAACATGGCAATTTCATTTTTTGCTTTTTCTAACCTGCTTGGTTTAAGATCTTCGGCTTTCATGCTCGCCGAAATATCGAGAAGAATATAAACATCAATTCCGATTTGCTTCACTTCTTCAACGCGGTTACCTATTTGCGGTCGCGCCAGAGACAGTATCAATAATGCAATTCCAAAGATCACAGACCCAAACTTTATTGACTCCATATAAAAGCTTTTTATTCCAAATAAAACATCATGGATTCGTTCATCCGCAAATTTCTTTAGGAGTGATTTTTTCTTCCTCAAATAAAAGAAAGAGAGCACAGCCAATACCGGTAAAAGGTATAACATGTGCAAATATTCCGGATGAGCAAATCGAAACATAAAAGTTTTCTTTTCCTTTAAGGGAGTTTTCTAAAAATTGTTTTTGATAAACCTACTTCAAGCAGCAAGAGGAACAAACCGCTCCAAAGCCATGGGAAGTAAAGTTCTTTCTTATTCTTGTAAGAAGTTACTTCAAATTTTGTTTTCTCAAGTTTGTCAATCGCTTGATAGATCTCTTCAAGTTTTTTGTTCCCGGTTGCGCGGAAATATTTTCCGTCCGTAGTTTGCGCAATTGAACGAAGTACCCCCTCATCAATTTCAACAGGAACCATTTGGTACCTGGTGCCGAAAGGAGTTTGAAATGGATACGGTGCTTGCCCTATAGTTCCAATGCCAATTGTATAAACTCTTATTCCATAATTCTTGGCGAGTTCTGCTGCGGTTAGAGGATCAATTTCGCCAGCATTACTAACTCCGTCCGTCAGCAAGATCATTACCTTGCTTTTTGCTTTAGAATCTTTAAGGCGGTTCACACCATTTCCAATTGCATTACCGATTGCCGTTCCGTCTTCAATCATTCCGCTTTTAACTTCTTTAAGTAGATTACTTAACACGGCATAATCAATTGTCAACGGACATTGAGTAAAAGCATCGCGCGAAAAAATTACCAATCCGATCTGATCCGAAGTTCTGCCGGAAATAAAATCCTGTGTTATTTTTTTTGCCGCTTCCATTCTGTTTGGCTTAAAATCCTCGGCGAGCATGCTGCCGGAAATATCAAGCACAAGCACAATATCAATTCCTTCCGTATAAACATTTTCTCCGCTCGAAAAGCTCTGTGGTCTTGCAAGTGCAATGATCAAAACGGTAAAAACCAACATGCGCAAATAGATCGGAGTATCGGAAAATCTTTCTTTCCAACTACTTTTCCTTTTATCAAATAACCCAACGTTTGAATAAACGATTGATGGCTCTACCCTTTTCATCTTTTTGTAATAAAGAAAAATGAAAACCGGGATCACCAACAACAACCACAGCACAAGCGGATAAGCAAACGAGGCTCCGAAATTAAACATTTTGCTCACCGTTATTTTGTTCCGCCTTAACAACCGGTATGGTTACCGTAACAATTTGTCTTGCCTGCTTGAGCATTGTTTCATTAATTTCATTCAGCGGGATGAACTTTGCAAATTTTACCATATCCGCATTTTGTAGAAACTCTTTTGTGAGGGGAATAATTTTCGAAGTTTCACTTTTTACTTTTAAAAGTTTGAGCGTTTCATCAGTAGTTAATTCCAAAGCCGGGAGTAAAAATCGTTTTTCAAAATACGTTCGGATGATCTCGGTAATTTCCGTATGATATTCTTTTACTTTTCCGCTTTGCCAAAGTTTTTTCGCTTCCAAATCATCAAGCGAATTTAAAGCAATTTCATAAGGGGTTTTTTGAATTTCAATTTCTTCTTCGCCTTGATCTTTTCGTTTAAGAAATTTTTTGTAAATGAAATATATTAATGCGACAACAAGCACCACAGTTGTTATCCAAAACAGCAATTCCAACCAATTAAACGGAATGACGATCGGTTCTTTGATATCTTTCGCCTCTTTTGTTGTATCTACCGGAAGCGTGTGAATAACTAAGTTTATCGAATCGGTTGTTAAGACAGAAAAACTCGTGTCCTTTGGAGTTTTAAAAGGAATCGAATAAGAAGGAATTGTAGCTAAACCGGAATCATACCCTGCCAAAATGAAATGATAAATAAAAGTATTTTTTCCATTTTCTTCTTTTTTCCGAAGAGGAAGCTGTTCGATGAATTCAAGCTTGTTCAGCGAATCTTTAATGGAGGGGAAAAAGAATTCCACATTCTTCGGCGCGGAAAGCTCCACCAGATAGTTAATGTAGTCACCAACTAAATAATTTGTTGAATCAACCGTTACTTTGCTTTCTACTTGCTGAGAAAAACTAAAAGAAGTAAAAAGAAGAAGTGAAAAAACTAACTTAACCCGCTTTACCATCGTTTCTCGCGCATTCTGAAAAAATTAACCAACGGTTTAATATACGACTCACTTGTGTTTATGGTAATTCCGTCGAGTTTACTTAAAAGAAAAAGTGATTTTTGTTCATTGCGGAATTTTTCTCTTTGGTGATGCAGCCAGAACTGAAATGAGGCATCACTTGTATCCAATGTCTTTTCTTTCCCGGTTTCAGGATCAACAAAACGAACTAATCCCATCGAAGGAATTTTTTGTTCCCGCTCATCTAATAACGTTATACCGATAAAATCATGCTTCTTTCCAACCATGCGCAATATTTTATCGTAACCTGAATCTTGAAAATCCGAAATAAGAAATGCGATACTTCTTTTCTTTATCGCTTTATTAAAATACTCTAAAGCTCCACGAATGTTCGTCCCTTTCCCGGTAGGTTCAAATGAGAGGACTTCACTAATGATCCGAAGCGTATGCGATTTAGATTTTTTCGGAGGAATAAATTTTTCGATTTTATCTGTGAAGAGAATGAGTCCGACTTTATCGTTGTTTTTCAAAGCAGAGAAAGCCAGAATAGCGCTGATCTCAGCAGCTATCTGCTGTTTGGTTGAAGCTGCACTTCCAAAATATTGAGAACCGCTTAAATCAACGATCAACATTACGGTAAGCTCGCGTTCCTCTTCAAATATTTTGATAAAAGGATGACCGAAGCGGGCAGAGACGTTCCAATCAATATTCCGAACATCGTCACCAATCTGGTATTCACGGACTTCAGAGAATTCCATTCCTCTTCCTTTAAATACCGAATGATATTCTCCGGAAAAAACTTGATTCACCAAACCCTTGGTTCGGATCTCTATCTGTCTTACTTTTTTTAGAAGTTCTTTTGTTAACATGTTTTGTTAGTTGATGGTTATTTGTTGTTAGTAGATCGTTTCAATTACGGAACTTCAACTTTGTTTAATATTTCGCTAATAATATTTTCTGAGGTTATTTCTTCAGCTTCGGCTTCGTATGTTACGGCAATTCTGTGCCGTAAAACATCGTAAGCAATCGTTCTCACATCTTCCGGGATAACGTAGCCTCGCCGTTTTATGAATGCCATCGCACGGCTTGCAATTGCTAAGTTGATCGAAGCTCTGGGTGAAGCGCCGTAACTGATCAGATCAGTTAATTTATCAAGATTAAAATCTTTTGGAGTACGCGTTGCAAAAACAATGTCAAGAATATATTTCTCGATTTTCTCATCCATATAAATTTGCTGGAGCAGTCCTCTTCCTTTAAGAATGTCTTGCGAGGAAACGACCGGATTAATGATATTTTCAACACCGGAAACATTTTGCCTCATGATCTTTATTTCTTCATCTCTTTGCGGGTACGTTATTTTCACTTTCAACATAAACCTATCTACTTGTGCTTCCGGGAGCGGATACGTGCCTTCCTGCTCAATTGGATTTTGTGTCGCGAGAACTAAGAATGGTTCTTCAAGTTTAAATGTTTCTTCTCCAATCGTAACCTGCCGTTCCTGCATCGCTTCAAGCAATGCGCTCTGAACCTTGGCAGGGGCTCGGTTAATTTCATCCGCTAAAATAAAATTTGAAAAGATAGGACCTTTACGGATGAAAAAATTTCCATCTTTTTGATTATAGATTTGCGTTCCGATAATATCTGCGGGAAGCAGATCCGGAGTAAATTGTATGCGTTGAAACTTTGCCTTCATTGCGGATGCGAGCGATTTGATCGCCAGCGTTTTAGCCAGACCGGGGACGCCTTCCAATAAAATATGCCCGTTCCCAAGTAAGCCGATGACCAACCGTTCAACCATTGCTTTTTGCCCGACAATGACTTTCCCGATTTCCACCATTAATAAATCAACAAAAGCGCTTTCTCCTTTAATTTTTTCGTTCAAGACCGATATATCCAATTCGACACCTCATTAGTTGAAATTTTGATTTATTTTAAGATTAGACGAACACTAAATTAAAAATGTTGCAAGAATATTAAAAAATAATTTTACCCGGTAATTTTGAAAACAGCAAATTTAAGATAAGAGGTCTCTTCCATTGCGGGAAGCTTGGGATGATCAAGCGAAGCTTCATTAAAATGAATAAGTTGGATAGTTCTCTTTGCCTTAAGAGCTGCCCGCACAATTACGGCTAAAAAATCGGCTCTTTTTAAATGAAAAGAACATGAAGATGTTGCAAGAAAACCTCCGCTGTTTAAGGATTGCATTGCTAACCTGTTAAGTTTTTCGTATCCCTTCTCAGCCGTTTTTAGCGTCTTCTTGTTTTTTGCAAATGCCGGGGGATCAACACAAACAAGATCATATTTTTTATGGCTGGCAACTTCGCGTTCAAAGAAATCAAAAACATCAGCGATAACAAATTCCGCCTTACCGGAAAGTTTATTTAACTCTAAATTCTTTTTAACTTTATCAATTTCAATTGCGGACGAGTCCACAAACATCACCTCGCTTGCACCCGCTTTCAAAGCATGTAAACCAAAGCCGCCGGAATTACAGAAGGCGTCAAGAACAGTTTTCCCGGAAGAAATTTTCTCTATAAAAAATCTATTATCCGATTGATCAAAATAAAAACCGGTTTTCTGTCCATGCGAAAAATTAATTTCATAGCTTATTGAACCGTCATGGATAATCTCATCATCAGCATTACCGAAGAGAATGCTATTCTCCTCTGGAAGTCCTTCTAATTTTCTAAAGTAGGGTTCGTGCTTGGTAAAGATATTTTCAGCGGAAAAATCTTCTTTCAATAGTTTAGTGATCAACTCAAGATTTTTCTCCATTCCGGCAGAGTAAACTTGAAAAACAAAAGTGCTGTTATACTTATCAATGACCAAACCGGGGAGAAAATCACTTTCGCTAAAAACCATTCTAAATGCTTCACGGTTAGGATAAAACGTTTTCCTCAGATCGTAAGCTGATTTCATTTTTTCACGGAGAAAACTTTCCATATCGCTGATTATCTTGCTGGAAAGCATCCGAACAGCAATGAGTGAGTTCTTGTTAAAGAATCCCGTTCCAAGTAGATTATTTTTTACGTCGAAGACTTCAACGGTATCACCGCTTTGTGGGTCTTCCTCCATTTTTTCGATTTCATTACTAAAAACCCATAAATGTCCGCTGGTAATTCTATGTTCTTCGTTTTTCTTGAGAAATATTTTTTTCAATTCGTTTTACCGTTTATATTTTAAAAAATGCCGTAGCAAACCTATGAAGATTTTTCGCTACGGCAAAAGTAATAATTTCTACTCTTAAACTTTTCCAAGTACCTTCAGGATACGTTCAGCCACTTCACCCGCAATAGCTTTAAGGTTTTCATTTTCGACTGCTTTCATGGATTCAAGAGGATTAACGGCAGATATTTGTACCCCCCCTTCTGCTTTTTCCTGCACAATAAAATTGCAAGGGAGTAAAACTCCGATATTATCCTCGGCTTGCAAGGCTTTGTAAGCAAATGGCGGATTGCAAGCGCCTAAAATTTTGTAATTGCGGAAATCAACGTCTAATTTTTTCTTTAAGGTCGCTTTCACATCAATTTCGGTTAATACTCCGAATCCCTCTTTGTTCAGTTCCTCTGTAACTCTCTCAATCGCTTTTTCAAAAGAAAGATCAACTGCTTTTGAATGATAGTAAGGCATAATTTGTCCATTTTTTTATTGATGAGATAAAATAATCAGTTTTCCGATTCAACGTTTTCAAGTATTTCCAACAGTTTTCCTTCGCGCATTGAATAATCAGACAAATAAAGACTTGATAAATTCAACATGCTGAAAAATGACTGCAGAATTAATGCGCCGGCTGGCAAAATTGCGGCTCTATCGGGTTCAATACCGGGAATCGTTTTTCGCTCTTTAATTGTTTTATGAGATAAAAGCAAGTCCACGGCTTTCTCTAATTCTTCCCTCGTTAATATTTTTTCTTCTTGAGGTTCTAATCCTAAATTCGAACGATTAGCCAATGCAAGAATTTTCATTGCATAAATAGTCCCTGAATTGCCTGTAACAAAATCCATATTTGCAGCAACTACTCTTTGTTTAATTGGTTCAATTGCCTTGTGGATGAAACTGCGGCACACTTCAATTTTATTCCGGTCTAACTTATCACCGGGGAAAAATTGCATTGATAAACGAACAGCACCAAGCACCAAACTTTCAACAAAAAGAATTTTACCCTTTTCGCCGAGAATACATTCGGTGCTTCCCCCGCCAATATCAAGACAGAGAATTCTTTTAGAGAAAGCATCTTTATTATAGTGTGCTACCGCTTTATAAATAAGCAGGGCTTCTTTCTCACCGGATAACAATTCAATTGAAACACCGGTAGTTTTTTGGACATGTTCTAAATAAGCATCTTTGTTTGAAGCCTCACGAATGGCGCTGGTCGCAGTTGCGGTGATGCTACATGAGTATTGAGATGCGATTTTCTTTAGTTCTTCTATAATTATTAGCGTCTGAGCAAAATCTTCATCGGATAAAAAAGATTTTTCATTCTGCTTCTGAAGCGCCAAACGATAGACAATTCTTTTTCGATAAATTGTTAGGAAGGATTTATCATCTCTCACTTTATAAACGACAAAGTGGAACGAATTTGTACCAATATCAAGGATGGCTTTATGCTGCTGCGAATTCATTATGAAAGATCTTTCTCATTTGATAAAAGTGTCCTGCATAGGGAAAACACTTCTTCAACGGTTACATCATTTATAAGATCGGAGTGACGAAGAAAATATTTTTGGTTCCCAACCGGAGCCCAATTAAATGGATTTGTCGGTCCAAAGATTGAAATTTGAGGTGTTGGAGTAGTTCCGGCAACATGCATGATGCCGGTATCGTTTGTAATAAAGAGACTGCTTTGTGCAATAAGAGCCGCTACTTCTGAAATGTCCTTATTTAAAAATACTTTTGTTTCGGAAGAAATGGCGCTACTAATGAGTTTAATTATTTCTAAATCAGCCGTGCTGCCGGTAAGATAAATAATCGGTTGATAGGTTTTTTCCAAAAGATTAATTAACGAAATAAAATTTTCAAATGACCATCGGTTAGGAGGCTTTCCTGCACCAACGTGCAACCCGATAATCTTTCCCATTTTACGAGTAAAAGAATGAATAAATTTTTGTGATCCGGCTTTGTCTTTTTCATCAAAAGAAATCTCGGAGTTGAAATTGTAAGTCGAAATTCCAAATGGGCGCAGGATGTCCAGGCTAAAATCCGCAACATTTGCATCCGGATATTTTTTCCAATTTAAATCAATTCTTCTATCGAAAAGAAATGCAGAAGAATTCTCTTTTCCATTCAACGAATTGGGACCTATTCTAACTTTGGCTTTAGCAGCCCGACAAAGTAAATTGCTGGTAAGGGATAGAGAAACCGTTACAGGAACCACTGCAAGATCGTAATCTTTTCTTAAGAATCGCATCAGTTTATTAAAATAAACGAATGAAAGTATTTTACTTTTATCGAACACAAAGAGTTCCTCAATAAATTTACTTTTGTGCAGCGCATTTTTATTCGCCGGACTAACTATCACGGATACTTCAGCCGAAGGGAATTTCTCTTTTAATGCTCGAAATACAGATATACAGGCGAGTAAATCTCCAAGTTGATTATGCTGCCGGACTATAAGAATTTTTTTTGGTTGGTCAAATTCACGACTGTTGTTTTCATCCAGTCCCCAAAAAAGTTTTAAAAATGGGTAAAGTAAATTTTTCATTCTACGTTACTGCTGATCATTTCCAACAGTTTTATGATCATCCTTAATTTCCTTAAAATCAACGTCAATTATATCTTTCTCACTGTACGATCTTTTCCTTGGTTCTTGTTCTCTTTTCTTCACAATGGAAGCAGAATAGATCGCCCGCACAAAACGAATGACTTTAAGTGAAACATAAATAAGCAAAGCATAAAAGATCAGCTTGAAAAACATTATAATATCCTTTTAGCTTCAGGTTGAAAATATTCGGTAAATCCTCTGTCGTTTCTAAAAATCGCCTGAAACAATTCTTCGAAATCTTTTTGATTGTTCACAAAATCCATCTCGGTTGTATTTACAATTAGCAGGGGGGTTGTTGCATACCGGAAGAAAAAATCGTTGTACGCTTCACTCAATTCTTCAATGTAGTTCCTTGTTAAGTTGCGCTCAATTTGACGGCTTCGTCTTTTAATATTGTACATTAAGCGATCAACGCTTGATTGCAAATAGACCACCAAATCCGGTTGGCGGAGATTCTTAAATAACAGGGGAAAGACCGACTCATACAATTTTAATTCTTCCCCGGAGAGATTGAGATAAGCGAATATTTTATCTTTTTCAAAAATATAGTCGGCAACAAGAAATTCAGAAAACAAATTCTCTTGATGAAGCTGCTGCTGCTGCTTGTAACGGTTCACTAAAAAAAACATTTGAGTTTGGAATGCATACCGGGTTCGTTCGTTGTAAAATTTTTCCAAAAAAGGATTTACTTCGAACTGCTCAACAATTAACTGTGCATTAAGCCGCTCTTTTAATTTAACAGCAAGTGAAGTTTTACCCGCACCGATAGCTCCTTCAACCGCTATGTAGCGTATCTCTTTTTCATTTGGCGAGGCCATACGTTTCCTTTAAACTTTTTGGAGATGAAAATATTTTAATAACATACTGCTCATTTTCCTGCAATACAATATCGCAAATACTTATTTGCAATTTAGGGTGAAAAAACCCTGGCGCAATTTCACAAAGCGGAATGAGGACGAAATCTCTTACCGAAATATATGGATGCGGGACGGTTACCCGATCGTCAGAAAAAACAAGTTCATCGTAGAAGAGAATGTCTAAATCTATTTCCCTGCAATCCCACTTTTCCCGCTTCCTTCTGCCCAGCCGATGCTCAATTCCCTTTAAAAAATCCAACAAAAGATGAAGTTCCAGATCAGTCTCTAACTCAAGAGCTCCGTTCAGAAAATTTTCCTGCTCTTTGATACCAAAAGGTTTAGTCTCATAAACCGATGATAGTTGAACTATCCGGCAACCGGGTGAATCTTCAATAAGTTGCACAGCTTTCTGCAAATAGGAAAACCTATCACCAAGATTTGAACCGAACCCGATGTAGCTAATATGCTTCTTGGCTTGAGCCATTACAATTTCTCAATAATTACATTCCATTCATCGCGGGTTTTCACTACTTCTACTTCAACACAATCAACAACTCCGCCAATCGGAGGATTGTTTTTTCTCACACGCAAAGCAATTTTATAAACTAAAGGAAATGTTTGGAATAATTCGTCAACCATTGCATTGGAAAGAGTTTCGATCAAATAAAACTTTTTCTTTAGCGCAAGATCACTCATCAATTTATAAACCTGTTCATAATTAATTGTTTTTTGCAATTTATCTGTTGTGGCTGCTTGAGTAAAATTTGTGTAGAGATCCACATCAGCTTCGAACTTTCCGCCGATATTTTGTTCTTGCTGAAAAACTCCGTGGTATCCATAAAAGGATGCCTTTTTAATTCTGATAATGTTTAACATAAGTCAATTTGTCTTTATAAATTTTTGTTTCAAACTTGATAGATTCGCTATCAACAAACCGGTTAATACAAAAATACTTCCGAAAATCTGATTTGGCATAAGCGTTTCATCTAAAATTACCCAACCAATCAGTAAAGCAATAATTGGAGTTATAAACGCGGTTAGCGATAGTAAAATAATATTTATTCTTTTCAACAACCAATAATATGCAGTAAATGTAACAACGCTGCCAATAATTCCCAAATACAAAACTGAAGAGACCGCTTTAACATCAAACTTTAACGTTGAAGTATTTTCAAAAAGTACTCCGATTAAAAGCATCCCTATCCCGGCAATTGACATCGGGATCAAATTCATCGAAAGGGCATGCAGATGCTGCCCATATTTTTTGATGGAAACCCCAATGATGGATTGCAAAAATCCGCTCAATAAAACAGCCAGCATCCCAAGGAAATAATTCATCCCGATTGTCATGAGATTGTTTGAAAATATGATAACAATTCCGCTAAAGCCAATTACCATCCCGATTATCCTTATTACACCAATTTTTTCTTTGGGAATAAAAATCCTTGTAAAAAGAGCAATGAAGAATGGATAGACTGCGAAAAGAACAGCAGCTAACCCGGACGGGATGAATTGTTCTCCCCAGTAGACTAATCCAAATGGAAGGATGAACGAAAAAATTCCCATGAAATAATAAAGCCGCATGGCTATTTTATCTCTTTGAATCGAGATTGACCTGATTCGCATGATAAGATAAATAACCATTGCCGCAACGGAAAACCGCAAACCAGCAGAAATAAATGGGGTAAGCGAGTCTAAACCAAGTCTGATTGCGAACCAGGTGGAACCCCAGATCAAACATATCAAGATATAATTTGAAGCTATTTTGAAATTAGAATCCAAGAATTAACCTTTCATGGCAAGCACGCCGAGTGTTCTACCTGAGCACTTGCCGTCTCGTCTAAAGGAATGGAACAAAGAATTCCATTCATAACTGCATAATGTTGAAAGCTGAATATTTTCTTTCCTCACCTCAAATTTACGCAAAATGTCATAATTAATTTTAGCTACATCAAGGAGGAATTTTTCCCCATCCGGCAATAAATATTTTTCATCAAAATTCCGGGCAACTTCCTCACCAACTTCGTAATTTTTCTGACTAATCGAAGGACCCAGATAAACAATAATTTCTTTCGGATCTGCTTTGCAATCTTCTTCAAGCATAAGCATTGTTTTTTCTAAAATTTTAAGAGATGTGCCCCGCCAACCCGAATGAACCCCTGCAATAATTTTCCGTTTGGGTTCATAAAGAAAAATGGAAGCGCAATCCGCAGTACTGATCGCCAGACCAAGATTAAGTTTATCTGTAATCATAGCATCGCTCTCTCCCTGATCCCCGGGTTTATCAACGAAAATAATTTTATCTCCATGAACCTGATGCTGAGTAGCCACCCTGTTCGACAAAGTAAGCGATTGAAAAAACCTTTGTCTATCCATTTGCACCCTTTGGTTATCATCTCCCACTGTTAATGATAGATTAAAACCAAACGGGGATTTCGATTCGTCATCAATTTTAGAAGCCATCCCGAAAATAATGTTTGGCGAGCCGTTAAATAAAAGAGATTTGAGGATTACCATAAAAGTTAGTTAGAATAAGAGAAATACTTTATTTTAGGAAAGAAAATTTAATATGCTTTTAAATTTCTTTCCCAAAGATATTAAAATAATTCCTCGACACTCATTATTCGCAATAGAAAAGGATAATTTTTTGAAGATTCTTATTTCAAACGATGACGGCATTGATTCCCTCGGCATTTTTCATTTATGCAACGCTTTAAAAGAAATTGGCGAAGTTACGGTTGTTGCCCCTTTGAGTGAGCAAAGTGCAGTTGGGCACGCTATAACGATGATGCATCCTTTACGGGTTATAAAATTTTATAAAGACGGCACTTTTTTCGGTTATGCAGTGGATGGAACGCCTGCCGATTGTGTAAAAATGGGGGTTAGAAATATTCTCGGTTTTCTTCCCGATGTTGTTGTCTCCGGTATTAATCACGGTTCCAATACTGCAACCAGTGTAATTTATTCGGGAACTGTTTCAGCAGCAAGAGAAGCGGCTATCATGGATATTCCGGCAATCGCCATCTCCGTTACCAGTCACAATGTTTTCAACTTTGAAACCGCGTGCAACACCGCAAAAAAACTTGTTAAGTTGATCGGTGAAAAAGGATTGAAAAAAGGCACTCTTCTTAATGTAAATGTTCCTGACCTCCCTGCCTCAGAAATAAAAGGAGTGCTGCTGACTAAACAGGGAAAATCTAAATGGGATGATGTCTATGAAAAAAGAGTTGATCCTTATGGAAAGGAATATTTTTGGCTTACGGGAGACTTTGTTCAAACAGACGATAACCTTAATCTCGACCAATTTGCCGTTTCACAAAATTACGTTTCCGTTACACCTATTCACTTTGACTTAACCGATTATAAAACTTACGACGAAATGAGCGAGTGGAAAATTGATTCACTCCTTTAGTATTCGCTTTGTTTTAAGCATTTGATTTTACAATGAATATCTCATTTCAGATTAATGGATTTATTTTAGCCGGGGTTGCTATACTGCTTACCGGATATGCGATGTTTGTGTACATGAATACCATCCCAAATATTTCAAAGAAGAAAAAGATAGTTCTTGTGGTGTTAAGAATCCTTGCTTTGATCTTACTTTTTGCGATGATCTTTGAGCCTCTCCTCAAAATTGAAAAGGAAAAGATCAATCAGCCGGTACATTTTTTCTTTGTTGATAATTCAAAATCACTCAAGCAATTTGAAGACAAATCTCCCTTTATTTCAGAGCAGTTTTTAACTGAAGTTAAAAAACTTCCATCAAGTTCATTCAAATTATTTACGTTTGGAAGTACTGTTTCTCAAGAGCTGCCAGTTGATTCTGCAGATTTTTCATTTACCAAACCCTCGACCAATTTCTCAAAAATATTTTCCTCTCTTCAAAAAGAAGAAACTCTTGCTTCGATAACCATTGTGAGCGACGGTATCATTACTGAAGGGACAAGCCCGCAATATCAAGCTGAAAAGCTTAACGTGCCGATTTTTACTATCGGAGTTGGAGATTCAACTACAAAAAAAGATATTTCAATTCAAAATATTCTTCATAACGAATTTCTTTACACCGGTACAAACACGCCATTTCTTATTTCGGTTGCACACCATGGTTTTAGCGGCGCAAAATCTACGCTTTCTCTCTTCGAAGATAATTCCTTCTTACAGGCAAAAGAAATTTCATTTACAGAAAGTGAACTTCAGAACATTGAGTTTTTGTACAAGCCTAAATCACCGGGTGAGAAAAAGATCTCGTTCGTGCTTGCTCCTCTAAAAAATGAATATTCCATCGAAAACAACCGGCAATCCATTTTTGTAAAAGTATTGGCTAATAAACTTTCGGTCGTCCTACTGGCAGGCGCTCCGTCTGCCGATATAACTTTTATTAAAAATTCTTTACAAGCTGATACCAACAATTTTGTTCGATCATTTACACAAATAACCCCAACGCAGTACCTTGAAAAAATTTTGCCGGACAAGGCTCTGGATGATGCGGATGTTCTTTATTTAGTAAATTTTCCCTCTTCGCAAACTGCAAATGGGCTGGTAAATAAAGTAGCTCAGCTTATTAAAGAGAAAAATCTTCCTTATTTTTTTCTGTTGACTTCTTCCGTTGATCATGCAAAGCTTCGTATTATGCAAAATGAATTGCCATTTAGTTTTAGTAAGACTGACAAATCGGTAGTTGAGGCTCAACCTGTAATAACGGATGAATTTCTTCGTAATCCTATCTTACAATTCAGCGGAAAAAATGTCCTTGAACAATGGAACAATCTTCCCCCCGTTTATAAACCTAATTGGGAGCTATTTGCAAAGCCCGGAAGCGAAGTTCTTGCCAAAACAAGAATCAATAACATTGCGCTGAATTCTCCATTAATAATTTCGAACCGACTTGGCGGCAAGCGTGCGATTGCTTTGTTTGCAAGCGATATCTGGAAATGGAAATTACAGAAAGCCTCAACACAGCTTGATCTATTTGACCGCTTTTTGTCAAATGGACTAAAATGGTTGCACGCCGTTGAGCAAAAGAAACCAGTGACAATCTCAACCAATAAAAAGTTTTATTCAACCGGGGAAAAAATCTATGTTACCGCCGAAGTATATGATGAAGCTTTCAACGCTTTAAATGACGCGGATATCAAGGGATCGGTCAAGAGCAAGGATACTGAAGTTCCCATCTCATTTTCAAATATTGGAAATGGATTGTACGAAGGTGATCTTACCGCACCCGGAAAAGGCGATTACATTTTGTCCGGAGAAGCATTTCTCGATCACAAATCTCTTGGAACGGATAATGAAAGATTTTCTATCGGTGATCTTGATTATGAGCTTCAAAATACAAAGATGAATAGCGACTTGCTCAAACTTTTAGCGAAAGAAACAAAGGGTAAATTCTTTTATAACTCAACCGGAAATTTAATTAATATACTGAAAGAGATAAGTAAGAACACTGGTAAAAGTAAAATTGAAGTAAAAGAATACCGGCTATGGTCAAGTGATCTTCTGCTTGCGCTTATCATTTTCTTATTTGCCGCTGAATGGTTCATAAGAAAACGGGAAGGTCTATTATAAGCTGTAATGAAGATGCTTTCCGCCATATTTGATTTCATTCTTCCGCGCTTCTGCCCTTCGTGCAAAAACAAATTAACTCTTGGCGAAAATTGCATCTGTGCTTCATGCCGGAATGCTTTTGTTTATACAGACGAGAAACTTCTTCTTAATGAATACGGGAGAAAGTTTTCAGAGTCCAATATCATTTCTGACTTTTATCCCCTTTTAGTTTTTGAGAAGAGCTCTTCGTTACAGGAAATAATTCATCAAATAAAATATCAGAAAAAATTCTTGCTGGCTGTTGAACTTGGCAGGATGCTTGGGAAAACATTGTCAGCAAAGAAACCAAATTGGGGAATTGATCTCACTATTCCGGTGCCGCTTCATTCATTAAAGAAAGCTGAACGAGGTTATAATCAATCGTTTTACATAGCTAAAGGAATTAGGCAAGTTGTCAATTTTCCCGTTTCTCAATCAATCTTAAAAAGAAAAAGATACACAGAATCCCAGACGAAAAAGAATTTAGCTGAACGTGCGGAAAATATGACGGAGGCTTTCTCGGTGAGACACGCAGATAAAATTAAAGGATATAATATTTTGTTGGTTGACGATGTAATTACCACCGGTGCAACGATAAAAGAGTGTGGGAAGATTCTGAAAGCAAGCGGAGCCGCCAATATTTATGCGGCTTCCATAGCCCTGGCTGTCTAACTTATTTTCCTCAATTTTTCTTAATCGTAATCTTTTTCATAACCTTAATCTTCTTTATTTTGTGGATTAAGATAAGAATTTAAATTAGGAATTATTTTTCTATTATAAATCCAATACAAATACCTTACATTCGATCCGGTGCAGTAACTCCAAGAATACTTAATCCGTTTTTCAAAACAATTTTAGTGGCAAGCGCCAGGGCAATACGCGCTTCTGCAAGATTTTTTTCAGTTCCTAAAATTCTGCAAAATGTATAAAATTTATGAAATGATGCTGCCAATTCTTCCAGGTACGCTGCAATTCTGTTCGGCTCAAAATATTCTGCAGCAAGCAATACTTCTTCTTCAAATTGGTGAAGTTTTCGTATAAGTTTAAGTTCTTCATCTGCTTGTAAGAGATTTAAATGATCGGTTGCGGCTGCCAGTTTTTCGTTTTCGATTGCACGAACAATTGAACATATTCTTGCGTGAGCATATTGCAAATAGAAGACGGGGTTTTCATCCGAATGTTTTTTTGCAAGCGCAAGGTCAAAATTCATATGCGTTGAAATGTTCCGCATATTAAAAAAGTAGCGCACCACATCGGCTCCAACCTCATCTGTCAATTCGTCAAGTGTAACGTAATTTGCTTTACGGGTTGACATTTTTACAATTTCGCCGTTTTGTGTGATTGTAACAAATTGATGAATAAGTACTTTCACTTTACTTGAATCATAACCCAGCGCTTGTAATGCCGCCAAAACATCGGGATAAGTTGCGTTATGGTCCGAGCCAAATAAATCAACAATGAGGTCGAACTTTCTATCAAATTTTGTAATATGGTAAGCAACGTCAGGCAAGCGGTACGTCGGTTCACCGGTTGATTTCACTATTACTTTATCCTGTTCGTTTCCAAGCTCAGAAAGTTTCAGCCAAATAGCTCCATCTTTTTCATAAGAGAGATTTTTATCGGCGAAAGTTTTTAAGAGGTTTTCAATTTTCTTCTCTTCGTATAAAGTGTTCTCGTTAAAGAAACTTTTATGTTTTATTTTTAAACGTTGGAGAGTTTTTTCGATGTCAAGAAATATTTCCTTTTCAGCTTTCTCTTTAAACTTTCCCTCAGCTTCTTCATTTCTGAGCGTATCTCCAAATTCATTATTTAAACTTTCGGCAATGGCTTTTATATATTCACCTTGATAATAATCCTCCGGGAATTCAATTGTATCTCCGAGCGATTCCAGATACCGGAGCCGGACAGAATCGCCAAGCACACGCATCTGTCTGCCTGCGTTGTTAAAATAATATTCACGGTCAACTTCGTATCCGGTCCATTCTAACAGATTGGCAAGCGTATCGCCGCAAACCGCGTTTCTGCCATGCCCAACAGTTAATGGACCTGTTGGATTTGCAGAGACGAATTCAACGTTTGCACGTTTACCGGCATGCTTTTTTGATTTACCAAATTCATCTTTCTCTTTAAGGATGATTTCAATTTTTTTAGCAAGAAAATCTGGATGAAAAAAGAAATTGATGAATCCCGGTCCGGCAATTTCAACTTTTGTAATTTTGGTTGAATCAATGGTTAGGTTAGCAATAATTTCATTAGCAATTTCACGCGGATTTTTCTTCAATGTCTTCGAAAGCAGCATTGCGGCATTTGAAGAAATATCGCCGTGGGTTTCTATCTTCGGGCGATCAAAACTAATTTGAATTTCACGCAAATGAGGTAATTTATAAGCAGCTTCATCAAAAAGTGAAGCCAAATAATTTTTCAACCGTTCGCTCCCTCAGTTTCAACCTTTTTCGTTTTTGTTTTCACAGCGCTATCTTTTGGGGGTTCGCCTTTAGCTTTTACTACTTTGGATTTAGCTTTAGGTTTTTCCGTCTTCTGCTTCACCGCACTAACTTTAGCTGATTTTTCATCAGTTTTTTCGGCTTTCGATTTCACCGCGCGAACTTTTGTGGGGGTATCCTCGATCTCCATGATAGGCGCATCTCCCCAAAGCTTTTCTAAATTGTAATATGTTCGTCTATCTTTTTGAAAGACGTGAATGACAACGTCAACATAATCAAGCAATACCCATTGAAGAGCTGTTGTTCCTTCTTTATGCCAAAGTTTGATCCCTTCATCACGCAAAGATTTATCAATATTATCTGCAATAGCTCTTACCTGCGTATCGGAATCAGCCGAGCAGAGAATGAAATAATCTGCAATCGTTGAAACTGTCATTAATTCAATTACCTTAACTTCGCTTCCTTTTTTTTCAAAAATAAGCCGGGTAATTTTTTTTACTAGTTGTTTTGTTGTCAAAGTTTCTCCTTTGAATCTTTGTAATTTGAAAAATCTTTTCCTGCTAAAACTGTTACATCTAAAAATAAAGTTTTATTTATCTGCCGGATAATTTGTTGATCAGAAACACCAAGTATCCCGGCAATTTTTTTTGCTTTTAACAGATTGCCGGATCTATCAATAATAAGAGTCTCGTCAACATTAAATTGATAATAATTCCCTGACTGAATAACATCAATCTTATTGCTTCTTAAGAGATCTGTAAGTTTATCTCCCATCCCTTCTATCCCGCAACCATTTACAATTTCAGCCTTGATGGGAACCGAAGAGTTCTGTGTAGTTGTTGAACCTTCAGCGGGGAAAATTTTGATAATTTTGATAGAAGAGGAATAGCCCAAATATCCGATGATCGAAAGAAGTAGAAAAACTGACAGTAACACAATCAGGGATGAAGAAGTAGTGGAATTAGTCTTTTTTTTATTTTGCGATGTATCTCTCAAAAGCGAATGTCTTACTTATCTTCCAAATAAAAGGTTTTCAGAAAACCCGCTGCCAAACCGGTTGTACCCATAAAAATCATTGTAAAACCCACCCGGAATATTTCTGTATTGAAGGCTGATATTCACGTCTTTCCATGGCTGATAATTTAACTGTGCGCCGCTTAAATAAATTCCATTGATCTGATTTTGATAATTCTTTCCGAATGAACTATATGGTGAGTGAACCAGGCTTGCATCTACCTGCATATTAAAATTATCTGCTAATTTATATCTCATGGTATTTGTATAGACACCGAGCGCCAAACCGTAATTTCCGCCCGCTGTATAGGACATACTGTAGGAATGTGACATAGAAAAATTCTCCGGGTTGATGAATCCAATCAACAACGAAGGAGTGTTGTTATTTATCATTCCTTCCTGAATTGAAGGTTTAAAGATATTTTTGTCCTTAAACTGGGAAAAGCAGTTAATCGAAGCAACTGCAAATATCACTAAAAGAATTTTTTTCATCGCTCTTCCTCTTACTTAATTTTTAAAAAATGACTGTTGCAGTAAAGACATCAGGAGTTAAATCATTCTTCTCTGCAAATATAACCAGAAAAGGAGGCGTTATGCAACATTAATTAGTCGCTTTTTCCACAAGAAAGTTTCTTTTTCACTTGTAATACTTTAAAATAAGAAAAGCCGCATCTCAGCGGCTTTTCTTAAAAGAACAGAACAATGAAATTACTTCATCAAGACCTGTCCGCCAACGTTTTAACGAAGGAGGATCATTTTCTTGGTTGAAGAGAAATCATTTGCTTTAATTGTGTAGAAGTAAATTCCACTGGTCAAGTTTTTCGCGTTAAACGAAACATTGTACGTTCCGGCAGTTTTAACTTCATTCAACAAGGTTGCAACTTCTTCACCTAAAGTATTAAATACTTTTACGGTAACAAAGCTTTCTTGCGGTATACTGAAACGAATTGATGTTTCTGGGTTGAACGGATTCGGATAATTCTGTTCCAACAAATAGGTTGAAGGAAGAGTATTTCCGAGTTTTTCAACTTTTGTTAAATCTTTTGTCCATGATATTCCAAACGTATCAGCAACGGTTGCACTTTCAGTTGTTTTTGCCAACTTCAAATAGTGATTGGCTGAAACACCTGCTTCATTATCGTTTGAACCACCATTTGTGGATAAACCAAAGTTAGCGCCATATTTATAATCAATAGTTAGAGATGAATATTTGGGGAATGTTAGAACCTTTGTAAATATTTTATCTCCTGAAACAGCATCACCATTGGTTCCGTCATCATACATGAAGATAACTTTAGCTGTGTCACCTACGTTAGTCCACCCTCCGTCTGGCCATTTGAGAGGTAAATTCGCACCGGCCATAACAACATTGTCAAAAACAGTATTTGTCGGCGCGTTCGTTATTGACCTATCCTTTGTATTACATGTAAAAGTAATGTTCGCAGGTTGGTTAATAACAGTTTCTAATGAACCGTTGTTAAAAATCTTTTCAATAGTGGCAGAAGCAGCATCATAATCTGTTTGGGTAATGATATAATATCTATTATTTTGGGTGTTATCAGTTAGATTGTCATTTTCCCAAGAATTATCACCATGCCAAAACTTATAATTAATCTTGTCGCCAACACTGACGGTTACCGGTTGAGTTGTTTCATAAATATTGATATTTGTTGCACTCGCAGTCATAGTTTTGCCAGGTCCCCATCCAAATAAGTCGCCCCGAAGTTCGACTGCGCCACCAGGAGGGAGGAATCCAGCAACGAGTTCTATTTCCACATCAACAGAGAAAGCCATTTGAATAGTTTTTGCTGTGGCTGGAATAAAAGGAACATTCCAATAAGCGGAGAAAGTGTTAGTCCCTTCTTTAATAGTCAATGGTCTATTTGGGACATTTTCCCAATTATCAACACCACCATGATTGTGATAAAACTTAAATTCAATACTACCACCGGGAACTATTCCACTGGTAACTATACCAGTATAGACTGAATCACCGTCAACGTCTGTTAATTCATCTGTTAATCCAGAGTTGCCCCAGTTATTAAATGATCCACGAACCCAAACCTTATCACCAACTGAGAAATTTCCATTTCTTATCTCAGTGCCCATGTTACATTTGAATTGAGTTGTAGTATTCCAATAAGCAGAGAAAACATTAGCGCCTTCCTTAACAGTCAAAACTCGATTGTCCAGACCTTCCCAATTGTCTGTGCCGCCATGATTATTTCTAAATTTAAAATTAACAACATCACCAACATTAACTCCAGAAGTTAATAATTTAGTATAAACTGAATCACCATCAGGGTCAGTTAATACAGTCTTTTTATCATTAGCCCAACCGTTAAATGAACCTTCAACATAAACTTCATCACCAACTGCGAATGTTCCTTTTTTAAGTTGAACACTCATATTACATTTGAATTCAACAGTTGTAGGACCGGTAACCTTAGTATATTTTCTTACCGCACCGGCAGAAAACGTACCTACGTATGCAGTATTACCATCAGGGCTAAAGCCAATTGCTCTTGGTCTTTCAGCAGCGTTTTTGTCTACATAGAAATCCCAATTAATTTTTTCACCGGTAAGGGTTTCAGTTTTTGTATCAAAAGCATACCAGGCTGCTACATCATAATTTGTTGTTTCAGTAGGGTATCTGTTTGGTAAATCATTATAAGATCCAGAGCTAAACCATATTTTATCGGCAGTAGCAGGATCCCAAACTACTGATTCGCAATCAAATCCTCTAAGCAGGGTATCAGGGAGAAATGAGGAAAATTCATCTGCGCGATGTAATTTTTGAACATAGTGGTTTGTGTAAGCAGTGTGATAAATAGTTAAACCATCTTTTGTAACATCAATAACTCTGCTAAAACCGGTTGTTACATCAAGAGCATTTCCTAACGCAACTCCTGCTTTATCAAACATTTTAAGTGGTTTGCCGCCAACAACAGATCTAACGTAATAATTGCCAGCTGCGTCAACACCAGGTTTTACAACGCCGCCAATGCCCGCAACAAGTCTATCCATCAAACCTTCGCCGGTTTTATAATCCAACTTAAATATGTAGTCCCAATATCCGACAACAATATTGCCGTTTTCATCCAAGGTTAATCCACGTCCAGAGTTGATACTCCATGAAGGTACCATAATTGAATCGCTGCCAACTGGATTGAGAATTTTTTTATATACAGTCTCACCGCCAAGCGTATCTTTTACAACACCACCTACTTTATTGAAAAAGACAGGCGAGAAGCTTGCTTGTGTTCCATCCGGGTTGAAAACATATATCACTCGAACAGCCTTGTAAACCTTATTTGGAATTCCGGTAGCTGCATCATACGAAGGAACTTCAAGGGTATCCCTACCATAAGCGTAATAGCATTGGATCCAAACTTTTCCGTCCGGATCAACAGCAATTCCGTGAGTACCAGCCCCTTGGCTGCTATCTGCCGGAAATACCGATGCTAATTGCCACTGCGCCTGCGAGGTTACACCCACCGCAAACAACAACGACAAAACTAAAAAGAATCTTTTGAACATAATTACTCCTTTTTTTTGTGTGATTACTAATGTGCCATGTTTAATGAAAATTAAAATACAAAAAGTCTATTAAACTACAAATATTTAAATGTGATATGAACTATATCTACTCAAAGTTACAAAATAATAAAAACTACTGCAATCCATAATACGGGGCTCCTCCCAACGTATTTTTGGTATTGACCTTTAAAATTGCTTCAGTGGGAGTAGCGGCGTCAGTTAAATCAATTCCCTGGCGTATATAAAATAAATGCGCTCCGCTTCCCCAAAATAACGAATTTAACTTTGATTTTCCAAGAGTATTAAGAACTCCCGGGAATAAAACTTGAGAACTTCTATCAGGCTTTACGATAATAATTGGTTCTGGACCATCAGTCCCAAGAACTAAATCTCCGTCTGCTGAAAAAGTAATCGCCTGAATGGTTCCCGTTGGATAGGCTGCGCTATAATCGAAATAGAGTTCACCTGCACCAAGGTTACTGGAATCCGTAATAGCGAATCTCCAAACACTTTCAACTCCTCCGCTAAGTCCACAAGCATATAAATAATTATTAAAAACTCTGACCGCTCTTACGTTACCGGTAAAAGGAAAAGCTTTAACCGTCTTCGCTTGCGTGATGCTATAAACCGAAGTGTTATTTCCACCTCCCCACATCACACCGTTTTGATCAAAATCAAAATCTGTAATAGAACCAATTCCGTTAGATGAAGAAACCCACACTGCGGAAGTTGCTCCTTCTGCTACCTTAAAAATACCTTTTACACTCCTTGCCGCATATAAGTCTCCCGATTTCCCAAATTTCAAACATGACCAAAAAGTTTCAGCTCCTTTTGGTGCGAAATCTTTTACTGACCCATCCGGTAATATCTTTTTAATTCCTACTCCGGCTTTATTGACCGTCATCGAAACGTAAATGTTACCGTCTTTATCAAAAGTAAGTGCGTAGGGAGTATCGTTTATCTTAAAAACATTATTAACCACAAATGCAGAGATTAATTTATATAATTTAATACCACTGAACCTGTCTAAGCCAGTTTTGTATATCTTAATACGTATTGAGTCTAAAGCAAGATTAGGAGCTGTTAGCACAATTCGATTTGTATCAAGTGATTTTATTTCGGCGGAAAGACCATTAAAATAAACTTTAATGTCTGCGGCATTAGTTGAGAAATTATGCCCGGTAATGGTAATTTCATCAACACCGGCAAAGGCACTGTCGGCGGGAGAAACTGAAACAATTTCCGGAACGGAGGCATTTGAGAAAGTTGGGTTGTAAAGCGGAGCTACGGTTTCTGTTTCACTACAGCCCCAAAAGAAAAAGACAAGAAGAAAAACTAAAGCTGATAGGGCTATTGATGTTCGGGGAAGTTGTAAATAATTTTTTTTCATAAGTATTACCAAAATTTTATTAACTGTTAAATTCCAAAATGAATAGAAAATTTATGAATATCTGAAAAAGAATCGGAATTCCATGGGATATATGCATAATCCAGACCAACATAAAATCCTTCAATTGCTTTACCGAAACCTAATCCGTACGTAAGATTGTACTCACCTTCTTTTCCCGACAAATATCCGCCTCGTAGAGCAAAAGAATTCATAAACTTAAATTCTACCCCGAGATCAACTTCTTCAACGTTATCACGCGGGACAACTGAATCAAATGCAAGTTGGATTGAGTAATCATTTTTATCTATTTGCAGCATATCACTTAAATTATAAGCGAATCCAACGCGGAACGTTAAGGGAAGTTGAAATTTTTCCTGTTCCCTTTCAAGCTGAATATCTTTGGAGAAATTTTTAATAGATGCTGCAAAGTCCAAACTCTGAATTCCCGTATGATAGAGAACTCCAAAGTCGAATACCAAAGAATTCGGCTTATAGTTCGTTTGTGTCAATACCGCATCGGTAATGTCAACGATTCCTGAGGTTAAATTCTGCAATGCATACTTTACCGAACCGCCGATTGAGAATTTATCATTCAATGCTTTTCCGTAAGTAAGACCAATAGCATAAGCGTTCGGATTAAAAATTCCGGTTTCAACATATCCTTGATTATTGCGCACAGTACTAATAAAATCGCCGTAATTCACATATAGGAAAGAGACACCCAAAACACCGTACTGACCATTTTCTGGGGCAAACGTAACTCCCCCGGCATAATATTTTATATCTGCGATCCAATTTACCTGCCCGGTGGTGGCATCAATCAAATTTGTTTGCCTCGCAATGGAAGCAGGATTTGAAAAAAGTCCATTTACACCAAGATTGTCAAGCGCTGTAGCAGCATCTCCCATCCCGGCCATTTTTGCATCTAAAGAAACTTGGAGGAATTTCATCCCGGTTTGCGCTAACTTCTTCTGGGCAAATCCCGAAGGAGTTAAAAACAGGGCAACAATTGAAAGCGTGGTTAATATTTTTATTTTCATAAAGTTTCCCGTGCCTTTATCGGATTATTACAAATTTTTGAATTTTCGTTTCGCCGGAATCACCATCATGTAAAACAGCAATATAAATACCGCTTACAATAACTTGATTTGCATCAGTATTTAATTGATTCCAGTCTATTTTTTTAGAGCCCTTAGTGAATTGAGGGTCTTTATCTGTAAACGTTTTAATTAATTCACCGTATTCTGTGTAAATCTTAAGGTTGTGATTATCCGGGATGCCATAAAAAGAAAGCCGTCTATCCGAACCGCTTGTTCCCAGGTTTGTTGAGTTAGCAGCAGAAATAAAAGGATTAGGAACAACTCTAAAATCATTAAACACAACAACAGGACCCGGAAGAGCCGGGTTATAAAGTTGAGAATAAAACCTATTACTTTGCAGTTTCCCGGCAGGAATATTAAGCCCCGCATCACCAGCAAAACTTTTTCCTATAGTCACTATGTAATAATAGGAATCAATGCTTGATGGAGCAGAATAATCATTATAGCTGCGAACACCTTTATCTAACTCTGCAATTTTATGATAATTACTATCAACCCTGCCGATGGCACGGTAGATCTCAAATCCTGTAATATCAGGATCGTTCTCATTGAACAATGACCAAGCTAAACCAACACTTCGCGGGGCTGCATCTGCCGAAAAAGAACTGACCGGGGCAGGAGTACTCAAGATTTCCGGGCTTTGCCAGTTTGCATCAAAATTTGCCTTAGCACGTTTGAAGGTTTGAAATAAGGAATCTTTACCGGTAAAAAATGCAGTGTTTTTAACTAATGCGTTTTTATCAGCTTTATATTGCCTTCCAACTTCTATAGCTTTTTCTGGACTAATTCCAGCAACAGCTTCAATATAAACGATATGAATACTGTCGCCATAATTCAACGTATAAGGACCATATCCATTGCCGATCGAGGGTCCACCATCTAAACCGGAAGCAGGGTCTTTAGTTGGTAGAATGGGATTCGTTTCATTAATTTTATCCAGATGACGAGTATCGTGTCCTGCAGTCATGAAAGCATACTCGGCTGTCATTTTTGCGCCGTTGTATGTATCGTTTTGTGATTGCAGCGGACCATCGGAAGCAAAAGTAGTTGTTGTAGAAGGTTGATTTACATCATCATTGTGATCTGTTCCGGATTTGTCTGCATGCAAGGTTGCAACTCCGGCAAATTGTGGAGCGCCTAATCTGCCTGTCGTATCCCCTGCAGAAATATATAAAGCCGTTTTCCAAATCGGTCCGCCTAAGTTATCATAATCAACAAACGGAGGATATTTACCGTGCCAAACATATTGAGCACGAAAGTTATTCTCACCCGGTTTTTCCCAACCGGCAATTGCGCTTGTGTTTCCATCTCCACGGGCATCGCAAGTAGTGTTCATTCCCCAGCCGGTAGGATTACCAATAACGTATCTGGTTAATTGACAAGGAGCAAGACGATACTGTAAGAAAACGACAAGGTCTTTTAAAACACTATCTTTTCTTTCAATAGTGCTTAAGTCACCATCAATATCTCCGGTATTTTTGAACACGAGATCATTCACAATATAATTTTCATGGTATTGATTTTGAAACTGAAAAATTCTTCGCGTCATCGTTACTCCTATCTGAGTCCCGACTACGTTAACGATCTCCCTGTCCCACGGCATACTTGGATCAACTTCATCAACAGAAAAAGGTTTACCTTCTGTCACGGTGCCTTTAACTTGCAGATTCGGTTTTTCATATTTACTTTTCATATAAAAAGAGATAGGAAAGACCTCTCCTTTACCAAATACCCGAGGACCAACATGCACAACTTTTTCGGAAACCATACCGCCAATTTTTACATCGTAGAAATCCTTGGCTCCAATCCACATTCCTTTCCATGCTTGAACATCCATGTAAGTGTAAATTGCGGGCCACTGCAATCCATCTTGCTGAGTTTTTGCGGGTCCGGAAACTTCAATTTCACTTCCTATGTCTGAATACCAGTTATGAAGAGAACCAACAGACATATATTTTATTTCTTGCGAAAATGTAAAAACATTAACCAGAATGATAAGTATGAAGGTTTTTCCCAGCACATTCTTTAAGAGTTTATAATTCATATTTTTTCCTTCTACTTTAATTCAACTGAAATTTTAAGACCCCAATAAATATTCCTTGGATTTAAGAACGACGCCCATGACTGGTTTGGCATATCAATATAGAGTTTTTTATCCATAACCTCTTTCAATCTATCATCCGGAACCGGCATCCAGGTGTCCCCATCAAATTGCAAATAATGACCGTTCTCTATTAAATAATAAATTGCGCTGGTATTCGGTGAAGTTACGGTAGAAAAATCTGTTACGGGAACGATCGGAACGAAAGGTCCCTGCCGGTAATTTCCCGGTTTATCATTGCCATTAATATTGTTATAACCGAATTTCCCTTTTGATTCATCAATTGCTGAAGCCGGCAGATGAAGCGAGCGCATATAATCGTAATAATCGTTTGCATCAATAAATCCATAAGAGCTTAAGGACTTGATGTTCAAGGCATTGTTGACATCGGCAAATACTTGAAGATTGACCGGACCAAATTTAATGTTTTTGCTAATACGTAAATCCAAACCGTAGGAATCTACCCATTGTACATTATTAGAAATTCCGGGAATCGAGCCTGATCCACCTGTCCAGGTAGTGAATGATCCTAAGCGCCAACTTCCTATAACACTAACTCGCCAATCAGTTAACAGACCAATACCCTCGAACTCCGGACCAAAATCTTGACTTGGAGTGAAGAGGTCAAGATTCACTCTTGCAAACGGTCTCGGAACCGGTTTTGATTGTTCACCTTCTGCGGTAGTTCTTAAATAATTTAACTGCAACTGTAAATTTTCGTAGTAAGTTGAATAATTAAAAAATCCAGAAGTTTCGAGTGAATAAGTATAGTTTGCAAATCCTTGCACCCAATTTCCTCTATTTTTGGTTACGGTAAATTCAACACCCCTTGTATCAGCGTATGAGTCATTCTTAGGAATGTAATAATCAACAGAGTTGTCTTTGCTGATGTAATGAACCGATCTTTGCTGCTCGGTTATGTTCTTATAATAGCCTGCGACCCTTATCAAATATTCATCAAACAAACCTTGTTCATAACCTAATTCATACGCAATAGTTTTTTGAAGAGGAAGGTTAGGATCTGATAAGCGATCAATCCTTCCCGTGTAATTATCAGTCCTTATTCTATAAAGGTTTTCCGGAGTAGGCATCTGACGGAAAAATCCGTAGTTGAAATAAAGTTTGCTCGTCTCAGTAATTGGAAAAGCAACCCCCAAACGAGGACTAACATTAATTCGGGGAGTTGCAGGATCTTTTGTAACAAGCGCATCAATTGATGAGGCATTCTTTGAAGTTAATGATTTATCATATGGATCGGAGAGAATATACCAATCAGCATTAGGATTAGAGTAATCTACCCTAACGCCAACATTGGCAATCATTCCTTCAAATTCAATTTTATCCTGGAAATAGATTGACCCGCGTAACGGCTGAGTGTGCCATTTGGTAACTGAATTATTTGATGGCAAATATTTATCGTACGAACCATAATTTATAAAATTGTCCGTTAAGTTAAACTCAACACCCGTTTTAATATTATTGTATTTATCAAGTTGATTAGTATAATCTAAACGTAGATTATAAGTTGTTACTTTACTTGTATCACGGGCATTACTCATTCCAACGCCCATCCTCATATTGCTTCCGATTCCTGTTGCCGAACTATCCTCAAAACCAAAGGGAGCTTCATCGGTATAAAGCCCGGGGGCAAATTCATAAACATAAGCATTATTCCTGGAGCGACCGGGATAGGTGAAATATTGGGATTGGAAGATGCTTAAAATTCCTTCCAAAAAGGAGGTGTTGGATAAGACATTTGTATATTTTGAGCCAAGCATTCTTCTTTTGATGATACTTGGAGCCCAATAATCTGATGAAAAAATTCTTGTATCGCCGTAGGATGTTCGGGAATAATAAAGTCCGCCCACAATTCCGGCAGAGGAAGTAAACAAACCGGGGGAACCGTCACGGTTAGCGGCAGTACCATCAGACTCGCTCATCAAACCTTCCACCGAAAGTTTTTGAGTCGTTGTTAAATCGGCAGTTAACTTAATATTCCCGGTATAATCCAGATAGGCATCCGTTGAGAGGGGAATAATGTACATAGATTGAGATGCTCTAAATGAAGCCAGAAAACGGAGGTTACCCAAAGCTTGTCCGCCAGGCACCGGACCGGCGATAGACATATCTAAATCATAATCAGGTCTAAGAATTCTCAAATCTTTTCTGTGCTGAAAAAGAAAAAGTCTTTGAGCTGCTTCGGGAGTCAAATCGTTATCCGGATTGTTGTCACTAATTAATTTTTGTGAAATGGAATTCCAGCCTTCAAAACCGGGATATTGTTTTAAGGTATATGGATCCCAAGCACCGTTATTTGTACCTGTCCATGCAACTGCATCATCAACATAAGGTCGTATCCAGTAAGCATCAGCTGAAGAAGGTCCATCGCCGAAATATTTTTTACCTGCCGGTTTAACTCTGCTAAAGACATTTATAGAGTACCTATCGTTTTTACCTTCCTTGGTCACAATGTTTACTAAGCCCGAACGGATATTTCCATATTCCGCATTAAACCCGCCCGTCTGAATTTGAATTTCTTCGACAGATGTAAAACTAATTCCGGTGAATGGAGTATTATTTCTTTCATCTCGCATTACCATTCCATTTAACATATATCCGGTTTCATTTGTCGAACCTCCTCGGAATGCACCGCCAACAATTCCGGCTTGAAGACCAACCACAGTGGTAACATTGGCAACAGGTAAATTTTCAAACTCGGCTGAGCCAATATTTACAACGCTATTTGAAACATCCTTCTGTACAACAGGCGCCGAAGCAACAACTATTACTTCCTGCGCTTGTATTGATTCTTCCTTTAAAGAAATATTTAGCTCAAACGTTTGATTAATACTGACGCGGATATTTCTTAAGGTCGAGGAGGTATACCCGATCATGGAGGCTTTGATAGTGTAAGTTCCCGGGGGAACATTGAGGATAGCGTAGTAGCCATCTAGATTTGAAGCGGCGCCTGCGTTAGTTCCTTGGATCATCACGCTGGCTGATATTAGCGGTTCACCGGTTGCAGCATCTTTCACAACACCGGAAATTTTTCCTGTTTGTGCTTGTAACAAAAAAATTGGAATGAATATGAACAAAAAAACAACTTTGTAGCGAGATTGCATATTTCAGCTCCTATTTTTACTTACCTGCCTGCTGGCAGGGGAGGACGTAATTTTCAATTTGAAAAATTTTTTCAGTGAAAATTATAACATCTATTGGTTAAATCAAATATTTTGTAAAAAAATATTTAAAAAATATTTCTTGAATATTCTAAAAAGATAAATTAACTTTTAGGAAGGAATAAAAATTTACTTAGGAAACCAAATCATGAAAAAGACACTTTTTTTTCTTCTTCCGATTATGCTCTTCGTCTCCTCGTGTACGGATGTTAAAACTACCGAAGCTGTCCAAAACCAAAACGGAACCTTAACTTTTAACTTAATTAATCTTCCTGTGTTAGATGATAGTTTGGTTTTAGCCGCATGGATATTGAATGACGCTGGAAAAGTTGTGCACAAATTTGGCAAGCTTTCTCCTTCCGGAAATGCTTTCAGCGGTTCTTTTCCTTTAACGCTTAACGCATACCAGCAAAATACCAATAATCAATTTGTATGTATTAGCATAGAACATCGAGACTCTACTTTAAATGATACAACTACTTCAAACCTTTTTTTAATGGTCAGTAAAATTAGAACAAATTCTTCCGAACTTAATCTTGTCCCCAAAGACCCTGCGGCAATAGCTTTTGGAAGTGACTTTGATGATCAAAAATATCTGGGAAGTGATACTTCTTCGGCATTACCACCTTCATTTAAAACTGCAAAGGGCGTTTACACGGTTTTCACTCCAACCAATACAGCCGCAAATACAAATTCCGGAATTTGGTTTTTGAATTATCTAAGCGCAGGCGTTTATGGAACCGGATTAAGATTACCCGAACTTCCGACCGGCTGGGTTTATAAAGGCTGGGTAAAAGTTCACGGGAAGTATCTTCCGACCGGAGAATTTAAATTGGCTGCCGGAAACGACGCACAGAATCTTTACATAGGCGCAAACCCGATGCCTGGTTTCCCAGGAGAAGATTTTCTGCAGAACGATACACTCGGAGTTGCATATCCGATTGACTTAGCAAGCCAGGAAGTTATTATCACTGTTGAACCTAACGGCTCTAATCGTTATAATAAAAGCAAACCCTTTCCTCTTGTTCTGTTAAAAGGAACTATTCCATCTCCGGTTTCAAACACAACTTCATACCCCTTAGAAAATAATTATGTTAATTTCCCTTCAGGTACAGCAGTTTATAAGATAGATCTCTATTGATCAATTTGAACAGAAAAGAAAAAGGATGTCGCACTGACATCCTTTTTTTGTTTTAAATTGTTTTGTCACTGATATTTTTTGAAGACATTTAATTGTGAAATCCAAATATAAAATATTGAACAAGGAATGATGAAGTTTTTTCCATTCGTAATTCGTCATTCCTTTTAGGGTTTGATTATGCCGGCTTAGATAAGGAGTTTTCCTTTTTTCATAAGGAGCGTATCATCCAGGAAAACTGAAGGCTTTTTGATAACGCCATCTAGATGCAAAGCAACACCGACACTGCCCCCCATTGATTTATTATTCCCGAGTGCGATGTGGATGGTTCCAAGCACCTTTTCATCTTCCAGCAAAACACCGCTGAGTTTTGCTGCATGGTTTGTTCCTATACCAAACTCTGCAATGTTTCTTGCTTCAGCCCCGGCAGCCTCAAGCATTTTAACTAATTTTTTTGCCATCTTCCCGCCGGTTATCTCGGTAGCATATCCATTCTCAACTTTTATTTTGATGTTCGCATTTTTAACTAATCCCAATCCAGCCATCGAACCATCAACTATAAAAATTCCGTTCGAGGTTCCTTCAACAGGGGCAAGAAATGTTTCTCCTGTAGGCAGATTTCCGCTTTCACTTTTTGCATGAAATAATCCTTTGGAAGCATACGAAGTTCTTCCTTCAATTGAAAATGATATATCTGTCCCAATCTTTGTAGTAATGCGTACGCGTTTACCATTTTCTAAAATACTTTTCAATTTTAAAGAAAGGTCGGAAATTTTGTTATAATCTGTATTTAAACCACGAATCATTACCGCTTTTGTGATACCGGGAAATGTAGCGATGCGGGCACCCAGGGAAGAGGCATTTCTTCTGGCATCAGTATGGGTGAGCGAAGTTGAGGTGGGGCATAGAACAACATCAAATTTTTTCATTAATTCAGAAATTTCGTCTGATGGTTCTTCACCGTTCACCTTTCCCGGAATGATTTCAACATACAACGAATGATGACCCAGCCGCTTTGCATTTTCAAAAAGAGATAAGCCGATTTCTCTTTTTTTAGCATCGCTGATAATCAGGACACTTTCGTCTTGGGTTGTTCCCATGCAATCTCGAATTGCAATTACGGACGCTTTGTCAAGTTTTGATAGTTTCATAACTCCTCATAATGGAAAATTAAAGTTTAGTTGAATTGTTCCAGCAAGTCCGCCGTTATTAATAGCGGCAGGCATTGGCTGATCTGACTGTTCATTCACGGTCAAAACTGTACCATCGGCTTTTTTTAATTCTTCAAACCGGAATAAATTATAACCTGCACTTCCCTCCAGGCTAATATAATTTCCAATGAGATAGACTACAAATCCGGTTGAAATTGAATAACCAATGTTTGTTTTTGCAGATTTGTAATCATCCTGCACGGTTAAGATACCGGGGCGGTCTTCAGATTCTATAAAATCAGCGTTCGAAAAAATTACTGCCGCTTTAATAATTTTCCAATTTAACATTTCCGTAATGTGCGTGCCGAAATCAACACCCAAACCAAACATGGTGATCTTTACTTCAAATGTTTTAGCAATTTCAATCGGCGGTGACTTGATAATCGCCTTATTTTTTTCAGAAAATTTTTGATAAAATCCTTTAAAAGAAAGGTTGAACCCGGAGAATTTTTGGTCAAAAAAGTTAATACCAAAACGGTATCCCGCCGCTTGTCCAAAATTTTTCAGCGGAGAATTAAGCGAATCTTTATGGAAGGCATTTAAGAAATCAACTCTTTCATTGATGCCTTGTGTTTGATAGGTTTGCATTCCATAGCCGGCGAAACCACCGACAAGTCCCAGGCAGCCAAAGCCTAAATCCTGAGCAGCAATTTTAAAGGTGGCTAAAAAAAGAAAAGAAAGTATATAAATAATTTTCTTCATAGAACTTATAGAGTTAGTAAATATATTCTCCGCTTAAAAGGCGAGAAAGAAAAAATTTAAGAACAAGGATTAACGAAATTTGATTTTTGATGTTGATTAAATCTTCTAACATTGCTAATACTTGTTCATTGTAATCTGTCTTGTAACTTCATCATTCGAAATTTCTTTTTCTCTATTCATTATTCAATTTTTACTTTTTACCTTCGACAGACATCCCTTGTTCAAGCCCATGTTTATGGGGTCCCATTTCATGCATACGAAGCATAAAAGCAAAAAATAAACCAAAGAAACCCAGCAGCGAGAAAATCCACATCCCTAAATTATAACCGGTTGGGTTAGCCGCGCTCGCCTTGGAAAAATCATTAGCATAGCCAATTATCAAATTAAATCCGAACAAACCGATATTTTGGATCATCGTCATTAAACCGTAAGCCGTACCAAGTTTTGCCGAGTCAACCACAAGTGAAACTGAGGGCCACATCACCGCAGGAACAAGCGAGAACGCAATTCCCATCAGCGACATCGGGATTAAAAGATAGATCGGGATTTGCGAATGAATATCAAAAAAATCTAAGTTGAGCGAAAGAAAACCGTGCAAACCCAACGGGGTAGCTAAATCAATTTTGTACGCCATGATTAAATAGACGGGAATAATAAGAAGCGACCCGAACATCATTAATAAAGAACGTTTTCCGATTTTATCTGCAAGCAACCCGAACAGCGGTGTAAAAAACATTGCAGCCAGCGTTAACATACTCGAAAGATTTCCCCCGACTTCACGCGTAGTGCCGTGCGCATCCTGAAAAAATTTAATTGCAAAAGTTTGGAACGGAAACATTGCCGAGTAGAAGGTAACACATATCGCCGTTATGTACCAGAATGAAGTTGGGAATGAATTTGATTTCAAGAAAAGAATTAACGCCGCAACAATTATTGCGATAAGATAAATCGTCCATTTATCACCGTTGATAAAAATTAGAATAATTGCAGCTACTGCTAAGGCTGAAAAAATATACCAGCGTTTTCGTTCTTTTATCTTTAGAATATCTGAGAGTAAAACTGCATCCTGCTCACCGTCTTTCGGCATTTTGAATTTTTTTGTTGCAGCTAAATCAAGAACAAAATAAATGAGAATAAATACGACCGCCGAAACCCCGGCAAATACGGAAATCCACAGCGGTGTTTGCCAATTCGCATAAAGACTTTTTCCCCAAGAAGGAGAATTTAAAGCGAGAAATGACCCAAGTCTGGCGACGGTTAAATTTAATCCGAAGGCAAAAGACAATTCTTTCCCTTTGAACCACCGGGCAATAATTGTGGTGATGGCAACGATCATTGATTCAGCACCCAAGCCGAAGATCAAACGCCCGCCAGCCATAAAATAAAGGTTGGAACTCATCGCCGTTACAACCGCGCCGATAAAAATCAACAGCGTAAAAAGTACAACGGAAATTCTTGTTCCGATTTTGTCAATTAGTAGTCCGCCGATTAAAACCATAATGATATTCGGAAAACTGTAAATGGCTTGTAGCAGACCAATATTGGAATCGGTAAAATGTAATTGTTTAGAGAGGAGATCGGCAAGCGGACTGATGCAATCGTAAATATAATAATTGCCGAACATCGCAAGACTGACAAAGAGAAGGACTGTCCATCGGAAAAATTTAGACGGTTCTGGTTTCAATAAAAGTGTTTCTTCCAATCGAGTTCCTTAATTTTTTTTCTTGGTCTTGATCGTGCTCATATTCTTACCCTTGTAGAATCGTAGAGACTTGCCATGGCAAGTCTCTACAGAATTTGATTTTTTATTTAGCGGGAATATTTTTCAAAACATTCGCGAGCAAATCATAGAACGGTTGAACAGATGAAATCATTAATCGTTCATCGGGTGAATGCACACCGAACATTGTTGGTCCGAAGGAGATCATATCCATCTTCGGATATTTTTCACCGATGATGCCGCATTCCAGACCCGCATGAATAGCGGCTACTTCCGGTTCTTTGCCGTTCATCTCTTTGTAAACCGATTTGAAGACTTTCAGAATCTCCGAATGTACATTCGGTTTCCAACCAGGATAACCGTCTCCATGAGAAATTTCTGCGCCGGCTAAATCAAAAACCGAATGGACCATATCAACAATATCTTGATTCTCGGACGCAACGGAGCTTCGCTGGCTTGTAACGATATTTACATTATTACCTTCAGTGATGATAGTTGCAAGGTTAGTTGAAGTTTCAACTAATCCTGCGATATCGGGAGACATAGTGATAACACCATGAGGAACCGCATAGAGAGCATTCAATAATTGATCGGTAGTTTTTTCATCCATAATATTCGAAGGTGTATTGAAAACCGCTGCCGATACTATCAAGTTCGGTTCGTTAGTGGCTAATTCCTCTTTAATGGTTTTATTATAATTTGCTAAGGAAGATAGAAAATCAGCTTCCTTTGCTTTCGGAACGGTTACTACCGCAAACGCTTCACGCGGGATGGCGTTGTGTTTGTTACCGCCTTCAATTTGTGCAAGGCGAATTGACAATTTTGTGGTTGCGTTCCAAAGGAAACGATTAAGAATTTTAACCGCATTTCCTCTTCCGGTTTGAATTTCAAGACCGGAGTGCCCGCCTTGTAAACCGGCAACTTTAATTTCGTAGGAGACGGAATCAGCGGGAACATTTTCAGGCGTAAAAGTAAACTTAGCGGAAGTATTTTTACCGCCCGAACAGCCTATGAAAAAGGTACCGAGTTCTTCCGAATCGAGATTAAGAAGAATATCCGCTTTTAGAATTGATGGGTCTAAACTAGCGGCGCCGGTTAATCCGGTTTCTTCATCCAAAGTGAATAAGCATTCAAGCGGTCCGTGTTGAATTGAACTATCTTCCAACACCGCTAATGCAGAAGCAACCCCGATACCGTTATCTGCTCCGAGTGTTGTTCCATTGGCTTTTACGAAATCGCCATCAATATAAACTTGAAGAGGATCATTGTCGAAATCATGTTCAACATCGCGATTTTTTTCGCAGACCATATCAAGATGACCTTGAAGCACAACAGTTTTTAAATTTTCTTTCCCGGCAGTTGCTGGTTTTCGGATAATGATATTTCCAAAAGCATCTTTAACAGTTTCGAGATTTAATTTTTTCCCAACGGAGAAAATGTATGCAGCAACTTTTTCTTCATGCTTTGAAGGACGCGGATGCTGTGAAATTTCTTCGAAATATTTCCATACCAAAGCTGGTTTTAATTGAGCCAATACAGTTCCCATAACTAATTTCCTTTTTGTTGAATTTCTAAAAATGTAATTAATCTTTGTTCATAAATACCGGTGAAGAATCTTGTTAATCTTTCTTCAGACGGGTGAATCCTCTCCCCAAACTTTTTCACCAACTCATTTGCAATT